>Ga0153942_1000124_pt1 | contig 26565 bp, 28 predicted proteins | sample TSNJ026MetaG_FD_104731 | JGI IMG/M metagenome (GOLD analysis project Ga0153942, IMG submission 104731) | Attine ant fungus gardens microbial communities from New Jersey, USA - TSNJ026 MetaG | ecosystem: Host-associated > Fungi > Mycelium > Unclassified | place: USA: New Jersey, Brendan T. Byrne... | reverse complement strand
CGGCCCCGACAAGGGTATCATCCCCCTCACCTGCTCCGAACTCTTCCAACGCGTTCACACCAAATCACAACAAGACCCCACCGTCCATTTCACCGTCGAAGTCGCTTACATCGAAGTCATTCTCTCTCTTATCACCCACCCACGCACCTCATGTTTTCACAGATTTACAACGAAAAAGTAAGAGACTTGCTCAATCCCAAGAACACCGGCAATCTTCGCGTCCGTGAGCATCCCAGTCTGGGCCCCTATGTCGAGGATCTCTCCAAACTCGTCGTCACGAGTTATGACGAGATGATGACCCTGATGGATGAAGGCAACAAGGCAAGGACCGTTGCCGCCACCAACATGAACGAGACGTACTCTCTCTCTCATCCACTCCAAAATCCATCTGATCCCTTCCAGCTCTTCCCGTTCACATGCCGTCTTTACGCTGCTTCTCACCATGAAACGCCACGATACAGATACCAATCTCGATACCGAAAAAGTCTCTCGCATCAGGTAAACCGCGCTCGTAACGTACTCGTCCTTTTTCTCACATCACCCAGCCTTGTCGATCTCGCAGGTTCCGAACGTGCTAATTCGACAGGCGCGACAGGTCAACGTCTCAAAGAAGGTGCCAACATCAATAAATCCCTCACCACCCTCGGCAAAGTCATCAGCGCACTCGCCGCCCAGTCTTCCGCAGATCATCCGGGAAAGAAAGGCAAGAAAGGAAAAGCGGAAGAGTTCATACCCTACCGTGATTCCGTGCGTTCCATGTCCACTTTTTTTTTTCGAAAAAAAGGTTTCTTTTTTTCTCACGATCGTTCCAAGGTTTTGACCTGGCTACTCAAAGACAGTCTTGGTGGGAACTCCAAAACGGCTATGATAGCTGCGATTTCGCCGGCTGATTATGAAGAGACGTTGAGTACTTTGCGGTATGCCGATCAGGCCAAGAAGATCAAGAACAAGGCTGTCGTGAACGAGGATCCGAATGCGAAGTTGGTGAGAGAGTTGAAGGAGGAGCTTGAAATGCTCAGAGGTGCGTTTTTCTCGTGATCGTCCTTTTTTTTTCTTTTTTGCCTAGGACGCTTATTCCTTGTCTTTCCTTTAGCCCGTGTAGCTGGTTCCTCGAGCGAAGGAACTTATGATCCTAAAATCCCAGCTTCTCAGCAGATTGTGACTTATCAGACCAAGGACGGCGTTATCAAGAAAGTGACGAAAGCGGAGCTGCAGGAACAGATGGAGACGAGGGAAAAGTTGATGAATGAGTTGAATGAGACGTGGGAGGATAAGTTGCAGAGAACTCAGGAGGTTCAGAAGGAGAGGGAGAGAGCGTTGGAGGAGTTGGGTATTACGGTTGAGAAGAATTTGGTGGGCGTGCATACGCCCAAAAAGGTGAGCTTTTGCGTAGGATTACCAGGTCGGTCGGTTGATTATGGTTGCAAGATGCCCCATCTTGTCAATCTGGTATGTCGTTCTTTCTGTTTCTTCACGCTTTGATGGATGGGATTGTCTAGAATGAAGGTATGTGTATTCTAGTTTCCATTGCCATTTTGCTTACATTATCAATAAGATCCGCTCATGAGCGAGTGTCTAATATACCAGCTCAAACCAGGAAAAACCGTCGTACGTATGGAAATGACAGTTCTCACACACATACACAAACTGAAGATGACTCAAGGTTGGACGAATGGACAGCGAAAAACCCGCTGCGATCCGACTCAGTGGTGATAAAATCCTGGAAGAACATTGCCATTTTGATAATGTGGATGGGAAAGTCGTGATTCAGTGTATGCCGGATAGTATTACGGTAAATGATTTGAGATTTTGTGGTTGTTGATGTTGTTGATTGTGGGATTAGTTTTTGAATGGTAAACGCATTGCGCCGGGACAGGTGAGTGATAAAGCTCCTTCTCTTTCTTGTGGGTCGGTCGACACATGATATAAATAGAGTCATAAACTACGTTCTGGGTTTCGAATCATCTTGGGTACGTTTAATGGGCTTTTTGCACACACGCACGCGCGTGACTCATCTAATTAGGCGACAACCATGTTTTCCGATTCAACAACCCAGAAGAAGTACGGAAAAAACGGGATCGAGCAACGGCCAAATCTCATCTACACAGGCGCATCTCTGCAGCCGATCTGGAGGGAGGAGGAGAGGGGTCACCCCGTCCTGCGTCAACGACCGTCTCCTCTGACGACGAAGGACAAGCCGATGTGGATTGGACGTTTGCGCAGCGGGAAGCTGCGTTTGCGAGATTGGGGTTGGATCCGTCGTTGGATGATCTTCCGGACGATGATTTGAACAAGTTGTTTGAGAAGATCGCGAGAGTGAAGACGTTGAGGGATAGGGATGTTCATTCAAAGGGACGGCCTGAGAGCAGTCTTTGTCTTTCGCATGTGGATGATGGTTGGAGTGAAGGTGGCGGTGGCGGTGGTGCTGCTGCTGGTGGTGGTGGGAGAGGTGTTGATGATTCTCAAGTGTTGGGTGAGGTGATGGACGAATCGGGTGTTTGGGGAGTGATGGAAGAATTGAGTGAGCAGATGGAGGCTCAACATGAGATAGAGGAAGATCATCATCTGCTAGAGGCGGAGGATTTGATAGCGGAAAAAGAACATGTGGAGCATCAGCTGAAACTTGTACGAGAACGGATGAAAAGGATGATGGATGCACGGGCGAGAGGAGAGACTGATTTGGAATCGTTTGGGGGAGGGAGTGAGTTGGTTATTTATTCTGCGAGACAGTTGAGGTTGGTTAGGAAGGTGTTGGATAAATGGAGAGCGCATCGGTCGTTTTCGATGGCGGAGACGATTTTGAAGAATGCGGTTGTGGTGAAGGAGGCTAATGTTATCAGGTGGGTTGTGGGTGCCTGTGTGTCTGTCATAGGGTGTACTGATTGTGTGTGTGTGTTGGGTAGTAACGAATTGGGGAAACGGGTTTCCTATAATTTCGCTATCGCTTCGGGAGGGTCATTAGCTGCGCCTACTTCTGCCGTGGATAGTATAGCGGGGTTAGACCAATTCGGGGACGTTGCAGATCCCATACTGCACTCCAACACCCAACCGTCCGTCGCGATCAAAGTGATCGATTACAAGCACAACGCGATCTACGTGTGGTCTCTCGATCGTCTGCAGCACCAACTGGTGCGGATGCGCCAATTGACGAGTTTTATGGATCGGCCGATGTATGCGCAGCATTTTTCGATGGACGAGGCGTTTTATGATGCGAGGCCGCCGGAGTATTCGTTTGTGGGGAATGCGATGGTGTCGTTGGCCCCGTTGTTGAGGAGGATGTCGGTGTGTGTGTTGAGTGTGCCGATTTTTTGTCGGTATACGGCTGAAGCGATTGGGTCGTGTAGAGTGGATGTGAGATTGGTGGGGGTGCAGGTGCCGAAGAAGTATGCGAATGCGAATGGAGTGGTTGAGACAACGACGACGGTGCCTGTTGGGACGAAACTTTCGTTCTTGTTCACGGTGGATGGTGTCAAGGGATTTTTGTCGCATGATTTTTCGGCGGTTCATTTACAGGTTCGGTTGTCGTCGTTGATGGGGGAAGAGACGACGGGTATGAAAAAGGGAGTGAGTGTGAGTGAAGAGGTGTTTTCGTCTGCTGTGGTGGAGATGGAAGATGGGACGTTGACGGATCTCAAGTTTCGACGAAGTTTTAGTGTTATTGCGAGTTCGAGGGTGGTGAATCATTTTCGGCATGGGTATACGCCGATTGAGTTTTTTGCGTCGCTTAAACCTGTGTATTTGGAGCGAATGGAGAGATGGGATGAGATGCGAGAACAACAGAAGCGGGGAAGAATGGAGGGGGAGGGTGCTTCTTCGTCTGCTTCTTTGTCTGCTTCTTTGGTGTTGTCGTCGTCGTTTGAGCGTGGGCCTTCAACTTCGCATTGTCGTTTGTCGGGTTCTTCTTCTGCTTCTGCTTCAGGGTCTTCTTCAGGGTCTTCTTCTGCGTCTAATCCGTCGAGTTTGGCTGGTATGACTGGTGCTCCATCAGATTCACGAACGTCTTCTCTTGGAACGAGTGTGACATCGACTATGACTACTGCTGCTACTGCTACTACTGCTACAGGTCTCACGACAACTACGACGACTGGAATCTCTCAACCCACGACGATGACGATGCGCCGATCTGAGAACGAGTTTGTGGTAGCGCAGACACACGATGTGTTGGTTTGGATGCAGATTTGTGAGCTGGGCGTGGATGGAACGTATGTCGGTGTGCCTGTTGTTTCGCAAGGAGGCGTCGATGTGGGTGCGTTTCGGTTACGTCAAGGGCTTCAGCGAAGGATTGTGCTTGAGCTTTGTTCGAGTTCTGGACAGCAGTTGCCGTGGAGGGAAGTGATCAAGATGAAGATGGGCGATGTGAGGATGTTGGATTGTCGATCTGGGGTGACGCGTGAACCACCGCCCTCGTCCTCCTTGCCGGGATCGTCGTCGTCAGGATCGTCGAAAGAAGCGTTTGTGACGTTACCGTTGAAAGGGGAGCAAAAGGTGGTGTTTAGGCCTGATGGGACGGGTGTGTTGAGGGCGGAAGGGATGTGGGATTCGAGTTTGCACGATTCGGAGATGTTGAATCGTGTCACGGCTCGGGATCGAAGGGTTCTCGCTCGGTTTGTGTGGGCTGTGGATGTTGAGATTTGTGAAGAGCCGGTGGAGTTTGGTATGGATGTGGCGATGGTGATGTGTGCACGTGGTGATGCGATGGGCAGTCCTTTATCGTCTTCTTCTGCGTTATCCTCGTCCTCGTCCTCGTCGATGACAAGAGGAATTTGGACGTTGTTGGGGGGAGGGTCGAATAGGGTATTAACAAAGACGAGTACTTTGTTCAATGTCAAGTTGTCACCGCCTTTGACGCGATCGGTGAAGGATTTGTGGAGATTGGATACGTCGGAGAAGTATGTGAGGGGGAAAGAGATACTGGGGAGGCGTTGTTGGAAGCCTAGGAGTTTGACGGTGGTGGAGGATTATGAGAAGTTGGTGATGACCGAGCGACGGTCGGCGGATGTGCAAGCGATGCGCGTCATTGTGAGGGCGAGTATGTTGACGCGTCGGCTTTGTGGGTTTGATGAGCATGGTGATAATGGTGGTGATAATGGTTGTTTGGTTTGGAAGGCGGAGGATGTGTTGAGACGAATGATTCAGCTTTGGAAAAAGCAGATGGGGTATCGTACTCGAGTGAGTTTGTTAATGGATTATTATCATTGGTCTTTGACTTTGTGAGTTTGGGCAGATTGTTCTTGGTCGGGATCTAGGGGCGGAGGAAAAGGAGGAGGAAAAGGAGGAGGAAGGGAAGGGGAATAGATTGAGATCGAGGATGATGATGAAGAGGAAGAAGAATAGGGAACAAAGTGTCAAGTATGTTTCTGAGACGAGGGTTGTGCCTAGGATGTGTGTCTTTCTGTCTATTGTTTCCTGGTCAATGTTGATGAGATTGGATTTGATTTAGCGATACTGCTGTGACGAAGAAGGGTCATCTACTGATACTCGTCGATGCTAATCAGAACGTATGGGAAAGACGATGGTTTGTTCTTCGACGGTAAGAAAGATGTTTCTCTCTCTCTCAATGATGATGACGATGATAATTTTCGTCAAGACCGTATCTACACATGTACGCCCATTCCAACGAGGTGGAAGAGTTGGGTGTCATTAGTCTTTTTGGTGTCAATGTTGAGAGTGATCCTCTCAAGGAATCTCTACTTGGAGTGAGTGTGTTTCTTTTTTTCTTTTTCTTTTTCTGTCAAGTGATTCATCTTCTGCGTTTTCCTTTTTTTGGGTGGCTGTGATTTTTGACTACACACACACTCACACACACACACACTAGAAGGTGAACTCGTTTACGTTGTTTACGGCATCGAATTCGTATGCTTTAGCTGCAACACATCTAAAGGAACTTGTATCATGGACGACTAAACTGGATCCGGCAGGATTACCGTTATCAGCCGCTTAATTGATCTTTTTTCTTTTTTTTCTGTGTCATATATAAATATCTCTGTCATATATAAATAGATAATTAGTTGTTGGAGATCTGCATTACACTATATGGGGACTTTTCTTGTTTGTTTTGCCATCTATATGCATGTTCGTGTCTTAACTCCGGTAGACTACTATACTATTTTACATCTTATCGCATGGTATGATTGACATAAATATATACCTTTGGATGAGACGAATGTATGGGCCTTAGCACCTTGATGGAGGTTACATCAATCATGGGCTAGAAAACGATGTTACATGTTCTATTCCATACATAGAATTTAGAAGGAAATATCATCACTATGTCTCACTCCTTGTCATCAGAAGAGGCTCGAACTTCTTGGAGCATCTGGTCAGATTCCTTCATCCCCACTTTCCGGGGATCTTGACATGTGTGAGAGAGCATATGTGTAAGTATGAGCAGTTGATTGATTGATAGAATGAATGGAAGTTTCTCTTTTTTTATTGCAGCCCATCGAGCTTGATATCAGAAATGAAATGAACGATTGACAGCCTTGTGTGAGAGAAGAGGACATAATTCTAATCAAGACAGATGTCAATTTTTATTTTCCCCTTACTCCCTCCCTCCACTTTCCCCCACTTTGCTCCATATATCAAACGTTTCATTTGTTCGGCGGAAATGCGCCTCTCGATAAAGTTTTTCCTTTGTTTTAAAATGAGATGGAAGGTTCTGTCATGAGTCATTTTCTCTCTCTCTTTCTCTCTTGCCTGCATTAAATTAATCAATCACTCTCAAAAGATTTCCTCCGTCAACTATTCCTATTCCGGTTTTACTTTTCGGGAGTAGTGTGTGAATGTATGTGTGAAACGGCTGTATCACCTTATAGCCTTTTTTTCGGAAGTGCTCCTTCCCCTTGTTTAATTCACTTTTTTACCAGAAGCTGATTATAGTTTAGCTTTTGAGAATCGTAAATGACCAATGCGTAGTGGGAGAGGGGAGAGATTTGTCGCTGTCTTTTCTCACGAGACGCTTCTGCAGATATATTTCCTCGAGCTGATTTTTTTGGAAACATTATGTTTATCGAATGATGTAACGGCTAAGACTGAGTTTCCTCCTGTGCGTTCCCATCGATGCGGAAGTCGATCAACTTATCTTCTGCATAGCATCATTGGCCAACTTCTGAGCCACTATCGTTCTCTTCCATGTGGAAACCTTGGGCTGTGCTTTTTTCGGACGCTGATGACCTCTGATATATCTAGACCGAGAGAGGGTTCGTGGCAGCGATTCGGCTGAGCAGAGGCTTCTCTAAACTAGAACTTGTCGTGTTTCCGTAAGTTTTCCCACTTGAGATAAGTCGATAGATCAAGAGCTTGTGACATTGGCATCTAATGCGCATACGATAGACCAGATATAGCAGGATCCCTTGGGATTGAGATGAACTTTGTATGCGATCCTGAGCTGATCCTGCCATCAATCCGCAAGCATCCGTCTTTTGGTGCTATAGTAGTGTCAAACACATTTTTCAACACATCTTTGCAGCGTTGCAACATGTAGCATCAAGTGCTGTAATGAAGACGTCATTGAAACACCATCGATGATTCTTCTTGCCTGGTATGTCATGATGTTTCAATGTGTTAGTCACTTTCAGGGTCCAGCTTTGTCATGACTGTTGTTCCTTGTTTTGAAGATGCTGATGTATATTGTCGTACATTCGATCGCCTCCTTCAATGATTATCTTATCAAATAACTATGCACCCACTAGGGATGCATTTTAACAGAAATTTATGTTTATTAATTCAATTTGGCAGTAGAGCCAAATCACTGAGATAATGCAGTCTCAAAGCCACACAGGATCCAGGCTATAACTTCGTTAATGGGCTCCAGAATTGAATACAATAGTCCTGGTAGTTCTCTTTTTTTTTCATACCTGCTGTTACAGAAGTAGGTATTGAGTTATGGACAAGCAATGCAATATGGGAGGGAAAAACTCATCTCAACAGCTACTATTTATCTGTATTAAGAGGGACATCAAGACATGAAACAATAGACTAGTTTGAGTGTAATATTTGATATTCTAACAATTAGGACTTATCTAATTGCAATCTGAACTGAAAAGCTCATAGCTGCAATAGCGGTGTTCTAGTGGCACCAGCCTGTCAGGTGACTTGATATCCCAAATTAGGTGACAACTTGACATCAGGATACCCGCTGGCTTTCCAATGGAACAGAATCATTCCGGGAGAATGGTTGGAGTAGAGGAATGATTATGTGGGATGCATCAAGTAACTCCGAAAGACTTGTTGGAATGGATCGAGTGAACTGCCCCACACTAGGTATATTGGACCACCCTGATGCACACTAGGTGTAGTCATCTTTTACAGTTGATACAGCTTGCTATGTTGTACATACATAGATTATACTCTCTATATGAATCTTTGTGTTGCATAATGTACATATCTGTGGGTAGCAAGATTCCTTGTGATGACTACCTGTAGAGTCAGTACTTTGTGTCATACCCAACACCCCCTGATGACATGTGTTCCTCCAGCATTACCAAGTTGCCTGTTTTGACTAGTTTTGGTTGCGTGTTTGCAACAAGTATTCGCTTGAGCCCCTCTTTTTCCAAATCTCTACACTCAACAATTTCAACAGGTGTTCGTTCGTTGGATAAGATTATTCAGATTGTTCCGGTGTGATTGTACTGGAATGGAGTGGAAGTCGATGAGTATCTTAAGGCTAGGCTTATATCACATGTGTTCAAGAAAGAGATGGTTTTACCAACCAACTTGATTGAAAGCATAGCATTTTAGATAGACATAGGAGTAAGCGATGACATACTTTGTTGAATATTGCTCATCGAGATATTTGCAACACAGACAGCCCCAGCCCAAAGCTTAGGGCGACACTCAAAAAGACCTGATCAGGTAAGTATTAAAAATATATCGTGGTGCCTAATGATACAGTGCGAGATCCTATTTAAGCAAAACAAAAGGAAATAGCAATAATGATGAAATAGTAATTGCTGTCGTTGAATACGTGGTTCCTTCCAAGTCAGAAGAGGAGCCCGGGCTCCAATAAAAATCTATGAATGGACTAGGACGTCTAGAGAATTGGTTCCAAAGGTGAGGGTAAAATGCAGCAGTGACGAATAGGACAGCGGAATAAGGATAGAGTGACCTGCAAAACATATAAAGGGTATCATTCCATTCCACAGAAAAGAATCCATATCATTAAAAACCGTTTCAATCGCAGAGCTCTGGGTTGTCATTCTGAAATATAATGAGGTTACTGATGAATCACTCGGAAGTTCAGTCATCGACAAGACTCACTTGGCGAATGAATGTGAACATATGACATGTAATGTAGCCTTTTGCGAAGCCGGCACCAGCGTAAGCAAAGAGATATTGCCATTTGCGTTTGAATACTTCGTAGTCTGCACGAGAACTTAACGCTAGGTAATCCTTGACAATAAGGTCCTGAGTGAGGTTGTCTTCGAGACGACGGCCCCATTCACGAAGAGTACGGGGATAATCTGAGCATCAAACATCAGTCAAAAGATGAGTGGGACAAAATATGCCTCGATGCTTACGAGCAGCATGGTTCTCGACGCCTTCAAGAGTGAAACGACCCTGCGAGCCGGTATTCATAGCAGTGATGAGGGCAGTCGCGCTCGGTAGAGAAGAGTTGGGCCACATATAGCGGCGCATGAAGTCCTCGGCCCTAAGAAGGGGTGCAGCGTGTTAGCATTGGTGTCTCAGAGTGCTTTTCGAGAGTACGTACTGATAATCAGTATATCTCGACTCTGGAAACGTTGTAGATGTAACAACGGCTGCGGCATCTTTAGACTTAAGAGCAAAGTCAACTAACTTGAAGTAAGTGTTATAATACTTGGGGCCGACGTGCTAAACCGCTCCCCGTCAGCAGACGTCAGGGCTGAAACTTCAAGCTTGCTAACCTCGATCATCTCTATTGATATAAAGGCGTCAAATGCTTTCTCGAAGTCTTCAGGTATTTCTCTGTAATCGAGAAGGTGTACGCGAATGCGGTCCTCAAAACCTGCCGCCTTGATTCGCTTCTCCGCAAGGGTCTTTTGTTCGACAGAGAGTGTCAACGTATCAACTTCGCATCCATAGCTGCGGACAGCCTGTGTGAGTAGTCAATATTTTTTCAAGCCTGGAAGAAAAGGGAAAAATGACCTCAATTGCTAGACCACCCCAACCACTTCCGAATTCAAGGATGCGGTGACCAGGCTTGACCCGTGCCTTCTGTAAAACGTGATGGATTTTGCGCAGCTGAGCTGCCTCCAAATCTCCTGGGGTAGGACCATCTTCAAGGTCACCACGCAGACCTCCCTCTGCTTCGGACCAAAGCGCACAAGAGTACATCATCTCCTTACTGAGGAAAGCCTGGAAAAGGTGAGGCCCAAGCAAGGTATTAATGAAACACGAGAATAATTACCTTAAACAATTCATTTGACTGGTCATAACTGGCGATGGCGTTAAGCCTTGCCTGAGAGCGAGTTTGGCCAAGGAAACTGTTGTAAAGGCCAGAAATAGCAGAAGAAACCTTTGCGATCGTAGATGAGAGGGTCTCCTCCATTCCTGACTGATTGTCGAGCCAAAGCTACAAAGAAAAAGAAATCAGTCCCATAATAGTACGTCGTCAATAGGACTTACATTCATGGCGCCTTTGAGAGATGATACTTCAACGTCGCCGATCATATATGCCTCGCTGACTGCCAACATGAAACTCAGGTTAGATGAATCCGAGATGTGAAGGGAAGCAGGGACATACAGCCCAAGTCTCCTGATCTGTATCTGGTCGTAAGCAAAGAAATCGTAACATAGTAAAATGCTGAATACTTGCAGTAGTATGCGTAGCCAGAAATTGCCATTTGTAATTTTGATATGGACGTCATTACATCCCTTTTGGTAGTTACCATAATAGTATGTCCCTTCTGAATCGGAGATTGTGAGGTGGCCCACGTTTATCGCGTCGTCGAGAACAGCCACTATTGAGCTCCGAGCTAGAGTAGGCAAAGTCAAGTTTTGATCAGTGCGCTACGTACTAGGAATGCATACCGAGAGCGACAAGCCATGATTTTGGACTGAGGTTTGAGAGGGAGAAGAACGAGCTTGGCTGGAGAGCTTTAGAGGGAGTGGGGAATTGGACGCAGGATTGCTGGAGCGAAGTAGACATTCTGAGAAAGAAATGGAAGAGGAGAGGTTGGCTGGTTGAGAACGAGGACAAGGAGAGGACTTTATATGCGTCGGGCGTACGAGCATTGAGATCGGCAGATTTCCCAATCTGTGCACGAATCTGTCAAGGTATTGCCAACAGCTCTGCATGGAAGGATTCGCGAGAGATGCATCGCAGCCAGATGAATCGCACTGGCAAAGATGCATTGTTCTCACACGAAACTCATCAGTACATGTTCCTTCATCGGGGCACTCGATCACTGCAACGATCAATACAACTTGTGATTTCTGGAAATTCACAACCAACCTTCTCCATTCTCCATACCGCTACTCTCGTCATCCCGACTTTTCTAAGTCAAGTTAACTCCATCAGCTGGCTAGGCACAATTACTGATATTGGTTCAAACCATACAGGATCCTAAGTGCAATCGACATTGGAATCCAAGGATTTCATTCCGGGTTCCGAATCCTGATCAAAATATCTCCAGCGGAATCTGATCCCAATTGGCGACTACTCTTCATCTCGATAACCTTTTGACTGCCTCTTCAAATTGGGATCTTCTATTCCAGAAATAACGTTGTACTTTTGCAGAGTCTGCTCTCTCGAAGTTCCCCCAAAACGACTTTTGACCCCCCTTTCATTTCATGTCCTTGAGACTATCTGTAATTTTTTTGAACTCCCGTCGCCAATTTTGTGGCCGTATCCTCAGAATTTCAACATGTCATTTTGTAATATATGCTTTCCTCCATCTATGCTTGTTACCAGCATAATCTTCTCTTTATGGCCTACCCAGACCATAAGATGTAGTGATCCGTTGTGACGAACCAAATTCCAACCGTATATCCCAGCCCTCTCGTTCACCGGACAGGCAATATCTGGCCAGCTGCAATCCGAGAGCTGAAACTAATCGTATGTGGACCCACATATGAGAGTGACAATCCTCTCTCAAACTCGTCTCTGTCAGGGTTTTCGTCCATCTGATGGACTGAATCCTGTTCCCCAATACATCTGCGTGACGGTTTACTCGGTCCTGTATTCATTTGTTGGCTCTTCACTGGGAGTATGATCGACCGGTTACCGAGGTGTCCTTAGGTATCAAACCATCGCAACCTGTTGTTTGTAATTTGGCTTTCACTGAAAATCATCTAGTGACTAGCCCGGCTTGCCAATATCCCGATTCCTCCCTCAAGAGGCGACTAGTCTGGGGAATATCAAACTCAAGGCCCAAACGGCAGCCTTCAGCCGGCAACCCTCAACTAGTGCTCGGTAGGACCGTTGAGTAGGTTGTAACTTTCTCTCTATCTTTGCACAGAACCCGGAAATTCCGCTAGTCCCTCGGTTTTCGAAGACTGAGACAATATCAATTCTGTTTCGTCTGATGGAGAAGTGTCACCGTTCACCTTCCTATCAAAACCGCTATACATACAATGATAAAATGATGTCTAAACGGCTTATATCTAAGTCGAAGCCACGGGAATAAGCACAGACATGCATTTTCTAGCCGTCGCTAATCATTGATTAACCCATCATGTCCTTCTGGGATACACCATCATCAATTGCTTCCCTCGTGGCTTTTGACAATTCGGTTGAATGATATCATACCTTAGACCCTATCACTTGAAGCCTGAAGCCTTCTTCCTGAGAAATAGCGGTCTAATCACTTGACAACTATTCGATGCAGAAAACGATAGTCACGGACATGATCTATAATGACAACATCCTCCGTTGCTCGGATCGAATATCTAGAAACATCCTTGAGGTATATACTATGAGAGGTCTGAGACGCGAGTAAATGTCGGTGTGTGAACACCAACTCTACCAAATGTTGAAGCTGATGCCTGCCAAGCCTCGGAGTCGCCCGTCTCCTTGCAATATGCAGCAATGTACAGAAATCGTCACCTGGTGTGCTTTATCTGAGAGACTTCGTCTGAGGAGTAACTTCGTCGGATGAGGTACTAACATATTAACAATTGCCCACCAACAACTATACACTGTGCGAGGCCCTGTTCTTCTAATAGGGTGAAGACGGACACTGGTTTTGAATATACTTTACGTTCATTCTGATTACTGTTCGCTTGCGTTCCGAAACGTTGAGTTAATCATTTCACCTTCTACTGGCACATTCTGTCCGTTTGTCATTCGTTCCAATTGCCACTATCCCGCCGAGAGCCCAAGAAAGTAGAGCAGGTTACAGCTCTTGAAAGTAAGTCAAACTCCAATGGAAGCTATCCGAGGAAGCTGCTAGTAGATCAATCTCATCGTTAAGCCGTTTTTATAGAATGTTTCGAATAAGCAAATAAAGTAAGATAGTAGCCCTAATTTTAACAGACAGTGTCTGTAATAGACTAGAAGGTGCTTGATGTTTATCGCCATAGTTAGATATCGGATCCTCGGAACATTAAACTGAGATACAAGGCAACCAGCGACCCTTCATGGCTTAAAGAGGGAGTTTCAGCGATGTAAGCCATCTCATCGATTACCAGTTTACTGATAGAGCTTTAACATTGAAAGGAAGTCTATTGAAAAATTGACCGGTCTATCACTGTCAAACCCGGATTGGTCGATTTAACTTGTCCGCTAATGATCGAGCGCGTGCCCTTAAGCGTTACGACTCGATATCCACATCCGCAAAGTATTCCTTCTAGTGGAATTGAGCTCATGTGTCGCTCCTGGCAATAACGCTTATGGCATAGACATAAAACTGATGAATGTGAATTATGTGAATTCAGAATGCCTGTGTTCGTGTTTGTCTCTTGATGGCCACAAACTTGGTTATCGTGTTCGAGAGCTCAATAAACGTAAACGAGATCCGACTCTAAGTGGACTTATTGGTTCGTGGATGAGTTTGGTGTACTACCCCGAACCACTGCCTGGGCATTGGTGATTTACTACATAGGGGCTGAGTGAAGTTCATGTTCATTATTGGGGATTACAGTCGATCCAAATAAGCGTTAGACCATGAGATTTCGGCCTTTGAACACCTGTATGAGTCTAGCCATTGCGTTTGGCCCCAACATGGAAACGATGATTACTGTCGCTCTGAGATGAGATCTCGTGAGGCTTTGATCACGGACACAGCATGAACAGTGGAACAAAAGACAACGACAGATGTTGTAAATATCCGGCAATTATCGACCAATTTCATAATGCAGCTGAACTACAAGTGACTCAGAAACTCGGAAATTCCTCGATCAGAATCTTGCCGGGTCTGGGTCGAGGGAGGTATTCTCTCTATTGAACTGGTTCAACGACTAATTAAAGGGTTCGAGCTCAGTGAATTGAAAATCATGCACAGACGTTCCGTACCTACATCGGTTTCAATTGCAGTTGCTATTGTTCGGAGAATCAGCGTCACGAAGAGGACTAAACACAGGGGAAATATGTATTTTATCCTACTTTAAGAACAATCACTTCAACTCCAGAGACTCTTGGATCTTGACGGAACTCCCTATTCCGCGTCCATCACTTGAATTCCCCAAACAATCAACCTTTCGCGGGGATGAATCGCGAGGTGTCGCTTACGTTGTCTGGTGTTCTACTGTTCAAGGGTTCAGATAAGCAAGCTGAGAACCAACTTTAACGGAAGAACGAAGAAAAAATAAGCGGCCACTTCTCGGAGTCCAGGAACTTAAACCTCCTAGCTTAGCTGAGGAGCCTAAAAGAGCGTAAAGATGCGGTCGACTCGTATTAAGCCACAGTGATTCCGGGTGCTGTCTGATCGCTATATTGTGTAGAGATGGAACTATAGTATAGTCGGCTTGCAACATCTTTAACAACCCAATCTAGACCAGACACCAGGTTCTCTCCGGTAATCGCACTGCAAGGCAAGATTCTCCAATTGTGGGATTTAATAGTGTCCAGTTCAAGAGCCTATAGGATATAACGCAGTTTGAATGGCACAACGCTGGCTCGTCAAAGAGCAGGGATGCAGAGAATTTCTATGGGCTTACTTGACGGATGTCTGCGTCTGTCATTGATCCTTGCAAATCCTGTTTGTTAGCAAATACAAGCAAAGAGGCTCCCGCTAGTCGCTGTTGAGGAGGTGTGATTATTGATATGAGTTGGTGGCTCAAGAGCCAGAGTGTAAGAAGAGGATGTAGGACTCTCACATCTTCTGTCAAAAGGCTACGCAATTCATCTCTACAATCGCGCATTCTCATCTTATCGCTCGAGTCGATGACCCACACGAGTGCATCAGTTTGCTCAAAATAGTTGCGCCAGTATGGTCGAAGTGTCCGCTGACCACCAACATCCCCTGAAGAAGGCTGAGCGTTCAGTTACGGTTGTCTTACGGTTGTCCCCAAGAAGTGGCAAGGAGGAACTCTGGGCGGCAAAGATGCGATCTTACATATATTAAGGGTATACCTAACAACAGTTGCGGCAGAGAAGCTGCTCGAAACTCACTTTGTATAGGCAAAAGTTTTGATATTGAAGCCAAGAGTTGGGCTAACACTCATGATGTCCTCGCCATTGAGCTTCTTGAGGATCGTGGTTTTCCCTGCATTATCAAGGCCTCTAAGAGATATAGGGTTAATGATAGGTATATGAGATAATAAATGCTTACAAAAACAAAAATCTCATCTCCTTTTCCTTTTGTCTGTTTTTCCTAATAATTGTCAGGAGTCCCATCTTCTGGAGAAGTGATGAAGTAAGTATTCGGGCCGAGAAGCCGCCCATGCGTGATGTGATAGATGTGATCTGCTTACTATCCTCTTACTATACTACTGTAGTCTCGTTGGGTTCTAATTTGTCTGTCAAGTACATTTTCAGAAATTACTTCATATGGCCCCAAAGAACAAAGGAAAGAAGGGGAAAAAGAATGACGATGACTATTGGTCAGTATACTGTCAATCCAATCGAGGGTCATCGTTCATCATTCACTCCAGGGAGAAGGCCGGCGAGGCCGTAGAATCAAGCATGGCTACTTCAATGAATATTTCAGATACCGAAGGCAGCTCGTTACAGAAACCACAAAATGACTTTTCAGCATTCTCAGCATTAACTGATCAAGATGCTACGGTATTCGAGGATGATGGAGATGGTGGAGGACTTATGGCACGTGAAATAATGTCAATCGGCCCTTCAAATGTGCTCATTTCGATCGATAGTCTCTCTTGAAGGCTAACCACACTAGAAAGAAGGACAAGAAAGACAAAAAGAAAGTCAAAACCAGCGCACCGGATCTATCCGTTGAAAGTGTCCCAGTTACTTCGAAACATGCGATTGAAGTTGTTGCAGAAGATCTCTCTGACGAAGGATCGAGGTCTGTGGAAGCGATAAAGCAAGGGAAAAAGAAAGGGGAAGCACTTGTAGAAGAGGTCGCTCATCCGGCTGGTGTGTCGTTTTGATTGAGTTCTATGAGATTTTTGTCTAATCTCTGCACATACTTGATCTTTTTTGCAGAGGACTTGCAGATGACGGCCACTGTACAGGAGGAACTCCAGGATTCTGATCCAAAGATTTTGTCCAAAAAGGAGAAAGAAAAACTCAAGAAGGAGCGCGAGAAGGTCTGGCAAGTCCCTGGCACATTACAAACGATTCAATGCCTTCTTTTCTTAGGCAAAAAAGAAAGCTCAGGCTGCAGCAAAAAAAGCGGCGGCGGCAAACGACAACAACTCAACAACCTTGGCCGAGCCTGCTCCGCCTATACCCGCAGAACATCAGGAGTCGAAGGATGAAGTGAATGATGAGGACGACGAGAAGCAAGAAGTTGGTGCAACATCGAAAGACAAGAAGAAAAAGAAGAAAAAAGTAAAGAAGGACGAGGAGCCGACTCCGGCACCAGCACCACCTACAGGGAAGAAGAAGAGTGCCATTGATGCCCTGAGGGCGAGGCTTGAAGAAAATAAACGTTTGGAGGAGGAGGCTCGACGGCGCGAGGAAGAGGAGAGAAAGCGAATCGAGGAAGAGGAAAGGAAAGCTGAGGAAGAAGCTCGTAAAAGAGAAGAAGAAAAACAACGGAGGAAGGAGAAAGAGAAGGTAACAAATGTTGATTACTGATGTTAATGAAGGTTGTTTAAAGTTATTTCAGGCCAAACGTGAACTCGCGAGGAAAGAGGGTCGTCTTCTGACCAAGAAACAAAAAGAGGAACAAAGGAATGCAGAGCTCCGGAAACAAGCTCTTTTGGCTTCTGGAGTCCAAATCGAAGGTTTACAGCCGACTTCAGGTAGTGGTGCCCCTAAAAAAGTTGTTTATGGTAGCCGGAAGAAGAAACCTGTCGGTCAAAAAGATGCATCCCTTACACCGGAATCAAGATCACAGACACCGGAGCCTACTTCTCAGCCCATCGAAGCGCCTCAGTCCGGAGACGAGAAAAGGTCGAATTTAAATTTGGTAGAAAGCTCGGTGGTGGAGAAAGAGGCTCAGGGTGTGGTAACAAATTCTTGGGATGCTTCAAGCGATGAAGAAAAGACCGTTACTCCAGATGTGAAAGACTCGTGGGATGTCTCATCTGACGAGGAGAATGTTTCATCAGCACCGGCACCGCCTGTGGCCATAGGTAAGAGTAGGCCATCCACATCAGAGCCCTTATTTAATGCCCCCTACTACGTAGCTAAACCTGTGCCAACCAAGGAGCAGACTCTAAATGGCAGATCTGGATCAAAATCCACCACTCCTGGTGAGGCACCTGGAAATGAAGCTGAGGCCTCCTCAGCAGAGATTGTTGCAATAACTGTCTTAAAAGACGAAGCGACGTCTGATTTAGATGATAAAGAAGATTCGTCGGAGGAGGAAGAAGAGGAGGAGGAAGAAGAGGAGGAAGAGGATTCCAATGACGATTCTTCTGACGAAGAGCTTACGACCACCCAAAAAATGGCTGCTCAGAGGAAAGCAGAGGCTGCTGAGCGGCGTGCAAAAGCACATGAAGCAGCACTTGCTGCACGCAGCAAAGACAACCTTCGCAGCCCGATCTGCTGTATCCTTGGTCACGTCGATACTGGCAAGACGAAGTTACTAGACAAGGTCTGTCCTGTCTCTTACAGTAGCCATTTTTGTAGCTCATACTCTCCCAGATCCGTCAAACCAATGTACAAGAAGGAGAAGCTGGTGGTATTACCCAACAGATCGGTGCAACATACTTCCCTGTCGAGGCTATCAAGCAAAAAACTGTCGTAATGAATAAGGTTCGGGAACAGGAACTCAGGTCCAAGCATCGATCAACTTACTTTTTCAATAGGAAGGTACACAGGAATACAAGATACCTGGTCTACTGGTTATTGATACCCCCGGACACGAGTCGTTCACGAATCTGCGTTCTCGTGGCAGCTCCCTATGCAACATCGCTATCCTTGTCGTTGATATCATGCACGGCCTCGAAGCCCAAACCCTGGAGTCTCTGCGTTTGCTCCGTGATCGCAAGACGCCCTTTATTGTGGCGTTGAACAAAGTGCGTATCTTCCTTGAAGTCTAGAACTCTATCCACCTGATCACTCAAATTTCTAGATTGACAGAATGTACAGTTGGCAAGCGACACCTGATAATGCCTTCCGTGATTCTCTAGCCAAGCAGACACGGCAAATTCAAAGGGAATTCGAGGATCGCGTGGCGAAAACAATTCTTGCTTTTGCAGAGGAGGGTCTCAATGCCTGTCTCTATTATGAGAACAAGAATTTTGCTCGCAATGTCTCTCTGGTGCCTACATCTGCTATAACGGGGGAGGGAGTCCCAGATATGATTATGCTACTTGTTAATCTCACGCAGCAGCGCATGAGTGATCGGCTCATGTACCTCTCAGAATTGGAGTGTACTGTCCTCGAAGTCAAAGTCATTGAAGGTTTGGGCACCACTATCGATGTCGTCATATCCAATGGCATCCTTCACGAGGGCGAGAAAATCGTGGTTTGTGGACTCAACGGACCAATTGTCACCCAGATCAGGGCACTCCTTACGCCGCAGCCCTTGAGGGAACTTCGAATCAAGGTGAGGACTTTGGCACATGTCTGATAAGCCACTTCGGTCTTACTTATCCTAGTCTGCATACGTCCATCACAAAGAAGTCAAAGCAGCTTTAGGTGTCAAGATTGTGGCTCCTGACCTTGAGAAGGCGATTGCTGGCTCGCGGTTGCTCGTTGTTGGGCCTGATGACGATGAAGATGATCTCAAAGACGAGGTGATGTCTGATTTGACATCATTACTAAACAGTATTGATAAGTCTGGCCGTGGTGTTTGTGTCCAAGCTTCTACTCTTGGGTCACTGGAAGCTTTGCTTGATTTTTTGAAGGTCAGCAAGATTCCTGTGTCTGGTATAAATATTGGACCTGTCCACAAACGCGATGTGATGCGTGCAGCAACAATGTTGGAGAAGGCCAGAGAACTAGCTTGCATTCTCTGTTTTGATGTCTCCATTGATAGGGATACAGAGCGATTAGCCGAAGAAATGGGTATCCGCTTGTTCAAAGGTCAATGGGTGATGAATGCAATATGTTTGTAACTGATGCTGTTTCATCCACCAGCCGATATCATTTACCATCTCTTTGATTCTTTCACGGCATACAATCAGGAGATTGTTGAAGCCAAACGTCGTGATGCTGCACCCCAAGCTATCTGGCCTTGTCGATTGAAGATCATCGCAACGTTCTGCAAACGAGATCCCATCATTGTGGGTGTTGATATCCTCGATGGCAGCCTACGTGTTGGCACACCTCTGGCGGTGGTTAAGATAAATCCAACGAATGGACAGAAGGAGATAATTGACCTTGGCAAGATGTAAGATCATAGCTTTTCTTCCCTTCCCTTTATCCCCCAACATGATACAGAACATCTCTTGAAATAAATCACAAGACTCACGAGGTGAACTCTGCAATCTGATAGCTGTTCACTATTGATTAATTTGATTATAAGGTTGTTAAGAAATCGCAAGCTGGTGGTGGAGTTGCTGTGAAGATCGAACACGCAGTCTACCAATCAGCCAAGATGTTCGGCCGCCATTTTGATGACAAGGACGAGATTCTAAGCCATATTACTCGTCAAAGTATCGACGTTCTCAAGGTAGGGCAGACTGTGCTCCACTGACCCCACCGGTTCTGATTGTTCGTACAATAACAGAACAACTTCAGGCAAGATGTCTCCAATGAAGACTGGTTACTCATCCGAGCCCTCAAACCGGTATGTATACATTTTGACTAGGTGTATGATTCTCATAAAGACTTGTGGCAGCGCTTTGGTATTCCCTGATACATCGATTGCCTTGACGACTGCCATGTGCCACCAGGCACCATATTGGCTATTTTTTCCCAGGCATCGCCTTCCCACATATATAGTGTTTCTCTTACGTACCACCTGTATCCTCTCCTACCCATTATGCCTGATGACAAAAGTGATCACGAAGGAGTCGTTGTCGTTGACGATGACGAACTACAATTGGTGAACGCATGTTCGGTTGACAATCAGGGAGGAATCTTATACGCGAACTTGCGATGATTTTTGGTAATGTCCATGGTTGGTGACTGTTCCAATGGATGGCTGCGGGTATCCTCGTCCCTGTCTTGTACCTCTTTCAAAGATTGCTTCACGATGCATGAGTCTTGCTTTGTGGTCATGGCATTGAAAGAATTGGACATACGAGGATTGAGATTATACCGCTTGAACCTGATCAGCGCTTATACCTGCGTAGGGAAGCCTCCCCGATTAGTTACCTGTTTTCCCTCAGAGAGGGACAAATTACATTGAATGCTAATACACATATTCTGATTCAGCAAAGATTAGGGTATCGTCAGGTGAGTGTCATTGGCTTCGGTCAGGTTCAAGTAATGATTGTTCTTCTAGCAATTGCACCGCACTTGGCATATCATCGAGAGCTTTGCGGCCAGTTTTTGCGCTTTAGATTTCATTGGGGGCGTAAGGTGGGTAATTCGTCACTCAGATGACTCTCACTTGACTTTAACTTCACTCTAACTCGTGTAGGACTGCTCTTTTTGTGGGGATCTTGGCTGGCGGCCCCGTTGCGATATGGTAAGATTCAGCGGCCTCCTCATAAATTTGACTTTTGAGCGATCAATGTAGGTCTTCATATATCGTAACTTTCATTTTTATGTCCATGACTGCCGCTGTCCTGGCAGAAGTATGCTCCGCTCTTCCTCTCAGTGGTTCCATTTATGTCTGGGCTGCGGAAAGTGCTGGAGCAAGATTTGCACGTTTCTTCGGCTTTATCGTTGCTTGGTGGTCTACCACCGCTTGGATGACATTCGTTGCTGGAAACTGTCAAGTAAGTATGTCTGCTCCATCAATCAGCCCTCTACTGAGTGTTCCAGACAACTGCGAATTACCTCGTATCTCTCTTTGCTGTATTTGAAATAGATTTTCCTGGAGGCATCGGACTAGAGAATGTGAAATGGCGGGCTTTCGTCTGGGCTATTTCCGAGGGATTTCTCATTCTCGCCATTCTGATCAATTATCTTCCCCCTCGGCTTTACTCGATGGTATTCAAGTTCTCTATCGGGCTGATGATGGCGGATTTCATACTTTGCCTAATTTGGCTTCCTATCGGCGTTTCCAAGACATATGGTTTTCGCTCCGCCAAGGAAGTCTTCACTATGACTTGTATGTTTTTTGGATAGTATTTCCTTGGTCGAGTTCGAATGTTTGACACCAGATAACGGAACTGGAGCGCCTGCGGGATGGAACTGGATCCTATCTTTGTGCGTTACATCGACTTTTTGAAAAAGGATCGCCTTATAGAACGTTTCGCTAGTCTTTTCACTGCAGGGACCATGACAGGGTTTGATGCATCTGGACACATCGCAGAGGAGACAAAGAATGCCAGGTAGCCCAAATCCCCATTCTCATCGCTGTCTGACTAATCTATATATAGGATTGTTGCGGGGAAAGGAATCCTGTCCAGTGCAATTGCTACTGGTCTACTTAGTTTTGTGACCATCATTTTGTTCTTATTTTGTACCCCGGACTTCGATGTTTTGTTCTCCTTAAATGCTCCTCAGCCCTTTGTCCAACTGTATGCTTTGGCTTTGGGCAAGGGCGGTGCTACTTTTATGACGGTAATTGCAATTATTGGCTTGGTTCTTGTAAGTGGGCTTGGCTGCTTTGCGATTGTTATCACTGATCATGAGAATCTAATTCTAGAACACTAGTGTCGCTATTGTGGCCGCCTCTCGACTTGTGTTTGCCGTCGCTCGTGATGGTGTCCTTCCTATGTCGGGTTGGATTGGCCAAGTGGATGATGCAGGACAACCGAGGCATGCAGTTACGGTTATGTATATCTTCGCTGCCGTCTTGCTATGCACCATCCTTCCAAGTCAAGTAGCGTTTTTCTCTCTCATTTCTGCTGGAGCTGTGCCCACTATCGCTGCTTATGGTCTCATCGCTTTGCTTCGACTCACTTTGACACCCAACAACTTTAAAAATTCGTACTTCTTCCTCGGTCGATACAGGAAGCTGTGCTATGTGGCTGTTGCCGTTTTCAATGCCCTTGTCGTCTCTGTAAGTCCTGAACAAATTCTGATGTACTGATTTGATGTTTTTGGTTCAGGTTATGCTATCCCCGTTTTTCTTTCCTGTCGACAATGAGAATTTCAATTTCGTGCGTATTTCCCCCCCTCTTTGTCTCCAAATACGAATGATTCATGAAGGCCTGTGTAATATTCGGGAGTGTGACACTGTTTGGCATCTTATCTTGGTACCTGACTCCCCCTGAACAATGGCTTCGGCGTGAAATTATCCTCAAGGCCCTTGACGATGATGTCAATCGACCTCACAATCATTGATAGTGAACAGTCTCATAACCTGTCTCTGTTTATCGGACGGACCGAGTAGCTTGTTTGAAGCATCTGTAGTTTCCATGGAAAAGCATACAAGATCGCTTCGTATAGAGAAATGTTTTTCATTGAGGTATACTTCAAACAAGTGAATGTAGAGCAGGAAAAATTTGTCCCATCCATCTAGAAGCAGGGTTTGACAGTAAAGTTTTCAAGTGATTTGGATGTGAGTCAAGACAAAAGGGATGAAACCCCAAGCTCGATCGCTGACCTGATAAATGCATATTCTGAGGGAATCGACTGGACATTCGGATTTCGTAAGATTCCAGAGCTGGATTCTTGAAAGGATTCGCGGTCAAGATTGCACTCATTTGTAGAGTCTTCTCGCCCTGACCCTGGTGATCCCCGACCAACGATCATATCGGTACTGGCGCGCACTTTCGAGGGATGCTAGAGTGCTGTAGACACACGCCGGGACCTTCCACCGTAATGGAATTGATGACGTTGACGTTTGCACCGTCCCCAATCTGATATATTAATAGACCTCCGATATTGAAGTAATTTACATGGTTCATTTCATTTGAGGTCCAAGACAGGTCCCCCTTGCTGCCTTTCCCAAGACTTCGGTAGTATCCGTTCAACACGTTGTTCTCGTTCTTTTAGAACCATGAGATAACGTGCCTTGACTTTTCAGAGCGGCATTCCTATTCCATATTCCGCAAAGGGTGTACTCTTCCAATCGTTCTTAGAAACCCAGCATTTGACTTAATGTTCGGCAGACACCTGAAAATTCATCGTTCTTTTCGAAAGAAATTTTCATCAGGGTGGCCCCGCCGTGTCGGATCACTTACTTTGCTAAGCGATTGTGTTGAAGTAGTTTCACGTTCAGGCCTCGGGCCTTTGGTATCTCTGTGCCGGTCCCTGTCGTGAGACTACCAGGTCAGTCCCACGAGGAAAAACCCGAGCGCTAGGCAGAGACATTGATACCAGAACAAATCGGATCAATTTCCCCCTATCAGCTTTCCAGAATCGCAGGCAGCTGACATATGAAGTCTTTTAGAACTAGTAGAGCTGGCTAACGATAACATTGCTGTGCTGTAGTGTCCAGAAAATTATTCAACCCCTCCCCGTTTCCAGCTTTGTCAGGCCTAGCCCAATTTTGACATAAGCCAGGTGTAGTATTGCCGATGAGTTCTTTGCTTCTTGGTGCACGAGGATCTGACATGTGGGAGACATCGACACGCGCATGAGAGTCCTGGGCTCGAGGTAATGGCAAAACATGTGAGGCACGTGCCAAGCCCAAGTCACCAGTAGCCTCTTCAGGCAATGTTGGGGGTCTTGGGTCGCTAGCAGGGCGCTGACTGTCACGAGCAGTTGGGGCAGACGATGTCCAGCTGACACGCTTGGTCGGGTTGGAGAGTGTGCCATGACTAGATCCAGAGCGCTTAAGTATGTGGGGTGGCTCAAGGACTGGTAAGTCAAGAGTGGATTTGCGACCAGCTTTAGCTTCCTTGACTTGTTTCTTCCTAATCTCATTTGCGAGCGAAAAGTTAATCTTCCCTAGCTTACTATTTTTCAAGCGCGCCTTCCCAGAAACCTGGCAAGCGGTGGTGTGAGCTGGCGATCTGTCGAAATTTGGATGAGATATACATATCGAGTATTTTCATTTGAGTCATAAAATGGATTATCCAGGTCGTAGTTCCGTTTGCCTCTATCCTGTCGAATGCGAAAGAGTGCATATCCAATAGCGAACAAAAAGGTAGCAATCAGGAAGGCGATACCGACATATGCATATACTGAGATGGCGAATTTCCCTGCAGTGGATAGGGTTTCATTGGGCATTGAAGTGTAAATGACGCCCCCGCTTGACGAAGCAGCAGGATCTGCAATTGAGAAAGAATATACGGGTGCATCGCGTGCCAGGTACTTAGAGGATTTGGTTGGACCGATCGTGGTCATAGCAGAATGTAGGTAGTAAGAGGTTGAGAGCTTGCATGACAAGGTCAATCCGCCGTAAGAGGTGACAGTCTGGTTCCAGATTGCTCGAAGGATCAGTTATAGGGGTTGAAGATGTGACATACCCCTAGGCCTAAGGTTAGGGTCACCAGTAACTCTATCCCTTGGTCGATGACTTCTGGTTCATTGTGGCATAGGCATCTCGTGTCTATACCGTACAGAAACATCAAATACGTGTCGCGTAGAACGCTTGTAACAGTCACTAAGCCTGGTGCATATGGCCAGCCATTACCTTATTCACATCCACATCTTGGTGAGTTGTTCGCATTTGGTTATTATGTGACTCTGAAGAGGGTCATGATTGTGATTATTCTCAGTCGGAAAACATGACTTGACACCTGGAATAAAACCGGAAGAATACGACCAAAGGCGAAGGAAGTTAATGGATAGTCTCCCGGAGAACAGCCTGGTAGTATCTATGTCTGCTCCCATCAAGATGATGAGCAACAGTGCGTCTAATGGTTTCCTTCCTGTGTGATACTATTCCCTGATTGAGATCTATAAGATATATTGTAAGTTGGCCGTGCTTTCTCGCTGATGGAAAAAATCTGACCAAATCCCAGTTATAAGTTTCGTCAAAATTCGGATTTCTGGTACCTCACCGGTTTCGCCGAGCCAGACTCCGCGGTAATTCTAGGTGAATTCGACCGGATCCTGCGTCTGGGGCTAGCCTGACACAACTCTTCAGAAAAAACATCATCTTCAAAAGGGTACCGCATGACACTATTTTGCTCTGGCAAGAACTCTGCGAAAGAGAAATGGGATGGCCCAAAGTGCGTTTGAAACTACGATGTTCCCCTTCTTAAGTGCTAAATATTATTTTTATTTTGCAGAACCTCAACTACAGATGCTGCAATAATTTTTGGTGCAGATGCCGCTGAACCAACAACATCATTTGCTCATGTTCTTAAATCTGCCCTCTATCGAGCATCTTATATATTCACAGATCTCCCTACCAATGATGATGCTTCATCCTGCAATTTGTCTGCAAAACAACTATTACGCACTCTTGCACCAGGCCTTTGCTCCGAAGTCAATAACATGATCGGAAGCATTTCTAGTTCCAAGCAGAAACTACTACTCTATCCCAAGATCGCTTATTTAAGGGCAATCAAAAGTCAGGCTGAGCAGAAAGTCATGAATCAAGCTGGGACCATCAGCGGAAGAGCCTATGCAAAAGTAGGTATGAAGCCGCAATCACGGACAAAACTAACTGCAGATAGACCATGCGTTTTGCGAAACCAGGACTGTCAGAAGCTGCTTTGGCAGCTCACTTTGAATATATATGTGCATTACAGGGATCTCAGCGCCCTGCTTATGTTCCCGTTGTAGCTTCTGGGTGAGCAGATTACCGAATGATCTATCATTTGCTGATTTCTTTCTAGGCCCAATGCTTTAATCATACATTATACTGAGAACAATCATCTACTACAGGATGGGGAGCTTGTGTTAGTTGATGCGGGCTGTGAATACAAGTAAGTTCTACCGTTTATTGTGTATCAATGATCTGGTATATTGATCAAAAGCTAGTGGTTATGCCTCAGATATCAGTAGGTTCGATGTGCTGCCTGCATATCTTTGTCTGAAAACTGGAACTTGAGCACGAACATTTCCTGTGTCGGGAAAATTCTCTACAGCACAAACAGAATTATATTCTGCTGTCCTGACAGTCCAGAAGGAACTTATCAGAGACTGCACTGAAAGCGCGG
>Ga0153942_1000122_pt1 | contig 27038 bp, 36 predicted proteins | sample TSNJ026MetaG_FD_104731 | JGI IMG/M metagenome (GOLD analysis project Ga0153942, IMG submission 104731) | Attine ant fungus gardens microbial communities from New Jersey, USA - TSNJ026 MetaG | ecosystem: Host-associated > Fungi > Mycelium > Unclassified | place: USA: New Jersey, Brendan T. Byrne... | reverse complement strand
TCTCGAGATCGGTCCTCTAGATATCAAAAAATCTCAGACTCTGTCTGTACGCCGAGACACCGGAATCAAAAAACCTCTCCCACTATCTACCATCGCTGAGGCCATTCCTCAATTTCTTGAAACAATCCAACAAGACATTTTCGATCGTGCGAAGAAGACGTACGATGAGAGGATCATCCCGATAATGAAATGGGAAGATGTCGTTCCGGCGTTGGATAATAAGTGTGTTGTGGTGATGCCGTGGTGTGAGAGAGAGGATTGCGAAGATGAAATTAAGGAGAAAAGTGCCAGGGGGTGAGTTTTGTGTTTGATTACTGTGGTTCATGAGGAAATTATTGGTGTTGAATGGTGTATGTTTTAGTGCGGAACAAACGGACGAGCGTGCCCCTTCTGCTGGTGCCAAGTCCCTTGCTATTCCATTTGACCAGTCGCGTTGGGCTCCGATTGTCCCTGGTCAGACCAAGTGCTTGAATTGTGGACAGGATGCAAAGAGGTGGACCATGTTTGGGAGGAGTTATTAGTTGCCGGATTGAAAAAAAGTAAACGAACGTTGGGATAGAATGAGGATGGTTTTTTGAGGGTAATGGGTGATTGTTTTTGCTTGATTTTAGTTTTTTTTTTTCCTTTTTCCTTTTTCCTGGTACTGTAGATAAAAAGCTGATAGTGCTATTCAGATTAAATCAATGTGGTGGATTGAAAATTGTCGTCGAGTTGTCTTGTCTAGTTTAAAATGGAAAGAAGTTAAAATCGGTATTTTGAGCCTTTTCGATTCAGATAAGCCTAGCACAGTCAGCTATGTATGAAAAGAAGTTTCATAGAAGCTTCATGTTGGGGTTGACCCGTTTGATGATAAACATCGGCAAAAGTCCTCGGGCATGGCAGCAAGCACAGACAATGCACAGACAATATGAAGTGGCTGTGGACGTCAGCCAATCAGGGGACAGACCACGGAGAACGTTCACCAGCTATTTTAAGCGTCACTTTCATTGCCAGCCTCTTTAACTCTCGACCAATTTTTCCTTACTCTCGCTTTCGAATCAGACCCAAACATGTCTTTCCTTCCTATCTCTTCCTCTGTACAAGCTCATCCTACATGGACTCCTGATCATGAACTCGACTTGCTATTCCACCCCGACATTATCCCAATTCAAGTGAGGCAGGAACTTCACCAGGACTTGCATGTACGTCTACACCATGTACTCTCTCTGAGTTGACTCGATAACCAAATGAGGATAGATCCGTCCACTGGCACGAACAGATCACGGTCGCTCACACCTTTCAGTCCTCTCTGTTCTTACTCTTGTTACCGACCCTGGTCTTGCGGCGTACCAAGCGCGCTTTGACCTGCTCTGTGCTGCACCTCGCACAAATTTTACCCTGGTCATCATTGACAAACATACAGACCAGATCGTTGCTGTCGGTAGTGTGTTCGTTGAGCACAAGTTCTTGAGAGGCTTGGGCAGTGTTGGACATATCGAGGATATCGCTGTCAACCCAAAGGTCCAGGGAAAGAAGCTTGGTCTGCGCGTCATTCAGGCTTTGACGGGTATCAGTGAGCGTCAGGGGTGCTACAAGACGATTCTGAACTGCAGTGACAAAAATATTCGTGCGTGTTTTTGGTTTTCACAAAATTTTTGTGTGTGGCTGACGTAGATACTGTTAGCTTTCTATGAAAAATGTGGCTATGTAAAGAAGGAGAATGAGATGGTGAGTGAATTATCGAGACATTGTCTGCGCTGTCACTTGGCTGACAAGCTTATCCGACGATCAGGCTAAATACAATGAGCGTCCCAGCACTCCTAAACTCTAGAGCTTAGTCATTCTTTATCTGGTTTTTGGTTTTATGATTTTCGGGTTCTGAGACTGGTCTGGAATTCTGGTTATTAGATCACTACCACACTAATACCGAGGGGACTTGATTGATTCACAGCTAGATTGTTCCATGGACTCTTCATAGTATTCACAGCAAATGTCACGTGAACCTGTGAGCTACACTGCAAATAGACGCGGTGATATACATAGTACATACATCTGCACCCAAGCTTGGTCTACCAAAATCGTTCCGAATTAGGTGTGAATGTTGGAGGTGCATGTGAATCTGAAATTCACCACCAATGACACTGCAACCATTCATATCTACCTATACCCTCCTGAACCCAAGAAACTGGTTTCGACCTAGACACACTCGCTACTTTTCCACAAATGTTGACCCCAAATCCTATTCGAAGACTCTGCTACTGCCCAAAACTTCTTTGCCTTCATGGATCGATCCATCCAAGGGGGAGGAACCTTTCAGGAAGCGAACGACTGAGCAACTGTATCAATGGCAAGTGAGTGAAAAAAATCAGGCCACTATAATATTGATACACGCTTTTTCTCCAGTGGAAAAATAATCCAGGACGGATATTTGTCTTGCATGATGGCCCACCTTACGCTAATGGCGACTTACACATGGGTACGCATGTATGTTTGCGAGTTTTCTTGCATTCACAAAGAAACGCAGGTCATGCTCTGAACAAGATTTTGAAAGATATCATTAATCGTTCACAGATGATGCTTGGAAGAAGAGTACAGTATGGATGACTCTCTCTCAGATCTCAATGAATATTGATAGCCGTCAGTTATATACCAGGATGGGATTGTCATGGATTACCTATTGAGAACAAAGCTCTCCAAGAACTTGAAGTGAATGCTCCACATGATCCACGTCTCTAGTTCTGACCCATGTATCCTGAAGAAGGATTCTTGTTCAGTTGATCCAATGGTCATCCGGGATGCCGCAAACGCGACTGCATTGCGTGAAATTGACTCCCAAAAAAAACAGTTCTCGTCCCTCGCCATCATGGCCGACTGGGAATCGAAAGAATGGACATATAGAACCCTAGGTAAGAAAGCATTCACTCGTCCTTCATTGTACCAACCAATCGGATAAGATCACAAATATGAAATGCGTCAGCTGAATCTCTTTCGGCAGATGGTGAAGCTTGGTAAGTGAATCGTCGTCTGTTGATCGCTTCAAGTCTCTGATACCCTTTTTCCATAGGCTATATATCCCGCCGCTATCGTCCAGTCCACTACTCCCCTTCCTCCCGATCAGCTCTCGCAGAGGCCGAATTAATTTATAAGGATGACCATATCTCAGACTCCGTTTTCGTCACTTTCGATTTGCAGAGCATCGACAACGACCAACATGCAAACTCTGCACGTGTCGCGAATTTGCAAAGTCTGCTAAATGGTCAAGACCCTGTGAGGTTGTTGGTCTGGACGACGACTCCATGGACATTAACTGCTAATATGGGAATAGCCGTCAATCCTGAACTCCAGTACGCTGTTGCCCGTGTTGCTGATGGATTGTTCATTGTTGCAAAACAGCGGCTTGAAGCACTCAAGTCAGTCATTGGTGAATCAGTAGTCCTCTTTGAACTGAAGGGTACGTACTGTTCTCGAAAAAACTTAAGGTTGATATCCAACGCGAACGATAGGTTATGAGCTCGTCGGCGGAACATACAAACCTATTTTCTCTTCCCCCATCGAGCAACATCAACTTAGCATCGTTCCCGCCTCGCATGTAACATCAGAATCTGGGACTGGTCTTGTGCATTGTGCACCCGCACACGGCGCGGAAGACTACCATGTTTTTCGAAATCTGAACCTCCTTTCGGACCCTAACAGTGTCATTTGTCATGTAGATGGGGAGGGTCGATTTACTGACCAAGTGACTGACGTGCTTGGGCAAGACCTGGCATCAAATGTACGAGGGAAAGAGGTGCTTGGAGATGGTTCAAAGGCCATCATTGACGTGCTTAAAAGACTCGGACGGCTAATTAAGAATCTTCCAGTTGAGCATAGGTATCCATATGATTGGAAAACAGACAAGCCCATCATTGTCACGTACGTACGTGAATTAAAATTTGTATCATTCTGTACTTATCCAACTAGTGCTACGTCACAATGGTTCGCTAATCTTGACGATATCAAACAGGAAGCTTCAAACTCACTCCACGACGTCCAATTCTGGCCATCTCAATGTATGTCAATTTTGTCCCGTTGGTTGGCCTCTCACGTTAACTTGGAGATCAGCACGCAATCGTCTCACATCTTTTGTCCACTCTCGTTCTGAGTGGTGTATATCCCGACAACGTGTCTGGGGTGTCCCCATTCCCGCCATACATTCTATCGACACAGACCAAGCCTACCTTAACGAAGACACTCTCAGCCACATCATTCCTATTCTAGAAAAGAAGGGTGTAGCATTTTGGTGGACTGGTCCAGTTGAGGAATTTTTGTCTCCCAAATGGTTGGCTATGTCATCTAGCCCTGTCAACAGACAGTGGAGGAAGGGCACGGATACTATGGACGTTTGGTTTGACTCTGGTTCTTCATGGACTATGCTCGAAGATATCCGGCAACAGAGGGAAAGGGAGGGAGCTAGTGATGGTCAAAGTGTTTTCTTGGCAGATGTCTGTCTTGAAGGTTCAGATCAACATCGCGGATGGTTCCAGTCGCAGCTTCTAACAAAATGCAGCAATCGACCGCTTTCTTCCAATGCTTCTATTGGCAGTCCTTATCATCACCTCATTACGCATGGGATGGTTCTTGATGAACAGGGCAAGAAAATGAGCAAGTCGCTTGGGAACATTATCAGCCCTATGACCATAATCAATGATGGAAAGGACAAGAAGAAGGATCCAGCTTATGGCACAGATCTCCTTCGCTTGTGGGCGGCGACGGTAGAATATGGCAGTGATATGTCTATTGGACCGAAGGTGCTCAGACAGACTGCTGAAAAGTTGCGTAAGATTAGGAATTCGACGAGGTTTCTGCTCGGAAATATTCAGGATGGTAAAATATTCAAGGAGGTTGAAAGGGTGGAGAGGAAAGACTTGGGACTGGTGAGTCGTCCATCTACCTGAGCATACTTTCGGCACTTATGATTACCATGGCAGATAGAAAAATATGTCATGCATGATCTGTATCATCTCCAACGAGCAGCATTTGATTGTAACGATATTGATAGGCTTGATAATCCTCATGCTTTTGACTTCGCCAGAGGTGAGAGCATTGCCTTTCCCTGATATTCTCGGACTTATCTCACCTGGTAGTCATGACCTCGCTCGTCTATTTCGCAAACATTACTCTATCTTCATTCTACTTTGATATCAGGAAGGATTGTCTCTATGCTGATTCCATTAGAGGCATAGAGCGCAGAGGAGCTGTTACGGTTCTCGAAAAGGTACTCATACAGTCTGGGGCTACTGGTTCGTTGAATAACTTCTTTTCTAGATATTAGATACCATGGTCGCAATTTATGGCCCTGTACTGCCTCATCTGGCTGAGGAAGTACACGCAGTTCGATATCCAGGAACTGAAGAGTCCTTTTTTATGACCCGCTGGCAGCCATTGGTATACTTTCTGTCACTCTTTCGGTACCGGGTCTGATCATTTGATATTGTTTTTTTAGAGTGATGAATGGCATGACCCTCAGTCAAAAAGACAAATAGATGCGCTCCTTGTTCTTCGGACCTGTGTTCTTGGTTTACTTGAGCAAGCTCGCACAAATAAGTACGTCTGTAACATTTGCTCCTGTCCCGTTTCTATTGACGTGTGAATGTAGGCATATCAAATCATCTCTCGAGGCCGAAGTTGACGTCATCATTCCACGAGGCCTTACAAACGAGATGGATGATGCGCTTCTGGATAGTTTAGACAAAGCCAAGAGAGATGATGTCGAGTACATCTCACTATTGTTACAAAATGGTTCGTGTCCTATTGGTCTTTGCCGAGCGCCTCCAAGGAACTGATCAATGGTTCATCAGAACCCTTTCTCAAGACACTTTTAATCACATCTGATGCTCGAATCTGTAGAGAAGGCGCAACTGAGACAAAGTCGGAGCTCCAGTGGGAATACACCGAGTCTTTTGTCATCCCTGGTGCGTTTTGTTCAGGAGGGTGCTTCGTTCATTCTGCCCGTTAACTGGGGAATTTTTTCAGGTCAACAAAATCCTGGAAAAGAGATCATAGTCCGCGTGCGACCTGCCACAAGACATAAATGTCCACGATGTTGGACTTTTACAAGGGAAGAAGAAAAGGATTTGTGTCAGAGGTGCAAAGAAGTGATTGAATGTGATAACTTGCTCCCTAGGCATGGAGCTGTAGAGGGTAATTGATCTATCAAAATGGTTGGTCTTGACCTTTCGTTGTTGCAAAAAGAATACAGTCAATATGATCGTGGCTTAACTCTTTGTGAGAGTACCTGTGACAATATGACACAAGTGGCTCGCAGAACCGGACAGGTCCTCACACACGCACAAAGTAATGATAATGGACCTTTCTAAATAAAATATGATATAAAACACCTAGACACACCCCTAGAATACACATTATCCAGAGCTTTTTTGAAGAATATACAACCCCTGAAGGAGAGAGAGAAAATCATCGTCATGTCATCATCATCAACTCAATCTTCATCTCCACTTGCTTCCAATCTCGGTCGTTTCCTGGACGCTTGCACCTAAGGACATAATAATAAGTACAACAATAAGGAGGCGCAAAAAAACACGCAAATTACCTTGGCACGCGTCCTAGCACTCGTTCTCAGACCCTTGGCCTCTCGTGCCCGCAAAACCTCGTCCTCCTTTGACTTTGATTTTGATTTCACCGTGCTCGTTTTCACTTGGTTTTTGGGCTTTGCTTTTACTCTGCCTCTGCTTTTGTTCCTGCCTTTGATATCCGCATTTTCCATCTCAACATCACTCTTGTCGTCCTTCTCTTCCTCCTTTCCTGCTTCTTCCTCTTCCTCTTCCTCTTCCTCCTCTTCCTCTTCCTCATCTTCCGCATCCTCGTCATTCTCGTCCGAATCCCATTTATCCTTCGCTTTGCCTCTCCTACCACTACTCCTCCTCCTTGCTCCACTACCAGACTTGACTTTTCTCTTGCCTACTGACCCAGTTGATTCAGGCTCAGCCTTACCAGCAGATACCATGGTAGCTTTCTTCTGCCCACCACCACGTGATTGAGATCGATTAGCAAGCGCAGCCACCCATTCACGAGTTTCATCTGGCAAAAACGCCGTTTTCAAAATCTAATACAAAATCGTTACATCGATCATTGGACTAAACAGGACGCGGCACATACCCGGTTAGCAGCATCAGCGTTAGGCAAAGGTCGTAAAATATCCGGTGGCATCCGAACTCTGCCAGGATAACTCTGGATAGACCAGGAATGGCTCGCTGCACGAGCTTTGATAAGATCTTGCGAGAGTTCACAGAGCATATAGAAGTTCTATATATAAAAACATGATCAGTCGCCTGCATGCCGAAGAATCAGTGAGAAAAGGGCCAACCTCAGAATGTGTAAACGACACATGATCTCGTACCGTCTTGCCTTTTGAAGCAAGATGGTACAACAACGCGACATTTTCTTGTGTTGCTACGAGGTCAAGGTAAAATTGTATGTACCTGTAAACACATTCAACATCTAAAGTCACCGGGAAAGGAACGGTAACGCACTTGGCAAGGTCTAACAAATCCTCATGTCCCGTGCTGAAATCCGGGTGATGCGCAAGCGTGTGCAACAATCTTACAAAGAGTAGGTCAAAGTATTCCACCTTCTGTGCAACAGGGAGTTTCTTCAACAACGAACGAACACATGCTGCAGCCTATCACGATGGCACAAATCGTCAGCGCTCGAAAACCCATTACAGTGATACTCACAGACGTCTTGACATCCTCTTCAGGATCGTGGACTGTCAGGAAGAAGATGACACTAAACGGTGGTGGCAGCTTCTTGGCCACGAAGAGTGTGATCAGTTTATTGAGGAACATTGAACGTACACCGTAGCACGTATCCTGTACACATTTCAGCGTCTTCATTGTGAGTGTGCAACATTGACGCACCTGAATTGTCAACGCTAGCTTCACAAAATTTTGCATCACAATACTGGAATAAATGTCTACTCTTCCTAGATGTAACATAGTCAACGAAGCTTGAACCCTCATCCTCGATCTTGCTTTCGGACTGCCACCGCCTCATGTCAGCACATAAGCACATCCGATGCAACGAGGGCACGTACTCCTCTTTGACATTCTCACTTATTGCGCCCTCGTGAACCATCAGCGCCTGTAACATCTTGATCACAGGGCCGACCATCTTTTCCGCCTTTTCCTTCTCCGTGGCTGTGGCTGATGTATGGTCACCATTGGGTATATCACGAGAAGCACGAACAGCAGCATTCAAACATCGATGTCTCAGCACCTTAAGTGTGCCGATCTTGGCCCAGACAAGTGGAGGGATGTCGGCTGTATCTTCGTACCATTCTTCTCCTTCATCTTCTGATGTTTCATCCTCGAAGGGGGTTACAAGGAAGGACGAGCAAGAGAAAGGGAAAAGAACATACGACTATAGGAACATGAACAACTCTCCTCATCAACCTCTCCAAGACAATGTCACTCGAATCTTCGAACACCTCAGGTGCATACCTCGTAAATTCTACAAGAGCAGCGATACGTGCAGCCAACATTTCCCCTTCCGCTTGCTTCAAAGTTTCCACAAGTTTCTATACGCGGGTCAGTGCCTGCCTCTCTCCGTAAATAGCAACAACTTGCTTCAAAAACTTGTACCGTTACCTGCTTGGTGGCACCTAGAACCACTGACCTGGCTGCGAACTTGGCCAACTCTCGATTCCTAGTCTCCAGCACCATCGTCGTTATTTTCTCCAATGTGCGTGAGGACGCAGATAGTTTGACCTCTGGATCTGCTCTGACAAGATTTGCAAGTAACCTTAGCGCCACTTGTCCTCCATCTCCTTTACTAGACCCATCACCAAGCACGACATGCCTCTCCAGTTCCGCAAGATGCCCCTTGACTATCCGCGGTGCCCATTTTGCCACAGCATTCAGCAGGATATAAGCATTGCTGGCTGCTGCTGACCCACTTGTTGTTCTTCCTTGTTGATGAGAAAGTTTTTTGAACAAGATGGGGATAGATGCATGATTGAGGATGTGCGGGCTTCCACGCCATAAAAGAGTTGTGAGTGTGGTAATGAATGTTGGCGAAGTATTCGCAGACGAGGAGAGACGTTTGAGAAATTCAGCCTAGAAAAGTCAAGAAGTGTACTAGAATGGGCAGACTCGAGCTTACTGATGCTTTAGCCAGTGTTTTGATATCTGTCAGTGGGTCGAAACATGTTTTGAGAAGTTTGAATAGCCTGTTTTCGTTCATCTTAGCCAAAGTGTGTAAGTCTTCGGAAGCTTTGTGGTCATCGGCAAACACAAATGCTATTTCGATTTGTTAGGACGAAAGGGATGGGCATTGGATAGGACGAACCCGTGAGAGATTTAATACAAACATGGAGGGTATGTGTTACCTTGGCTTCGTCTTGATCTATAACACCACCCTTGAACGAAGGTGAATGAACCTTGAGATGTCTACGCAGGAACAGGACGCACATTAAACTGGATGCAGGCATTCAGGTACCTGTCACACAGCCCCGGCTTCCTGCAGGACCCATGAGTCGACAGAGACGCACATGAGTTAATACACACGCTTCTTTGATCCCACTCATACTGATCAGAATCTCGACACCCTTGTCTGATAGATGTTTCATGATATTCAGCAGCTTTTCAGTCCACAGAAGTGGATCGTGGGTGAGTGGAAGAATGGACGTTGCCCATACACGGTCAACGACGTCCCTGTGGACGCACATTAGGGATTGTCATGATAAAAGGGGGGACCATGTACCTAACAAGGGTTGATTGACCGACGGCTTGGAGCATGGAGTCAGGTATCCAAGCGAAATGGCTTGTAGCTGCTGCATCGTTGTTCTCGCTGCGAAAAACGTGAGGGCTGGGAGAACAAGCCAAAAAGAGTGGAGACGAACATTTCAGGGTAAGCAAGGCTATACAGTTTGGCGAGACTGTAAAAGGCCTCAGTGCGGACAGAGGCCTGAGAAGGTCAGTGGCAGGAGAGAGACGGAGCAAAAGAAAAGACACCTTTTTGTCCAAAAAGCGATCAGCGACCGTACGCAGAAGATTTTCTGATAGGTGATGGAGAGTGACCTCATAGTCAAGCTGGGAAAACGCTTTGCAGGTGGCTGCACGGACTTTGTCGTCTGGGTCAAGAAGCTTGGCCTCGAGGGCATCTATAGGGGAGGATAAATTAATGTCTGGGATGAGAGAGAAAACCCACCGGCCAAGGCATCCCTCTTTGCAGGGAGGGTAGAGACTAACTTTGTCAAAGCTTGGATCAACTGGAGTCGAATGGGGACGTTCTTGTCATTTCTTCTGGATATCCAGACGTCCCAGGTGGCAGGATATTTGTTGGCAAGCTCTTGACCATTCTTATGGGCGTACATGTCGGCTAGGGCGCGGGTTGCGAGCAGCCTAACATGAACATGGTCGACACGCAATTCCTCGGTGAGCTGAGGAATGACGCCATGTAAGATGGCGGGACAGGTGGCGTGGAGACGTTGGATGAGTTCGTGGGCGTTTTCAAGGGATTGATCGTCATCAGGAGAGGAGCGGGCGGAGTCCACGATGATGTCGGTAAAGTACTGGCAGACAGGTCTCTGAAGTTTATCGGAGACGTGATTGCAGACGGAGACGGCAAGTGAATAGGCAGGCTGGTCAAGATTGTTGTCCATAAATTGTGCAAGGATAGTATCAAGAACGGTTTGTGGGACGGATTGGCATTCGTCGAGGAGAGCAACGAGGATATCGGCCATGTAGGCCTGCATTTTGTTGTTGGCGGTGCGCCGACGGAGGATGGCGAAGAAGGCAGTAAAAAAGTCAAGAATAAGGTCATCGGCAGAGGGGAGGTCGCAGACGAGAACAGGACTCTTGACAGTGGAGAGAGACTCGAGGAGATGAAAGTACTGGGCATGGTAGGGAACGTCGGGGAGCTTGAGGCCGTCGGTGAGCTGGCGGATAAAAAATTGAAAGATATCGCGTAGCTGAGGCTGGGTGTAGGGAGCATCTGGGGCATAGAGTCTGAGAAGTTGAGCGAGACAACAGGCAGCGTAGGCGCGAACTCCCTGGTCCTTGTGGAGAAGGATTGACCTGTGTACGAGGTCAGCGCGGGGAGCATCGAGGGCGTCTGTGTCAACATCGTCCTGGTCGATGACCTCAAGGTATTCTAGAAGGGATGTGAGGGTGCGGAGGAGGGTGTCTGTGGAGAGGCCGCGCTGGACGAGAGTGAAGGTGGGCATGACGCGCGTGACGGTACGCGTGATGTAAATGACAAAGGTGACGAGGGCATGAGTGACAAAGTCACGTGTAGTATGTATAACCACGTGAGTCTCGTCAATACCGTGACAAGATGATTGTGACAGCTGTGACGCTCGCCTCACACCCCAACATGGCACCGCTCGCCCAAAAAGAAGGAGCGGTGTTCAAAGAAATGTTCACATTCTATGAGGGTCAAAACTACCGCCGCGCCCTGAAATGTGCGGATCAAATTTTGAAAAAAGCGCCGGATCACGGAGGTGCGCCGTTGCCGCTCTCCCGCTCATCGCTGATCCGCCCCCAGAAACGATCTGTATGAAGGGTCTTCTCCTCACCCATGTCGGCAGGCGCGACGAGGGCACAGAGCTCGTGAGGCAGGGCATGCTTCTCAATTTGCAATCGCCCATCTGCTGGCACGTCTTTGCCCTCATTCAATCGGCAGAAAACAATTATCACGGTGCACTCAAATCGTATACTCAGGCCCTTCGCTTCGACAAGGTACGCCCCGTCTCTTCCCCTGGACATCGCCAGTAACGGGCGTAGGACAATCTCAACATCCTCCGCGACACAGCCCGTCTCCAGTCCCAGCTCCGTCTCTTCGATGCCCTCGTCGACACCCGCCACGCCATCCTCCGCCTCCGCCCCAATTTCAGGCAGCACTGGGTTGCCCTTGCAGTTGCTCATCATCTCAATGGAAATCTCAGCCACGCCATCCTCGTCCTCGAACACTACCAGCTCTCCCTCAAGGTTCATAACATATCTCTTGTTTAAAAAATCATCTCATCCCTCTGCCAGGACATACCCGACTTTGATGTTGAGCACTCAGAGACCATATTGTATCACATTCGTGTCCTTGAGCTTGCCCAACGTCACTCGGAAGCTCTGGACATGCTCGACCGTCATACCAAGGACCGCGCCATCCTCGATAGAACCGCCAGTATGGAGTATCGAGGTACGCATTCTCTCCTAGCACTGTATCCCTGCCTCACAGTTACTCCAGCCCGTCTCTTGACTACCATTCATGCTCCCGAGGCAGAGTCGGCCTGGCGTGCCCTCATAGATCGCAACCCCGATAACAATGCCTACTACATAGGCTATCTCGCACAAAAAAACCTCTCACTTGATCCACAAGGTAGGTTTTGTTAGATGTGCTCTCTTCTCTTCTCTCTCATTCCTTCTCCTGCCAGCGCCTGATGCTCCCCAAGCACTTGCACTCCTCCAGTCCCTCTCTTCCCAGAGCCCCCGTGCATCCGTTCCCAGACGTCTTTCCCTTTATCTTGCCTCGGGCGCAGCTTTTGAGTCACTTATCATTCCTTACATCCTCACCGCACTCCAAAAAGGCATTCCCTCTCTTTTCTCCGATCTGAAAAGCCTCTACAGTTACCCTGAAAAACAGCAGTCTATCCAAGCCTACCTTGAATCCCTCCTTGATGCACCTGACGAACCTTCCATTTACCTATGGACACTCTACTACCTCGCTCAGCATCATTCCTACCTCTCCAACCACTCTCTTGCTCTTCACTATCTCCACCTCGCCATCACCCACACCCCCACATTGCCTGATCTGCACATGTTCAAAGCACGCGTCTTGAAACGCTGTGGTGATTACATCGGCGCTGCCAGAGCTGTCAATGAAGCTCGCTTGTTAGATGGTCAGGATAGGTTTTTGAACACCAAGACTGGCAAATATCTGTTACGCACTGCATGTATTGATGAGGCCCACCAGATATTCGGATTGTTTACCAAGGTACATCCTAAACTACTAACCGTCATTCCAACATTCTCATCGTTGAGTGTAGAAAGATGCTCCCTCGCCGGCTTACGACCTGGAAGAGATGCAGTCTTTACTATATCTACTCGAGGAAGCCAATGCACATCGTATCAATGGCAAACTCAACCTCGCACTCAAGAAGTATATGGCTGTCGTCAAAGTATTTGAAAATTTCGAGCATGATCAATTCGATTTTCATGCTTACTCTTTGAGAAAGTTCACATTGAATATCTACATGAAGTGCGCTTTGACTGATGGCTTCTCTGCTACTTACTCACATAGCTAGGTTTATTTCGTGGGAAGATTCTGTTCGTGCACATCCAGCCTATATCAAAGCCGCCCTCGCCGCTTCGAAGGTATGTTCCTATCCTTGACTTGTTCCTTTTCTTATGTGGTCTGTAGATCTTGATTGCCGTTCACGACAATCCATCGCTGGCGATACCTGAAACGGCTGCTTGTTAGTCTTTTGTATCCTCTTCATACCAATATTCATGCCCCGTACCATTAGCCGAGCTGTCAGATGCTGCGAAAAAGGCGAAAAAGAAAGCCAAAAAAGCGGCTTCGAAGGCGGCTGCCAATGAAGCCGAAAAAAAAGGTGAACATCTTCTTGTTCGTTTCTGTCTTCTGCTCACGTCTTCACAAGGCCAACAAAATTTGAACGAAGACAAAGGACTCGCGCCTCCCGCCAAAGACGACGATCCAGAAGGAACAAAGCTCCTCTCATCTTCCGATCGACTCGAAACGGCTGCTAAACTCTTGCGTCCCTTGACCAATTTGTTGGCCTCGTCAAATATCAACGTGAGAGAAAAAGTTGAGGGGATGGTGAAAGACAAAGAGAGAATAGAAATTTGGCTAACGAGTTATGATGTAGCTATCCGTCGACGTACGTTCTTTCCGCCTCCTTCCCCTCTCAGTTGATTATTGATCTCACATATTAACACAGGAAAACTATTGCAAGCTCTGACATGTCTCACACATGCGCAATGTCTTTTCTCATCTCATCCTGGGTTACATCTCCGTCTTGTACATCTCCATCATTTTATCGCAACCTCATTACAAAATCAGACTCCACCTGCACCGATCGGGCCTGCCTTTATAGAAGGGGTTAAGCAACTTGGTGTTCCCGACGAGAATCAGGTATCGCTGGAAACGTATAATTTACAGTATCTGCAGAAACATTCGGTGGATTACTGTGATGACGGGAATGATGACATTCGAGAAAGGGTGAATCCAGCAGAGGCGACATTGGCATGCGCACAAGCTATGATGATCCTCGGAGCCCCTCCTTCTGAAGTTGAAGACGTTCTTCTTGGTTTAATTCGTCTTCCATCTTCGAGGAAAAGAATATCCAATAACTATAATACCAGCAAAAGCAGTGACCAGCAGCAAAAGTATGGATTTAATGAATCTGGATTGACGATTTCGGTTGCTCTTGAGGTGATAAGATGTTTGGAAGACCAAGTTGGATCGAAGAGAGTGAAAGAGTTTAGAGAAGGGTGTCGGAGGATTTTTGACAAAAGTACGGTGTTTTTGGAGATGGAAGAGTTGAACAAGTTGAAGGAGAAGGTGTTGGACCTGCCTGAAGGGCTTGGTCCCGTTGTGGGGGATGACTAGAACTGATTATAGTAGGGTGATATTTATCTTTGTGAGATGTTGGGGAGCAAGACAATGACACTGACACAACCAGTCATATAAAATAATCCCCCTACACTATCACGGGTATGGTGGCGGTGGCGGTGACTTTGGCAAGGATCAAAGAGAACTTTGTCAAAGAATGTTGTTGAAGAACGTTGTTCAACACGCCACGTCATATCTCTTGTCATCAGAAAAACATCCACTCCTGCGATAGAGTGGCTGTGTAGCCAAACATAACAGCCAAACAAGGCCATACACATCCCTTACCATGGACGACATCGAGGATGAAATATTTCCTGCCTCAAAACTGGGAGAATATACCGTCCTTCGTGACGTTGCAGAAGGGACCTTTGGCAAGGTCAAGAGTATGCTTTTGCACTTCTCAATCTGTCCTGCATCTCATTGATCTCTCAGTGGCGCAACACACCGTCACAGGCCACATCGTTGCCATGAAATTTATCTCCAAAGCTGTCACTCGCAGGGAAAAGAACAAGAATCGTGTCAGACGCGAGTACGAATATATGAGAACTCTCCGACATCCCCATGTAATCAAGTTGTACGCCTTCAGCTCCTTGATCACCGAAACAGGTTTCCATGATTTGGCTTCAGATACGAAGTGATATCCACATCGAGCGACATCATCTTCGTCATGGAATTCGCCGGCGGCGAACTATTCAACTACATCGTATCCAATGGCAGAATGACCGAATCTCGAGCCAGGAAGTTCTTCCAACAGATCATCTCCGGCATCGAATTCTCTCACCGCCTCAAGATCGTTCATCGTGATCTCAAGCCAGAGAATATTCTTTTGGACGATGACTTCAACGTCAAGATCACTGACTTTGGTCTTTCTAACGAGATGACTGACGGTGATTTCTTGGCTACAAGTTGTGGTAGTCCAAACTATGCTGCACCTGAGGTCATTCGCGGAGGTGTCTATGCGGGCCCTGAAATCGATGTTTGGAGCTCGGGTGTCATTCTTTATGTGATGCTTTCTGGAAGATTACCGTTCGAGGATGAAGATGTTCAAAGGCTCTTTTCCAAAATCACTCGTACGTTCCTGGGACTCCATTTGTACAGCTACTAAAGACCCTCATAGAGGGCAACTTCCACATCCCTAGCAGCTTCTCATCTGATTCTCGGAATCTAATCAATGCTATGCTCGTCGTCGACCCCGTCAAACGAATAACCATCCCCGAGATCCTTCAGCATCCTTTCTTTACTAAAGATCTACCCCGCTATCTCTCCCCTCTTCCCATTGCACCCGAGCCCGTCTCAATGTCAGCACTTGTGGCTCCTCCTAAGCAACTCGACTTTGAGTTTATAGAAGGGCTTGGCAAGATCGAGCCAAAGGTCGTCGAAGAGCTTGCTTCAAAGTTGATAGATGTGACTGAGGAGGATGTTTGGAAGTGCCTACGGAGAGACGATGGAGTGCAAGGGAATGCTGTCAAAGTTGCATATCTACTCCTAAGGGACAAGAAGCGAGGCAGCAAAGGCCGTGAGTAATCAATGGTTTTGTTAGATTACACATGTTGATCACTTGAGCAGTGGGTGCCATGGCCGAAGCCGAACGCGATGCCCACATAGCTGCGATGGATGTGCGTCCCAACCTCTCTATTCATCCTAAACCGACTAACCGACTTTTTCTAACCAGCCTCGGAATATGACCTCTCCTGGTGCTCTCTCACCTAGTGCCAACATGGCCGAAGACAACCCTTTTGAAGCCGAATTTAACGCCCAATACGACGAACCAGGTGACGGTGAACTCGATTTCACATCACCTATGATCGACCCTAGTAACCCCCAAGCCAATACTTTCGCCGTCCTCAACTCTTCTCTTCCTGTCCAACTTCCTGAACAACATCACCTTGCTTCATATGTTTCTGCCAAACGCTCTGGTGGGTCTGGTAGTACGAAAGAACGACGCCCCAGAACGAGATGGCATTTTGGTATCAGGAGTCGGAGTCCACCGATGGAAGTCATGTTGGAGATTTATAGGACACTGAAAGCGTTGGATATGGAGTGGAAAGAGAAGAAAAATCTTGGTGGTCTTGGAGGAGTTAGAATGAGAAGAGGGAGTGTGGGTATTACACGAGCGAGGGAGTATGATGGGAATGGGTATGTTGATTTGAAAGCTGCTTCGAGCATCTATTTCGTAGAAACTCGAGCGAGGAGACAGGATATCGTGGTAAGATTCTTCCTTTGAGAACATGGTCTATTGCATGTTTACTTTCCATAGGTACTGATGAATCTCCAACTTTACATGGTTAATCCTACCAACTACCTTGTTGATTTCCATCACAAGAGATCATATCGCGCATCTACAGACCCCGCAGCTGGCAAATATGATATGGCAGTCAAGGAGTCTGATGATGATTTGACAAGGAAGGAGAAAGATGGTATGCGAGAGGATGAAGTTGTATCACCATACGTGTTTATGGACGTTGCTTGTCGTTTGATCCTGGAACTTGCTGGAGGAGCTGAGTGAAAAGATGTACTGCATCTGATTGAACATCGCTATCGCGAGTGCAGGGACGGAATTATTCGTATGTATTTGTAGGCGGAGCTCTCCTTTTTTTTCATCCCAGTTCAACCATCATGGTCATATTTCGATATATGTAGGATCATAGTTACATTTGTATTCATCTTTGCTAACCGAAGCTCATTAAAAATGCTCAATTTGTATACTTCTCCATGAATACCTCTTGTGGTTGCAGTGTCATGCTACCAATGCAGGAACATGTTCCTTCATTAACTCCCCTAGATTCATTCCCGTTTGTATGAACAGGCTGTAAAATTCTATCAAAAAAATTGACTGCTTAGGCCCTGTTCTGCAACTCGGATAGGATAAGCATTATGTATTTTTGATTATTCCATAAGATAAGTGTAGGACAAGGAAATAATACATTGTAGCCGGCAGGATCTCAGACCGGTGACGACTTGAGCTGATGTGCGCAGTCAGACTATATAGTTATTTAATTCTCATGTCAAAAAAAGGTTGCCAAACACATCTGCATTGGATAGCAACATGAAAAAACCATTTATATTTCCTTGTCCTATCCTACACATTAAATTTGGCAGGCAAGTGCTTATCCTATCCAAGTTGCAGAACAGGGCCTAAGGAAAAACACAAGAAAATATATTGATGATCACTGATCAGTGATAAGAGGTTGGAGACGACATGAGACTACTTGGCAACACTTTGACTATTTTGTAATTGCTACAAGAACAAGGTCAGCAATGAGGACTATCAAAAAGCATCTCATTGTTCACACTTCGTCTTCTTCCTGGGTTACATATGTGATTAGCGATTGATAAAACCTCCTAATTATAGAAATGATTAACCAACGATTGCTAGCCAATCCCTGGGAAATTTTGCCAACCATTTCAATGTCCGGGGCAGTGGACGACTGAAATATGATCTTGGTGACAGAAGTGTTGGCCACATTTAACAGGAGCCAAAATAGGCCTGTGACTCGCTTCGCAACGATGATAGTGCTTCCATATGACTTCGAACAGGCTTTAACAGCAGGTCCACATGCTAAACAACGCCGAAACTTGAAGTGTATTTCCCAGGAGATTTGCACCACCGTGACAAGGCACCCGATCTCAAAACCGAACGATGGGTATTGAGCGTCAAAAGAGGGACGTCGACCAAAGAATCTTGTCCACGCTTCAGTAACACCAGCGAGTTTGGAAGTGTAAGTGATGAGATTCTTGTCTTGGGTGCCGGAAAGCCTGAAGCCTAAATTGTAGTTCCAAGCACTTGGATAAAAGATAGCCATTCGCAAAGAATACAAAATTGTCCAAAGAGTATGAGAAGGCGACAAGGCAACACGGAGAACAATACAACTGTTGCACATTAGATCAATCGACTCGAAAACTAAGATCAACGATGAATAGGAACTAGGAGCTCTAAAAATATGTGGATATAAATACAACCACAGGTCTCCACACCAAGGCTTCGTGAGGTTCAATTGAATAGGAGATGAAGATAAAAACAAGATGCCCATTCAACGAAGATTTGGTTTGGATGCATCATCATGATCAACAAGCTCCCAACCGATGGGCGATAAAGAAGTGCACGAGGACGTCATACATCCTCCGCCTGGATCCAGTTCAAATTCCGAATCAAAATCTAAGAGGGGCGAGGTAGCCGCTGAAGCTATATTCAATTCTGAGCTGGGACTTGGAGAGCGGGACTGGTTATGAATTAAGGTAACAGCTTCTTCTCCAAGCATAGAGATAGGCAAATCTTGGCAATCAACAAGGTCGATAGGTAGCCCTGAGGATGTCTGACTTGTAAGCAAGGGCTTTTGGCCTGCGAGAGGATCAAGAGCGATGCCCATAACAAGTGGCAAAGCGCTGGCAGTCGCGGAGCTCGGACCTCTTAGCCGGGACTGGAACCTCTTGGGTGGGCTGCCCAAGGCAGTACTGTCACGCTCGCTTTCGTACTCCGAGCTCGACGCATCATGTCCATCACTGGTGAGATTGCGTCTCCTATCCCGATCCATTCCAATCTCAAACGGTTTTTTCTCCGGCCACCCAATCAATGCAGATCCGATTTCACTGGTGGTCCCATCCTCCGAATCAAACAGATCAGCAGGCCGCGAGACGCGAGGGACGGGAGTCGTCGCGGCCTCACTAATAGTTTCCAGGCTTGAACCTTGATGAGATAGCCTGTCTTCCCACCGCAATAACTCCTCGCGTTCCTGTTGATGGCGAGCAAAAAGGACATCCCATAACGAGTAGGGCGCTGACTCAAACCCATTTCGATTCCGAACATGAATATACCAATCCGTAACTACTATTGCAAGAGTCGTCACGTCTTTCCACTCGGCTGTAAGAGGGCAGTGGAAACTTTGACGCCTCGTTCCTTCATGAGAGAAGCCCCTGCAAGCCAAAAGGAGAAAGAAAGGCAGTTAGAGTCATTCAAGAAGATCGTTTTGGAAAAAAATGCTATTGAGAGAACATTCGTGACTGGTTCGATGGAATACTCACATGCGAGTAAATAACCTCAGCGCCTGGATGTTCTTATAGCAATCAATCAGCTGCGCTTGAATCCTGTGCACGTTGGGCTTTGAGAAGGCAAGGTCAATGGCTGAGTAAAGTGTTCGCGCGGCCACATCTCGGTTCCTCCATTTCGGGAGTAGGATGATGCCAATATTATACTCCTGGAAATGCAGTACATCCGGATAAGCGGATGAGGGGAGGAGATAGATGAAGCCAGCCAAACTCGTATCCGAAGAGTGGCGGAAATTGTCTCCGACGTAGAAGGTGGAGGGTAATAGCTGGGGTGAATGTCTTGACACATGACACCGCAGAGTGGCATTGATTCCGCGTTCTCTGGCTAGCGAGCTGGGATGGCTAGAGAATTGCTGTTGGCATTCATTCGAGATATTAAGAGGTTTCGTCGATGTATCGTTGGGCTTCAAAGGATCCGAAGTAGTTGGCTCAATAGAACCAAGCGGATGATACAAACCCAAAGAATTGGTAAACATAAACTCTTCCTGAACATCATCGTTGAGATTTTGAGCTGTCAGACGAGCATCATCAACATCTATGAGCCAGAATTCTGTGCAGTCCTGGGCAAACGAGATGAGATCCAGCATTGGGTTTGCGGTCTCCACGGTGACCGTTTGAGACTGCTCAAACAAGTCAACCAACAAGTCAATTTGGTCATCTCGCCCTTGCAGTCCTTGGGTAAGATAGACACCAAAATCCTGCGAGGGCATGATGCAGAAGGAAGTGTTAGTTGCATGCTCCTAAGATGCATTTAAGTCCTGGAAACCTGTTACGTATCTAAACATGTGAACAATATTAGACCTTGAAAAGGTCTTCTCACAGGCGGAGTTAGATGGGGTTCTCAATAGCATTTCGGACCTGTATGGTGGAGGGATAAAAGTTCAGATTATCATGATGTGGAACTAGGTGGATAGAAAATTCCCACATTGAACTTCGATATAACTGATAAAAAAATAAAATTGGAATACTTAATGTCAAACAGCTTGCAGAGGCATTGTTTGCCATCACTACTACACACGGTAGCAGTTGAGTGTGATGAATGCAATTGCAATTTTCAATAGTCACGGCATTGGATCATAACATGTGTAATCATTTTGGGAATATTGAATGCAACATAAAAACGACATGAAGACATCACTAAACGAAATGAGCAAGCAACAAGAACACGGTGTCATCGGACATACAAAAGTAAGAGCAGCACCCTTGGTCTTCTTTTCGCCACCGAGTTCGAAGCTACAAGCAAGCTGACATGGACACATACGAATACAGTAATCCTTGACTCACTGTTTGCAACGCTTCAAGGAGAGCTGCATCTTGTATTTACATACTGTGCATTCCAATCGCAACACAACTTTCTTGGTTGTCTTGGCCTATTAAAAACGTCAACCCAACAAGAATGAGCGTCGAAGACAAAAGAAACATACCTTCTTGTGGAAGACGGGCTTAGTCTGACCACCATAACCCGACTGCTTTCGATCGTAACGACGTTTTCCTTGCGCGAAAAGAGAGTCCTTGCCCTTCTTGTATTGTGTCACCTTATGCGGCCTGTAATACATCTTATCAACGAAATGATTGATTGGCCAGAGCCATCCCAGCAGCATACGTGTGTTTCTTGCAAGTCTTGCCCTTGCAATCTGTGTGCCTGCCTTTGAGTTATTGTACCATCATACCAGATAACCATGCCTACATGTTCGGCGAGTTCTGAAGAGGGGTATATCAGCAGACTGACTAATGGTATTGAACGAATCTCACTTGGGAATGTTGACCATTCTTATCAACGACGACGACAAAAGCCTTTCCTCGGTTGTGTATACTGATCACTGTAACCGGGGAATGCCGAGATAGGTTCTGTATAGTTAATTCGAAGGGTTCCCACAGTCTTGATTCATGACATTGTCTTCACTACAATTTGTGGATACCGGAGGTGATTCGGATCGAACGATATTGGATGAAGTATCATTGTCAATATATTGAAGGGCACGAGGCTGAAGGTCTATTCACATGTATTGACCATCTGTACAAATGTCCTTACCATCCTCTATGGTCCTTTGGGCCACTTGGAGGGTCTACCCCCATCTTTGGGCACTGTCAAAGCTGCTACCACTCTTGTCCGAGAGGTGAGGTGGGGGTCTGTTGTTTGGCCCGAAGGAATATGTGCTCGGTAGGTGCTGGTGAGACACAGTCAGAATTATAGGATGGTCTTCCGGGTAGGACCCTTGAAGTGACTATAGCGGATAATAGTGCCAAAATCGAGTGGGATCAAATTAGTAAGTACATTCCTGTACCTGGTTGTAAAGTATTCTAAAACACTTGGACCCAAAACACGTAGAAATTGCTGCTTTCCTGGATGTTATGTTAGGATCAGTTATTTCTAGCGAAGATGTCACAACCAAAGTCTTCATAGCCCTCGCGAGCAAATGTAATGATGTGATCTGTGCATCGATTCATCAGCCAAGCATATACGCGAGATCTGGTAGAAACCTTACCTCCAAGAGTCCTGGTCGTAAATCCAATCTCACTATAACAGTAATAATCTGCAAGAGAAGCGATTTAGTAGAAGTAAGTGTCTAATCTCTGCATACTCACACAACCATTTTCTCTTGAAAACTTCTATTTCATTTAGCCCCTGATCCCCACCCACCATAGAGGGATATTCCGCCTTGAGTGCAGGGACAATCACATCGTCGAATCGGTCTAGGAAACGCCGGCGCCATTCCCGAAGCGTCCTAGCATAGTGGGGCCCGATATTATTCACCGAATCAACTACTAATCTCCCCTTGGATCCAGAGTGAAGGGTATCTATCAGGAGCGAGAGTGTGGGAAGTATACCTCCTGGGAAGACTAGGGGCATGATCAACTTTGGTAGGTCAGGTGAAACAAACTAGAAGACACACTCTGATGACCAGTACAAGGACCAAGGGATTAGCGATTGAAGTTAATGACATGGCCTCAGAAGGATGAACGAACCCATTTTCGGATGAAGTCGATATCTTTATTGTATCGGTTCCATCCTTGAGAAGTTGCCTTAGACATGCCGAAAACGGGAAAGAAAAAAGAAAGCTCATACGTACTAGCTTCTGGAATCGTGATCACTTGAACGACACCTGCTCCAGTCTGTGGCTTGAGAGCCCAATCTACAATTTTCCAATATGTATCCAAATATTCCTTTCCGACGCTCTCCAGCATTTCAACACTAATGATTCTGTCGAAAACACCTTCCCACTCTAAGGGCATACTTCGGTAGTCCATTAAATGAACAGTGATCCTATCAGATAGACCCTGGGCGGCGATACGTTTTTGGGCGAGATCCTGTTGCTGCGAGGACAGTGTTATAGCGTCAATAGTCGTTCCAGGTACCCTCTGAGCAATGCGAATCGCCATCGAGCCCCATCCAGAGCCAATATCCAAGACACGGTCCCCTTCTTGAATCTTCGCCTTCTTAATGATGTGGTCTAATTTCTTCATTTGAGCCTCGTAGAGCTCGTCAACGGTATCGCTGCAAGCGCATCCGTTTCTGGGACCATCCCGAGCGCCTAGTTCGTTTGCGCCATTACATCGATCAGGGTGGGCATTCCCATGATCGTCGACACCCTTCGTACGGTGGTTCTGCATTCCCTTGGACTCTTGTTTATCATTCCATTGATGATGAGCAGCACCACCCTTCAGGTCAGAGTCAAGGTCTGGGAATATGGCGGATGAATATGTCATGTCTTCCGATAAAAAACCTTCAATCATAAGCATCGCGCATGGATGACTCGTAGCTTTGAACTCACCTGCGAACATTGTATTAGAGATGTCATAATGCGCAGAAATATTGGACCGCGCGTTGTCAATTGTATTCAAAAACCGGCAACCAATTATTTTTTGGGGGAGGGAGAAAAGAAAGGAGAATTTCGAGACCATGTTATTCTTGAGGTTCTCCTGATTTTCAAGAAATATCTTCCCATGGTAAGGATCGTCAGAACTTGATATATGCTATCCAGGGACTTGAGAGCTTACTCGGAATAGGAATATCAAATTATCACATTCTACATCGCCGTACATGTATGCTTCAGCGAATCCAAGATCACCCATGGCGCATATACGGACCCAAAATGTATCTTTGACGATTCGCAGCTTCGCGGTATATCCGTGCTTTTCGCTCTGTGTTCCGTTTTCGCAGGACTCAGAAGGGAAGATATACGTGTTTTCAGAGCATAAAATTATGAGCCGACCAATGGTGATTCTTTGCATCAAACTGAGAAATAAGTCAGCTTCCCACTAGCATGATAGACAGGAGGACTGACGATAGGACAGCAGCTTTTGCTAGCTTTGTCAGTGGTGAAAACTCGCTCTGCAAGGCAGTATCCATGAGCAAGTTCCACATAGTATCAAAAAGAGTTGAGATAGAAAAAGGATGTTTTACTGGAGCGTCCATGATCTGAGAAAGTTGTTGAAGACTTGAGAAGCAATTTTTTATTTATATCTGTCTCCGATTTGGAATTTCTGTGGCACTGGCACATCAAGTTCGACTGTCGATGACACATCTGCAGCGATCAATTGTATGTATTCAGTCTCCACTGTAGTAAGCCTTGCTCAAGGAAATCACAGCAAGTGGACAGTACGCAAGTGAGCCCACAAGACCTGCCACTTCGTAGGGTAATCATACTCCCCTGGATCCGGTCATGCAGGCCACTTACGTTCGTCAGCTCATGGCTACTGTATCCATCATGATTAACCAACGCCAACCTTCCTATGAGTCGTTTTCCGATCTCCCCTCTTGTATCCAGTGGATTTTGAGGAGTTCTACAATGACTCGTATACAACAACACAGTTCATTTCCAATGAGCAAAAAGATTTCCTTGATAGGTTCTGTAAAGACCTGGACTACAACCCACCAGAAATCTTTGCATATAGGCTCCTTACTGCCATGCTGGAGCATGCTCCCATTGAATCTGAAAAGAGATAAGCAGCAACAGTTTTATACACCGATGGGGCCAAGGGCTAGAAGATGTGAGGAAAGTGGTAGATACATGGGTATTTTTAAAAGCAATCCACTATCCACCTATTTCGAGAGCCTGATCTGAAATTCATTCTACCTTGGAAATTGGCTGCAAATTGACAGTATCCTGGTAATCCGGGCAAGTACAAGGCAGGAGGGGTTCATCCAACCAATAGAATCATCACTGGAGAGTATACATGATGATGTAGAGTTCCTTACAGAGGCTAAGTCAGGGGCGAAGCCACCTGGTTCATCAAGATTCTGCTCAGGTCCTGTATCTGTCTGGTGTTATCTTGCTAAGGTAGAACATGGTGCCAAGCAACTTGGAGGGCTCGCTAATGATGGTAAATCCGACTCAGGGCTGCTGCTCATTAAACAGTTGGCATATTGGTTTGGAACATCTGACCTGTTATATGTAGACATTCAGGTTAATGTTTTTCATTTTACAATTTTGTTCTGAATGATGAAGCCCTTTGGGATAGGATATCTCAACGTCCATGCTTTTAAAACCTTGCTCTCTCCTTTGCAAGAACACCAGTTGGTTCCGACAAGTGGCTAATGTTCTGCATCGTCTCAGTTCGACCGTCTAATTGTCATTCTCAATCTCTTAATATTCCTCAACTTATTCAGTACTCGTTTTATCATATCTCTGTCGTCATTATCTTATCTTAAACGTCTTGGCTTCGTTGCCGTTGATAGATGCTGACTAAAACAGACCTTATGTAAAACTTGCCACCCACTTAATTACTTGGCTGTTGTTAGTTTCCGACTGTCTTATCATGTCCTCCCCATTTGCAAAGCGCAGTCAGCCGGAATCAGAAGATGATTCTGACTATGTACCCCCGAGATATGAGTGTGAGTGTGTAAATGCTATTCCATGGGTAGCGAAGCTGAACACACCCAGCATCCAGTGAGGACAACGAGGGGGAAAGTCAAACAAATGTACAGACAATAGAGAAACCCTGTTCAACTGCTCAGGATTCAAAGAATAAGCAGAAGTCTGCTTTACTATGCATGAAGATGTTTCATGAGACTCAACAAATTACAGGGAGCGAGAAGACCTTTGGACAAGCTTCCAGGCCTCTGTGGCATCCTCAACAAAACCAGGTCGGCAGGAAGTCAATCAAGTAAAGTTGGTTCGAATCCAGAAGCGGTACCTGTTCGCTGGGGAATACATTTCGTACGTCTCATCCACCGTTGCACAGAACTTTCCTGATCAGGTGCCAGAGAAATCGTAGAGGTGCCAGAAGATTCTCCAGACGCAGAAAAATGGCCGCTTTATCACGGTCAGGATACTGAAACTGAGTGCGAACGATTCAATTCAGTTTCCCTAAGCCTTCCAGGGCAACCTGATTCATCTTCACTATTAAACCCGTTACCCAAAAAGCCAGGTCCGCGAAAACCGAAGAAGACGCTGGGCCCTCTCCCCTCTACTTCAAATCAGAAGGCCAAGAAAATTACAACGCTTGATAAGTCTCTAATGGACTGGAAGGCTCACACTGACGATTCGGCATTGCGAGATGAACTCGACGCTAACAGGAGAGCCGGTGGATATCTGGAGAAAGTAGAATTTTTGAAAAGGGTCGATAAACGTAAAGAAGAGAACCTTGATCATATACGAAATAAAAAGCGGAGAAAACTGTGACGCTTGAGGCGATCAACTTCGTGAATGCCTCTCACCACGAATGTGGTATCACTTCCCGACTATTCGTTCTTCCGAGAAAGAGCCGCTTTGTCTTGGAAGAATATACCCCGCCTCGCCTAGGTCATCACCAAGTCCTTCGTTAAACGACTGCTAGGGCCAGGATTGAGTGACCTGTCATGTTCAATTAAGTCCTACATGAGTTTTCTCGTTTCGGATCTAGATCTGGCACTGCATCATAGTCGATAATTCAACAGTATTGTTTACAATCCAGATACTATCTTGACACATTCCGTTACATTGTAGCACGTGGAACCAGGGCACATATCAATGGTAATCATTTACCTAGTCAAACGATATCCCTGAGTCTGCATTAGTCCTGGACATATATTGTCCCATTTTCTTTTCTGGGGTTTTTCCTTTTATGTCTCGTAAGATTTTACCGCGGACTGCGATCGAGCACTGCGTTACAAATTATGAAGAAATTGTAGCACGTGGATGCCTATGTTCAGACTATCATGTCATATCATGTCATAATGGCACTGATTTTTTGAAAGGAAGTTGTTGCATTTGAACATCAGTTTGAAACAGAGGTCATAATTTTTGAAGTTGCTTGCGCTTGTATGTGACGGCTGTGTTCAAGACCAATCAAAAATTATTGCTATTACAAGAATATCGCATAACTTCCCCGATCGACTTCAGCCAATCAGTTATAATTTTTCCTGAGAGGTTACATCCCTCGTAATCGTTGGCAAGCAGTGAGCT
>Ga0153942_1000121_pt1 | contig 27142 bp, 19 predicted proteins | sample TSNJ026MetaG_FD_104731 | JGI IMG/M metagenome (GOLD analysis project Ga0153942, IMG submission 104731) | Attine ant fungus gardens microbial communities from New Jersey, USA - TSNJ026 MetaG | ecosystem: Host-associated > Fungi > Mycelium > Unclassified | place: USA: New Jersey, Brendan T. Byrne... | reverse complement strand
TTAAGCCCCAGGATTATCAAATCATGATCAATACATTGTTTGATCATCATTGGAGCGATGCTACCGTAATGGGAAGCAAGACAACGTAGCAACAAAAAGTGACCCCGACTGCGTGTCACTATATCAAATGACAGGTGGATTGACATCCCAACGACCTGACATCTCAATCCCCACCGTGCAGGTCATTTTATTCATTCCAGTACATCGTTCCACCGATTATCGCTCCAATATTTCTACTCCTCACCTGGATTTTTGAATCTCCTTAGTGCTCTATCCCGCGCCTTCGAATGATCAATCATCTCTCTCGGGTAGCCGAATTTGTCTGCCAGGGACACAGACAGATTATGGAGGTCTGACGATGCTGGGTAAATTGGTCTGCAGCCCTAAAATATCAGGACATTTACCTGGACCGCATACTTTTTCAAGCTCTGGAACCCAATGTCGAATAAATTCACCGGATGGATCTGCCTGGATATATTTTGAGGTGACTCCTTGATGACGGCAATAAGAACCAGCCCACTTTTAAGCTTTGACTATGTGGATTGAAAATGCGAAAGTAAGGACAAGGGTCAACGCCAGTGCTCGCACACCATTGCCAGCCACCATTATTAGAGGCTAAATCGCCATCAATGAGGTTTTGCATAAAATACTAAAATAACCATTGAAAAAGAAGTTATATGTCAGTAAATAGCAGCGACATACCCTTTCGCCTACCCTCCAGTCGATCATCAAGTCCTTCGTCAGATACATCGCAGCGATCATCCTAGCTCTATTGTGGACCCAGCCCATTTCACGGATGCAACGCATCGTAGCATCGACTATGGGAACTCCAGTCTTGCCTTCCTTCCACCGCTGCAACATCTCCCCATCAACATCCTCGTGATGTTCATGGCTCGTTGCAGAATCTCGCCTTACTTGATGGTCTTCCCATACGACTTCGGAATATCTCTCGTGATAAGGGCGGCCCATGGAGACTCGAGGGTAATGGCATAAAACTCCAGTGTAAAAATCTCGCCAGGCTAATTCCTGAATCCATCGACCAACCCCAGACGAGATGTTGCATTCAACTTTCTTGGACCCACGAAGTACCATTGTTTGACGGATACATTCCCTAATTGAAAGCACACCAGAAGACAGATAAACGCTTGCAACAGTAATGAGTTATATAAATGATAGTCGACACTACCGGATTCTCACCTCAGGCGGCTGGTAGTATCTTTGTCCATCTGATCCCGTGCATCCTTATACTTGACAATGCGGCTATGTTGTTCGGTGTTCTGTGCTCCAGGATTCAGGGGATTGATAGCACCCATTTGAGACGGACGAGCCCTCGTTTTCAAAAAGCGTTCCAGAATCTAGTAGAAATTCATAAGAAAGTGAAAGATTTCGATTAGTATACCAACTCTATTTGCTGCAAGTTCTCCAGCAGGCCAATATTCCTCCATCTTGGCAGCATCTTTTTCGTCAAGTTCAAATCCTGGAACAGCGTCTGGAACGGAAGTTTCAAAAAGAGCTGAAAACTTTTTGTCTTGTCGTATGGATTCCTGGTTTGATGACGGTGCAGGCGATTCTTTGATATACTCATCTAGTGCACGATTCAAGGTATCTATCCAGCTTCTCCAGTATGGTGAATAAACCTATGATGGTTATAGAAATCTAAACCATGGAGACGACATACACCTACTGTATAGCCTTTTCCTTGTTTTGTGCAAATGACACCGGGCTCTATAACATTTTTGTTGTGAAAAAAATTGACTTGAATCCCATGCTTCTCGCCAAGTTTCCAGATTCGTAAATCACGTCGGAGTTCATCAACTTCATATTCTAAATTTGCGAACAAATAATTGCACTCGTACTCCTTGAGAAGCTGAAAGACTCGCTCCGGGATTGCTTTTCTAGGTGTGTGAGTGATAACGTAAAATGGAATGTGAAGTTCGTGGAAGGAGTTCTAGGTGAAGTCCGTTAAATTATACTGGCAAGCGTCACACTTGATTAAGGCAGACCTGGAGCAGGACAAGGTTGCGAAGGACAAAATTGATGCGGCGAGAACTCCTATCATGAGCGATGTAGTCTTGGGGGCTGAGAATGAAAAGAGCGAGTAAAGGAACACCAATGTCTTTGGCGCACTCCGAGGCTCGCGCAAGTGCCCTGTTATCACTGACTAGGGAAAATGAGCCTAAGGATTGGTCTCAAATGTGCAAACCTACTACGAAGATCTGCCAACCTCATCCAGTAGAGTACTGCCCTTCCCCCACTAGGATCTGGCAAACCTTGCTGCATATATTCCTGGATCTTGAAGCAAGGAGGGTCAGCATCGATGGTGGCTGCAGCCTCTGCAGTTGCAACTTTGATAGGATTGAAGCGTCTGCCAGACATTCGAGGCCGTTTGGCATCATGATTGGAAGTATGCGAGTTTCCCCCTTTCGTAGTGGCAGCTGAACTTATTGATCGTTGACGCTTGGACATGATACAATTTCGAAATCGACAGACTTGGGGGTAGAGGAAGTTGGTCAGGCCAAACGAAGATCTGAACATTCATGAATTCTGAAATGCATGTTTTAAATACAACTTCTGATCTCCTTTCAAGATATTCCGTGTGTATCGACAAATCACGTGGAAGTATGGGACGATCTAACCAGTTGATCTTGTTCCTCTTGTCGTTTTCGCTCTTCTTCAGCTTCCCTTTCTTCTGCTTCGACGACTTCAATGTCCAGAGGAAATGTAAGAATTGCAGCTATTCCAGTCAGTTGATTCAATTCTGAAAGCGTCACATGAGAATCTGGGACTCGATAAAGATAGTAGTCCGTACGTTGACCTGATTCATGCATACTTGAAAATATGAGCACTTCACCACCTTTCTGCTTGACCGCTTCTGTTACGTGTATAAATTTCTTTCGTGTGACTGGGTCACTTGACCTACAGGCAACTATCAGTCCAGCTAAACAACCAGTTTTCCGGGTAAATAGGCTTGCCGGAAAAGATCGTCAGAAATCAATAGTGTTCCGATAGCACCCCTATCTGCAGCAAGGCAAACATGATCAGGCCCATACCATGCCCTCATTTCGTCTGTTCCAAGCATCTTGAAAAATCTTCAATGAGGAGTCCAACATAGCATCAAGTCACGAAGCCACAGAGAACGAAAACAATCACTTGCCTATCCAACATCATACCCTCTCGAGCAAATTTAGTTTCCTTTAATCGAGCTGTGATCTGGTAATGGGTCACAAGTCTGTGCATGAAAATTTTGCCGGAAACGAACTTCTGGATTTTTCAACACCTCAACGAGACTATGAACATACGGACTGTTAATGTGTACCCGAATTACTTTCTCGCGAAGCGCCTTCTGGAGTTCTTTATTACTTCGTTTGATTGCCTCGGCCAATAGATAGTCGTAGACACCATCTCGTATCCAGCCAGGGCTCGCAATAACGATAGCCCGAATACCATCGTTTGCGAACGGAACGTGCCTCAAGAATGAGTCAAAGAGAGTGGCGTAAAATCTCCCGATGCCTTTCTCATGCTGTGAGGCTCCAGCAGTAGCTGCTTTCCGAGGAATGGAAATGGAGATCCGATGCGTTACAACGGTCATATGCTGGGACAAAAGGCAGAAAGTGGCGGTTCCTTCGCCACAGATTACGGCTGCAAGCTCAGCACCTCTCCCAGGAACGGTGCTTTCCTCGACTCTAGACACTGCAATACTGTCCCACCCATGGAGTTTCTCAATGCGGACGTCACGATTAGTTTCTATGTCCAATGTATGAAAGGCTCCGAGTCTAACATGAGGATTTTCAACAACCACCTTCCCCGAGATATGCAGGGACGCATTAGCATTCTGAGATGAACTAGCAGCTGCATGAGTAGATTCTTGAGCAGAGCTACCACCTCCTGGCGAAAATTCAACACGGCTGACTTGCAAAGTCAGATTAAGCCGTATCCGGTTTGAATCCACTGATCCAGTATTTGACACTGATTGTATGCGTCTATAAAGATGACATCCTGAGTATAACGCTGATAGGAACAGCCTACGCCCGTACCGCACTGTGGTCGCCCTCACAAGATCACCTGCCTGTATCAGGTTATATAAGTGCCACATATCTTCATCGTCCTCTGGCCTGAGTGTGACATGGCCCTAGAATACAATCAGACGAGAATGACTCTGGTGGACTAGACTTACCGCACCGTGCTTGTCAATGTATCTGCTGATCAGCTTCATGAAATTAATTGCTGACCAACCTTACCTAAACTTCTAAGCTCTCAACCTACACTCATGGTTAGGTGCGTGACATATCATTTGATTTGCTCGTTCAAAGATTTGAGCCTGCGCCAGTGACTCCAAGATAGCGACCTTGAGTGCCCGGCTTGTTGAACCTAATCAGGCTCCAAATCGCCACCATTTCGACGTTGAAGATGACGATGACGCCATCTTTGCCGAGCTTGAAGCCGAAATTGAAGATGATGACAACATTGCTATGAGGGAACAAGGCCTGGAGACTATCAAACGCGAGTGCGGCAACCGCTTTACCTCCCAGCTGGCTCAGGTCTCAATTTGTCATGTCGTAGGATGGAGAGAATGAAAAGTCTACGAGAAAATTGCCACGGCACATACTCCGAAGTAACCGACGAGAAGGAAGTCATTCGTATCACTGCGTAGTTACATACCTTTCTTTTGCCTGACAAATACTCATCATCTACCAGACGAGAACCAAGATGTATCGTCCACTTTTACCACTCCAACTTCAAGCGATGCGAAATCATGGACAAACATCTAGCAGTCTGTGTCTCACCCCACCTACACCTTCTGTCGCCTCACGAAGAATGACAGAAACTTGCTCCAAAATACTTCCACACGCGATTTATTCGTGTTTTTGTCGAGAACATACCCTGGCTGGTGGAAAAGCTCTCTATCAAAGTCTTACCATGTGTGATTTGCTTCATTGATGGTGTATCTCGCGATAGGTTTTTTTCTTTCTCGTCGACCACGTAAAATAAATCACTAAACCTTGGAAGGTTGATTGGTTTTGAAGAGCTCGGTAACAGCGATGGCTTTGGTACCGCTGTACTTGAGCTGAGGCTCCTGAAAAGTGGTTTGTCCATCTTTTCTGGTCGTCTGGTACGTGTCTTTAATGATGACATTAGGCATCATTGATCAGCGAGCTGAAAGCTCCTCCAATCCGATATACAAAATAGTGTCAGGCGAGGATGACAAGATTTTCGATCTCGACGACTGAAGTATTTGCGCGGCGACTCGAGCATAGCAGGTTCATTGCTATCACCACACGTGGATTAATTCAACGCTTGAGGCCGAAGTATTACCACACGGATCTATGTAAATTTACAGATAGACCTATTCAGGCTCGGACGATGTAATGGTTCCACATAGTCTCATCTATGCATGCATATCATAACAGGGTTTATGCATCACTCCTCATCCTGGGAAGGCTTCTTTTTTCGGTCATACTGAATCACCTGCTGAAGATTCCAGGACTGCATCCAGCTAAACGTTCGGAACTTCGACACAAGTGTCTACAGCAAAGTGCTATCTGCCTTGGGTTGGCTATGGTTTGTGCTCGCTTTTTTGGGTTGATTTCGTGCTGCCGTTACTTGAGATGCATTGCTCTTCGACCTGTTTTTTTTCGACCTGCTGCCAGGATCCCTTATCTTTATGCATGACTCTCCTAAGAGAATGGTAAGTATAAATCTGTTTGACCGCAGCTATGTTTTCAATGACGTTTGGCCTGCATTCTGGACTGGACAAGTAAGCAGTGTTTTTATTCTCATCCTAAGCTGATATTCTGTATACACAAAATCTGGGATATATACTGGCTTTGTGTAAGTGGATGGCCAAGCCTGTTCCTTTTGAGGTATTCCAGGTAAGTTCAATGAAGCTATTCAGATGTTCCTATGTCCGTGAGCTATCTATATGAATTCAATGCTGAGTTGGTGCGTCTAGTTTACGGCTATACAAATTGTCTGGGTCTTGTCCCCCTATTTCGCATTGCTTTACCGTAATTCAACACATCTTCTTGAGCTCTGTTGAAATGAATTCAATACCGTGGCTTTTTCTGACTGCTGTCAAACAGGCCTAGTGGGACAATGAATTCCATTATCATACATGGCTGTATCTGCACTTTTGAACATACAGCATTCAAGCATCTAAATTTACCTGACATAAGTAATGTTGCCAGCAGACTAGATGCTCCCGGTTGATTTTACCGGTAGGAGACCAATAGTGACTTGGGCTACATTCATTTTTAGCGATTCTAATCTAGAGTACACAGAATCTAGGTAGATGGAGGCGAACGCCATGAGGAGCATCAAGCGAGTGAAACGGAGCAGAAAAGAAAGAAAGAGAATGGTCTCTGTTGAGCAGAGCTCTAACACGAGATTCATGCCAAATGAGGCAGAGCAAGTGAGTGCACAGAGCAGAAATCTCTGTTGGTAACGATTATTATCTCCAGGGAAAGTAGCCTCACTGCTACATGGAGCATTTGAGCTGGGTCGTTAGTTATAATTCATAAACCAGTAGTCAAAACTATTCCGAGATGGTTTTGCCTTCTACTCCCCGTTGTCTGTGAGTAGTTTCTCTTGAGAACGTAAAACCCGACAGACGACTCGATTCACGTGATAAAAATGGCTTCAGTGTGCCATGTTCTGGACCCACTCCTTCTTTCTTCTATATTTCTTCCAGGGGAGCGTATCTCCGCAACGTCTTTCTAGAGTAGGCTCATCGTAGTAACAGATGCATCAAGTTCCAATGGCTACCTGGCAGCTCAGCTTTGATATAGTTTTAATTTTTCAACGATTCATTCCAGTTCTATGAGCAGGGTTGATACTTTCTACAACAGATTTATACCCGATATATTTAGTATACTTCAATGCTGGCAATGTGATTGTCTTTATTAAAGGTTTACACGACCTCCACAGCTTCATGGCAGTCTGTCTGATCTACTAGAGCTGCGAGAATCCCTTTTATTTGTGTTCACTTAGATGTGTATTGATACAATGCATCCCACCAGCCTCCCAAGCATATATTGTTCGAACTTCGCCAGTGAGGGGCAAACGAATACTATAAATACTTGTTGAACAATGAAAGCTAAATTTATCTAAATTTATCTTGCCACGTGCGTCACACAGACTCAAATTCATGAATGTATGCGTACATTCATGTCCATTCAGTAGAATTATTTCACTTACACCTTTCAAAACGCTGATATTAAACTTACATGATATAGATCAGAAAATTTGGACGGCTGCCGTCGTCACGGTACTTGTAACTTGTACATTTCGTTCGTGAAGACATGGTATAAGACTACCGGCAACCTGCTGAGCTCGCTCTGTCATCAGTAGCTAACCGAAGTAACCTATATTTGTGTAGATTAAGTAGCAGCATTCATGAATTAACTCCCAAAACAGTGTTCGGCTCTGAGCAGCACTTTTCACTTCTTCAATTTTCTCCGGGTATCTCGCCGCTAGTTCGGCCTGTAATGTTGATGAAAAAGTTGAGTCTAGTATATTGATCATGTTCGCCGTATATTTGATTAAGTGTCGAACAATGTTTGATGCAGCTGGTTGGCAGTAGTGACATAACAAGATATTTGATCCGAAAGTACATCCAGTGACAATTGCTTCCGAGGCTTCCTCTTCTTGGGCGACATCTAGGTTGTGATGAAACGAAGTGAATGGATTTCTTGAAAGAATTCTGTCGTATTGCACGTCCGTCCTTACACCATGCCCATGCCATGTCCCCACAATAACGTAATCCTGGTCAAATCATGAAACTAATGTTGTTGTGCACTGCAGGGTGGCAGACTTGTTGAATGTTTGCTCTGTAAGAGTTATGCGTTTATCAGAAATTGAACAAAAGAAACGATGGAGAGACAGACAGATATGGAAAGCAGAATGATCAAGTGGTGACCCGAACAAGGAGTAATATACGTATAGAGGCGTGAGCATCAATAGCAGCGCCGAGTTGATTAGAGCGCTCGCTTGTTGGAGGGTCTCCCCTAACTTTGCCTCCTATTGTGTACTTAATGATGATGGACATGAGCGTACGAGAAGAATGGACCCGTCAGTCGACCGGAAAATGGTAGATCAGGCCAAGAACTCACTACAGAACCGAGGTCGGGGAGCAAACATGATTCCAGTCCAGATCTCATTGGGCCGGGTACCGACATCGACTAGAGCAAAACGGTAGACGAAGAAGTGTCTGTTATGATCTGTTGATGCGGATAGATGGAACCAAGAGACGAGCATGTACCAAGATTTGACCGTAATCTAAGCTGTCGCTTGACGACTCATGAATAGACAGGGAGGAGTCTGATCTCATGAAGTCGAGTGCAACTCCCTCCTCCCTTGCCTATTGTTCCTCTCAACATCTTAATAGGTTGTCACGTCTCACGTCAAATCTGTCGTCGTCGTCATTTTGGGTGCAGTCGGGTTTCTTCTACTTCTTTGGAAACTCAGATGGAATCAACGTCTTATAACAGCCCCCGATGAAGAATCAGTCATGATTTTTCTTTTGACAATGTCAAGCTGTAGATGATTGAATAGCACCCACCTTCGTCAGCTCCAATGACGGTTCAGCGCCTTTAATAGATACTGAACGAGACAGTTCAAGATTCTTTGAATCTGAAAGCTGAGAACCATGACACTAGGAAAGAAGCAGTCGGCAGACAGCAATTAAGCAATGTCCTCCAGGTAAATGGAATCAAAGAACATGATTTAGGAACGGCATGTCACATAGGAGAATCTGTAACGACACCAACCAATATACCCATGATAGCATTTTAAAGTCCTAATGCCAGTTGAACCTTTATACGTGTACGAGGAAGACCCCCATATATCAGTTGTAAATGAGCGCAATGGTATGACAACCCCGCGATCAAACTATAGCGTGCAATTGCAGATGGTGTTGTCATAGAAAGGCTAAGCTTTCATACATGAATCACATCAGTTTCTTTCTGGAGTTGTTGACCTTGGCGATACGCCCAGACTTTCTCCTGGACAGACGAGGGAAGTATCTTTCTGGAACTGTCTAATTGCCCAGCGGTACTGGGTCAGGTGGCAAAAGAATTCCAACATTCTGATTTCTATCTTGGAGCGACGCATTAGAGTCGTTGTGCATCCGGAAGTGGGACTGTACAGCTTCTGAAGTCCAATCTCTGAGTTAGAGGGGTTTCCTTGTAGATGATTTTAAATTTCTAAGTATTGCCTGCTGTCCTAGGTTTGCTAGACTGTTGGTTACAGTGCATTTGACGGATGTAACGCGTAATTGAAGTGTTGCAGCAGTAACTCGAAATGGATTAGACCATACAGCCCAGTTAATGTAAAAACATATATCTTGAAGTGGAGGATCAGGAAATCGGGCATACAAACAGTGACCAGGAAGAACATTAGAAATTCTCGCCCAAACAGCGAGTGCTGCCGTAATGCGACTGGAGTCTCCTAAACCGCAAGACCTGGGACACGGTGTAATCATGAGATGAAACACACTTTTATTTTGTACGCAGCGTGATAGACAAGGTAACAGCACCAAAAATACGCTCAACCGGAGGTAGTTAACTGGCAGGAAGGCTGTGGTATAGCAACCAATATGCAGAGTGCATCTGAATGTGAAGACATTCCAGTCGACAGTAGGCGGTAACGGATCAATAAAGGCACCGTTTGCCTAAAGCCGACTAGAGAACGAACCCGTCGACAATTTCAATTTCAGAAATATGTATGCCGGGTGGAAGGAATGGAAAACGGCCTGCCAACGTGCTCCGTGTAATAAATTGATGATTTTTTTAAAAAAAGAAGGAATGGAAAAAAATGAATGAAATGCAGTTCCCGGGAGGTATGACGTGTTTCAATTGCATAGTGATATATATTCATTGTTTGAAAAATGGTGATTGTCTCGGACTGACGCGCCTCCGCGGTCAACACTACCTGGCGCTGAGCAGGACCAGGTTCAAAACCCTTTAAGGACGGTTAATCGTGATTGTTGAAAATTGAAAAATGGACAAACAAAGAAAAGAAATTGCGTGGCCCACACTTTGCGGACTGGGAAGATCAACAACTCCTTAAAAGGACTGTAATTGAAAAGGGTAACCCAATGAAGATACGCGCTGGTGACTCAAGCACAGGCCTTGCCACGTGTCAAGGCAGAGAATGCAACCAAAAGCTGGGCCTTGGATCGGGCAGGAGATCTGAGATGAAGATTGAGGAGCCGATCCTGCATTGGTATATAATGACGCGCCGAGCACAGACTCGCAGCCATGTTGTGTTCCCGCCCTGAGTCGCCTCCTCCCCGGGCGCCCTCCCCCCCTCTTTATGCATTTACGCCTCTCCCATCGCCCTCGTCCCGTGCAGTCCGCAAACCCTCTTCCTCCTTGTCGTCGGCACCCACCTTGCCTCCTGGCCTCCAACAGGATCGCTCTCTACTTACTGTTCGGTCGTGTGAACTTCTCTCTCCACGACGGTCGGACTTTCATCGTCAACCAAAGCGTATTCGCTCAGCAATGGATCATATATCTTCTTCTCGTACTCAGTCTCTTTCAGAACCGATCATCCGTCCTCTTGCCTCGCCTCCGCATCAGCGTACAGTATCCCTCACTTCACGAAGCTCTCCACCACCTTCGCCTCAATCCCAGATGCCTCTGCCACCTGTTCCTCAAATTCCTCTCTGCGCCCTCACTCAGGCGGACAAATCGTCCACCTATTCCTCCGACTCCCTTTTGGGCACCACCATCTATCTTCCGGACATTGAGCCCATCCCATCCATAACTGAACTTCCAACTTCAGTACTAAAACCGTCAAAAAAAGGTCTGGGGAGGACTAAGGCTGCAGGTATGACCTGCCTCAAATTCCTCACCCTTCGCAACTCGCTGAAGGGCAGTCGGCCACAGGAGCTCAAGGGTCGATAATGATATTCGGTTCATCACTGCACATGATCGAAAAGGCTCGATCACCCATGCTCATGGTGGCTCATTTGATTTTCTTGGTCGCAGCAGCGCTTGTTGTGCTTTTCTTGAATGCGCATATTTCACATTTTGCTCACACCAACACCAACTCATTCATTCATTTGCACTTCGTAATCACTACAGATTGCGGGTCCGCACCATCACGTTTCAATCTCATCTCCCAACTTCATTTGTACCATCGCCCCATTCATTACTGAACCATAATTATGACAGATCAACACCTCTGCTGACCTCTGTACTCTACTTTGAACGCTTCGAACGCCGTACCATACTCATTAATACTCTATAACTAGTATATTTAGTATAAAGTAAGTATCTTCTAATATGACATCGAGTTGTGTGACCTGAACATCTACGTCCCAATATGGTGCTCTTAATGCCATTTGGGGATTGCCATTCCCGCAAAATCCTGTTGTTCGGAATAACATATGCTCCAGGTTCAGGCTGATTTTGTAAGCTGAACGTCTTAAGATACGCGGGATAGTGTTCACCTGACATTCCTTGCTAATACATTTCAGTATTGATATCGGACTTCTAGTCGGCTCCCGTGCCTGCAAAGAAAACGCCAGGTAAGAGACGCTGAATCAACCTCCGAGGAGACAACCTTGCAGTCCCATGTATTACGAAACCAGCTCGTGTGTATTGTAAATGAATTAGTCACGGTTCCACAATGCATGTCTTGTTGGAGCGTATCACTCTCGCTTCCTTGAGAATCGGTTGTGCCGCAGTGAATCCATGTGCTCTCATTCAATTAGTAGCATGATAACAACTGCATATCCTACTCAAAAGGAAAGACACCAAAAGCAAGGACCAATTATCAAATACCTCACCCTGCATGGCAACACAATTCTAAACTCGCACTTATCGCATGTGTCATTCATTTATACATGAAAAGTCTGGATCACTGGGAAGGACGACATTGTTAGTGACTCCACAGGGGTATTCAATGACAAGGTTCATCCCCATTGGGTGCTTGATATTAAGAAACAAATACCTTATATTCATTCTGGACCAAAATCAGTATATCGAGAAATATGAAACTCCTAACAATGTATGAGTCTCAGCTGTCACGGTGTTGATGCGCACGCTGCTATTTATTCTTCGATTTGAGGTACTTCCTTGATTGATTGATTACACATTCCTTCGATGACTGTTCATCCAATAGACGGCTCAAAGTCGGAATCATTTCCCAGAGATCGCGGAAACGAGTTTGCCCCTGGTCTCTTTATGGTTTGATACCTTGGACCATTGAAGCTGATCAGACGAGAGATGATCAGGAAGATTGCCTTATTTGTAACTATCGTATTGCAAATATGGCTAGCGGACAACGTGGCGACGTGGAGAACATTTTCACTGACAACGGACTGAGAATGGGCCTAATTCAGGGAACCACTGGAAACGAGTTGGACAAAACGCTTCTTCGATGTACTGAATGTATCGAGTGATGAAGTCGGAGCCACAAATATTACGTCATCTTCAAAGGAGCACTTCAAACGGAGGACATTCGACATGTATATGGTACGTCCTGAGCGACTCTGGGGACATCCAGTTTTGTTTGTAGTCTCAACTTGTACTTCTCCATTAGCGCATCGAGGCGAGTGTCGGTACCCGTCTAGTTGTAGCTTCTGCAGTTCGTACTGATCCTGTGTGTTCAATTTAAAATTGTTGTGATAAACATTGGAGGTATTTTTAAGCTTTTAGTAATTGTGGAGTGATACTCAAATCAGGGTAATCCTGACATACGTTTCTATTCATCGAAACCTGCAAGATGTTTTAAACGCAGAAATGTTGTTCACCTGTCAGATCATATTGATGTCCCGCCGTTTTTTTTGATGTCGGACAATGAATTCTACACGGAGCAACATCATGAGCAACATCATGATGGTTTTCGGTAACAATCTCAGCTGTTCCTTATTTTATGACGTCAACCTTTCGGTTTTTAGCTGTGATTTCTTTCATCTCATGGAGAATGACAGCAAGACCAAATGGTCTCAGTGATTGAGTAGAATGTCAAATTATGTAACACCTGTGTTCCAGCGGAAAGTAGGATGACTTAAAGCCTTGTTTCCACCAATTCACATTTACGTGAGTCATTCCTAAACAATTTCAAAACAACTCCGAATTTTTCAGCGGTAGCGGAAAGTAGACACTAGCAGTACGTTCAATTACACGAGAAAACGGGTGTCGTTAAGGAACGTTGATCGGATGTATGTAAGTAATGTCAGTGTCTGGTCGTCCGTACGCACGCACTGAATTTGTATTCTCCATGTCAACACACCTGGAGTCCAAAAACCGCTGCTATCCCAGAACGTGTCGCCTTCTCCGCTATCAAAGATTAATTTAGAGCATCAATGTTCCATGGAAAATCCCACATCGAGGCTCGTCAAAAATGATTGGCGACCGGCCAGTAAGCCCTGATCCCCTTTCTTTTTTGGAAAATCTCAGTGGCTTGGAAGCTTCTAGATGTCTGACCTGGGCACGGATCAAATATCCCTCCCTGTCACACAAGTTGCTTGTTGAACACGAGTGGCCATTAAAAACTTTTCATCGCCAAGGGAAAATTTCATCAACTTCCGGTAGCCACAGGCTCGGACTTCGCTAGGACTTCCCCTACATTGCAGTTTTTCTCATGTGAGGGAATGTAGGGGAGCCGATCAGAATAGAGCCTCCATCACGGGTGTATTATTTATATAGCAACGCCAAGAACTATGGATTGGGTTTGTGAGTTACGACCTGCATTGTCCGATGACTTCGTCGAAATCAATGAAGTATCCGACGTCGCTGCTGGTTGTCGAACGTTTCCCCCTCACTGGAGATATTTCAAAGACGGGGGGAGACTACCGGTGTTACTTGCACCACCCATTGTTAATTGAATGGTAACAATCCCGATTTCGGAATAAAACAGGGGACGCGCAACCAATTGGATTCATTTGTTGCTTCAGTAGTGGAGCGACAAATGTCATATGGAAGAGGTCAAGGAGGGAGAATGTGCTACATTCAGTGCTTATCACTTGAAGTCAAAGTTCTACCCACTCTTTGTGTAGATATTCTACGGTCCTAGTCTCAACATAGCATCGGCAAAGTTGGCACTATTCTGTAATGACATAATGTCCGTGTGGCCACAGGCAAGTGGAAATGTGTAGACATATCCTCATTGGTTGAAGACCTTGGTCGAGGGCATTTGCTTTTCTCCCCTACCCTGAAGCTCCATCGATCTTTTGCTATTATAGTTTATTTTTTCTGTTAGCGCTCAGTGTCTTTGATTCTTTGTTGGTTTGTTCCCGTCTCTCTTCAATATATCGCTGATAAATGGAACCAAAGTTCCCCGGAAGCATCACTGTAGTTTGTTAGTAGTTTACCAAGGACTGCTTTCCAGTACCGCGTCATAATTTTATAAACAAACTTAAAAGAAAGTTGGCACCATTACTTACGCCATAGTATCTCAACACTCGGTCACCATGACCACGTATGAGCGCTCAAGACTATCTTAATGACTCAATCTTTTTATTGAAACCCTTCTTGGGGAGAAAGGGGTTGTTGTTACCCGGTCAGCGACGAGATCCACATTCAGCTCATCGGCACTGTCGAGCATCTGATTTATACCCTGCTGACAATGCCATCTTGGCTGTGTAACGTGTTCAGTCTTCAAGTTTCCAGGCTTTAGGAACTATCGCATTTGCGGCGAATTTTTTGCATCAGTCACAAGTTGCAAATTGTCATCTTCCGGGTCTTATCAAGGTGGCATCTATGCGGTGCGGAATAAGAGGTGGACAAAAAATCAATTCAAAGCAAGGAGAACAGCGAAACAGGGCAAATATATGAATACATTCTGCAAATTTGTAAGTGAAAGAATTAGAAACGACTGCAAATTCATAAGTGAGAAAATAAGTCAGCTAGGGCTACAAATCATCAACGAGATGGAGTCATACCGGATGTATATACATAGTACTACACAGGATGGATTGAAGCATCGGAAGAAAGACATCGTTCTGTGTGCGGGAGTCTGCCCATAGTATTCCGTCAGAGTAGAGAAAGGGAAGAAAAAAAACAGCATGACTTTGAAACAAACAAAGAGAACGCAGCAACAGGAGAAAAAAGGGAATGCAAAGAGTAGCTGGGGGCAAAGGAAATCATACAACTCATAAACCCATTCGTTCTGCCAACGTCCGATCCCCGTTCACACTAAAAGAGTTATTTGAAGATGTGTTGCCGGCACCATGGAATGCGCCGCCATTAGGTCGGTCACCTCGACGACCACCTGCACGGCTGGATCCACTGTTACCTCTCCTGATGTTGCTGGTGTTCCCTCTGTCCCGATCACGGCTGCTATGATGGCTGCTATGATCTAAGTCCTTTGGACCTCTATCACGTTCACGATCTTTATTCCTCTCCTTGCCGCGATCTTTGTCAAATTCTCGACCCACATCCTTTTCCCAACCTCGCGCAGGTTCTAAAGGCATAGGATGCTCATTGTCGATTGATGTACGATTTCCTTTGTTGGTATCATTGCCCCCACGATGATCTTTGTCTCCACGTTTTGGTTGACCATCCACTCCGCGCTTTGCCGAATTATGGCTGTAATGGTTGTGGCTGCCCGAATTATGTTGTTTTGCAGGGCTAGAAACTGGTTGGGCATTAGCTTCTGAAAGGCGAGGACGCTTCTGTGCGCGAGGGCCAGTTGGAGGGAGCTTCGAGCCATGGTTCGCATTGGCGTTTGCTTGGGATGTGTAGTTGACATATGGTGATGGTGGATATGTTTGCGGTGACAGCTGAGGGCTGGGCGCGGGTTGTGCTACGCTTAGATATAGTTCATAGGACTTGTCCAGCTCACGACTATTATGCGGAGCCTAAGCGCTTCTTTCAAGTTGTCATGTTGTTTGGGACTCACGAAAGCATATTCATGGTCTCGTGAGACTCTGTGAAGATGTCAGCTCAGTCAACCCTGTTATCAGTGGAAGGTACGTACGGCGTAAGGCGCTCTGTAGCCGCTGCACAAGCCTCCGCAGGCCACGAACCTCTTCCCTGAGTTTACCGGTTTCGCTGAATCTTAGAATTTCATATAGCTCATCGTTTTCCTCTTGGAGTAGCCGCGCACGCTGAGTTAGTGCAGCGACAACAGTGCTCGAGCTAGACAAGGCTGATCCTGTAGACAACTGAGAAAGAAGAATAGAGGAAACTGCTGGTGGGAGAGACAAAGGAGTGGTGTCGGATGAATTGGGTTGTGCAGGAAGGTGGGCCTGAAGTCGCGCCACCTCATCCTAAAAAGTATGTGAGACGGATAGAGAAACACTATACTCGGACTTGCATGGAGTTTTGATAATTGGATATCGCGTTCACTGAGAAGAGTTTCTAGGCGAGCCTCTCTCGCCGTCGGAGGCTGTATGGATTGGCTCATTGTACGCACCAGGAAACGGGGCAAAGAAAACCCGGGATGATCGTGGTTTACGAGCAAGATACTGTGGTGTTTGACTTCCTTTTTAGACTTAGGCGCCCACGTATCAGGTGCTCAAGGTATTCTGCTTTCAATTCTGCATCGTTTATCCGCATGCACACACTAATTTGTTTAATTTTGTGCATTACTAACCTCGTGCTCACACAGATCTGCCTACACGGGCTCCATGGGCTCAGCACCGCAACAAGATTGCTTGCTCGTGTTTGTCTCTCAATACTATGCCAAGCAAAGTTATTTCCAACCAAACACACATTTGTGTCACTTCGCTCTTGCGAACTAGGTGAGTAGCCGTAGATTTTCTTCACTGGCTATGATTACACTCTATTCACACTGTCTGAACACATGTCCAAAGGACATGCTTGCTATGAGCGATCTTTTTCTACAACGGTAGATGAGCCATCTGTTTTCTCTCAAGTCTTGGGATTTTGCTTGGATGCTCACATCTGACGACAGGACTGCAAATATGTATCATATCATTTAACTTTCATTCTGTGTATTGACTAGTAGTCTATGTATCGCTAAATGCATCTGATGGAACTTGTCCTTGAAGTGGAGAGAGAGCACCAGATAGGATGTAGAAGTAAGGGGCAGATCTAACTGGTGGAGGCAACGTCTGATAACCGATTGGCAGTGAGCATCTTGGGCAAAGAAATCGGTACTGTCGCTCGTGTCCGTTGCTCCTACACACATTCAGTCACAATGTTCGGAAAACAAAGTTCAACCAAAATTCTTACCTTTCAAGGAGAATGGGGTGTTCACTGGCAGTTGCATTTAGCTTAAACATCCTAGCTTTACCTATATCGTTTTCCTGTGCACATATGATAATTGCATTATCTGTCTGACGCCTTGGCAGTGATGCCAGGCCCTTGTCAATAACAAGCTAGACCAAGAAGCCAATTCAGTATGAGACTGGTTTTTTTCGGGGATGAACATACAATAAACTCGCCGCATATACAATCTAACGCAGAATAAGCATGTTTGTCTCATCCAGTCCAAGTATGTAGACATACAATACACGCGTAAAGCAGTTGTTGAAGACGCTGTCGGCCGAGCTGGAATATGTGATCAGCAGTAATGCTAGTAGTCACAATAACTGCATTCAACTCACCGTCAGTCGATGACGAGACTGCTGAACGTGAGACAACTTTGGGCATCCTTGGTGCCCACTATAGAACAGAGGACCTGGAGCATCGCCACTTCCAGGGTCCAGCTTTGTCATCACTGTTGTTTTACTTTTCAAAATGTCGATGGCTCTCCACTTGGTATTTCCAAGACATGCTGAACGCACGACTGTTATACCCTCTTTCAACGATTTATGTGTACCACTAGCGGCGTCTAAGGACAATTTATGCGGATTAATTTGGCAGTAAGCTGACTAACGTCTTGCGTGACTGTGTAGTCTGCAGACCTCGAGAACGTTACAGACCACAGAGGATCAAGACTGTAACTAGCGAGGATGATAGTGGTTGAATCTTGATTCTTTACCACAACTCATTGATACCCTTTCTACCCGAGAAGTCCCTTTTCCGGTGTTTGTACCTCAAGTTTTGCTTGAACCAGTGTTTTTCCGTATGATCTTACAGCCGGACCTTTCTATGTCAAATATACTATCCTTTTATTCATCTTCAGTAATTCTCTTATACTAATTGTTGATGATTATATGTTTCCAGACATTTTTAAGTGTAACTTTGTCGTCTCTTAGATAGGATTCTTGAACATCTCATGCATGGTTTCTGGGACGCACTTCCTCATTTATAGCACGTGACGAACCCTACACTTGGCTGTGGCATGCACAGTTCACTGATTGATTGTCTTCGCTTATAACCGTCCGGCTTATTGCCATCTCTTCTCTTTCAGCCGTAATGGCAGCAAAGGATTCTCCTTCGCGCCTGCGCCGTGCAGTCAAGGGTAGGTCTGTTTGATCTTCTGCCTGCTCTAGATACCTATTGTTACAGAAAACAACCTTTTTCTCGTCAGAAGGCTGGTCCAAAGGACGGATATGCGCCATGCCGACCCGGCACCGCGAAGGTTCACCTCTCTAGCATGGGCTGCCATTCTTGGTCATGAAGAAACCTTCGAGTTCTTGCTTGCATCCGGTCATGACGATCGGGAGTTAAGCCGGGTATGAATTTTATTATTTCATCACGCTAGCTGTAAGAAAGTAAACCACGAAAACATGTAGGATTCCGAAAACAATACTATCCTTATGATCTTAGCAGATTGTGTACCACCGCCCAAGGTCCACAACTCCTCCGTGTCTACCCTTGACTTCAATAGTGCTGCGCTGCGGATGGCTCGACTCTATTACGACCGCTATCAGGCCGGCCATATGGATCTGTTGGATTGGTCGAATGTACAAGGTAGAACTGCGTTGCACCTGGCTGCTGTGAAAGGAAGCGAGGATCTGGTTCGTGTACGTCTCAAATCTTCTCTCTTGGAAAAAATCCTGGTTGACTCGCCTCGTTAGATGTTCTGTGATCTTAATGCGGATATCAACCTATCCGACAATCAGGGGAACTCACCGCTGCACTAGTGAGTGAGATTTGCTGTGTGAATCTAGCTCCTGGATTAATGGATGCCTAAAGTGCGAGCGCTTGGGGGCACGTCTCGGTGAGTTTTATCTGGAGAACATGCTATATGATACCTACGCCATACACGTTTTAGATCGTCCAACTCCTTATTGAGCGAGGGTGTAACTACAATTTACGCAATAACCAAGGTTTCGTCGCATCTGATTATGCTTACTCGTATGTCACTATGTCACTCATTTCTCATTCCTTCTGACAATACAATTACATAGCTTTAGCACTCAGGAAATGCAAAAAACAGCCGAAAAACAGTACGAGATCACCAAAAAGACACGTCGTATTGCCGTACAAAATGGTAGACCAGTTGATTATGGGTTATCAACGCCAATCAGCATTCCGCTCAGTATTCGAGATGCAACACCGAGGATACGGAGTGGATCCGGCACCAGTCGTACGACTGCTACTTCTGACAGCGGGGATATCGACGGCCCAGGCCAGATCCCATTGACATCCTCTTCTTCCCCCTCTCAACCTTCCACCACGGGATCCGGCTCATTCTTCTATAGTCCGAAAACGTCCATCCCTAATCCTCAATTACCTTCTACCAACAATGCGAAACCACCAACGAGTGCTTCGGTCATTAGTCCAGCCTCTGTTCTATCTCCGATTGCTAGCAGGGTACGAGTGCAGGATGCAGATGCTCGAGAAAAATATATGCGAAGAAACAGAAGTGAATCCTCGTCGACAGATGCCAAATCACAAACAAATGCGGCGTTTTCCAATGTATTAACAGTTCATGACGAAGCGCATAACGATTTCCCGCAAAGCGGTATCATCAGTCCGCGGAAGCTTCGGCCATCTGCATCTGCAGCACAACTACGACATACTCACGATGGCCCAAATCCTGCGAAGAATCGAATCCGAGCGGGGACCAATCCTAGCGCGAAGCCGACACCTTCAGTTGGACACCAACTTACTCGATCATCGTCAACATCAAATTCATTACGATCATCTACCACAACTGGAACGGATGAAGCTTCGAATGCTTATGCTGGTCCGCCAAGCCAATATGCCAAGTTTCCGGAGCCTCCTCTGCCGCATCAGGAAGAGTCAAGTACTCCTACTGCTTCTCGACGGAAGGGATTCCAAATTTTGTCTAAACCCTTACATGCTTTGGACCATTCGTCCAATCATCGACGTGGCATATCTGTTACCGCGGTGCGTGGACCCTAGGGATTGCAGCTGGTCTGTACTCCCGAGTAGAATTGTGTCATCAGCGTTGTATGATTATCTGTCGTCTGGACTTTGTTTGGCAAATGTTTTCTTCACGGATTGTATTTATCAGATTGCGTGTACAGTAGAGGAAGGATCAAGGTCCGTGGTCAGGTGGAGGAGTACTATTAAATGTCAGCATCCAGACATTGTATGAACCTGAGTTAAAAACGTCCGAGTCGCTGGTTTAGCCCAGTTCCTAAGTCGGCAGAAGCCGAATTCGGCGTGTTGCAGCGCATGAGTGACGCCGGTAATTGGCATCTACAAAAGCGGACCTCATGTCTCTTGGCCACCCAACGGCCCCCCATACTCCATGATTCCTTCAGCCTCAGACAGCGACCCAGACCCTACCACTCAGATTGCTTGGCCTTCTAGACATGCCAGGGGAGCAAGTCGCCCTCACACAGGCTCCAACGGCAGCCTGGAGTTGAGTGCGACACCACGAAATGGCGGCCAAGATCCAACAAATCCTGGAAAGCGTACACTGTCGACAAGGGACCTAATAACCCTCAGTATATCTATGGCTGGTGCACAGATAGCCTGGACAGTGGAGCTAGGGTAAGCTAACAGCTGATCATGTTCCGGGAGGCACAGACTCACCGCCATTCTACTATAGTTACGGAACACCATTTCTCTTGAGCCTTGGGCTTTCGGAACAGTTGACGTCACTCGTCTGGTTAGCGGGTCCTATCAGCGGGTTGATAGCACAACCCGTCATCGGTAAGTTCTTTTATATACAACCCGCCGGTTGAGTGATTTACGCCATGTGGGCGATAAGGGGCTGTCTCCGACTCATCAACTTCGAAGTATCGTAGGCGGTTCTGGATTATTCTTTCAACAGTCGCTTTGGTTATCTCAACTCTTACGTTGGCATATTGTGTCCCTCTTGCCGAGTTTTGGGTCGACATTTTCGCCGTTGGTTCTGGTGACTGGGATGAGTCCAGGAAAGATAAGGTACGCATTCGCTTTGACACATCCAGCCGTATTCAATCTCAGCGCCTCAGGCGAATAACGTCGCTATTGTATTCGCCATCATCTCCTTCTATGTTCTTGATTTCGCTCTCAATGGACTCCAAGCCTCACTTCGAAATCTTCTTTTGGATATTTCCCCCCCAAACCAGCTCAATACTGGTAACGCCTGGCACAGTCGTATGACAAATGCCGGCAATATCGTCGGTTATGGCTTCGGTGAGCTTTAATGAACCTTTCGGCAGTATGACTGGCTCATTTTATGTCTCAGGTTTCTTACCCTTGGCTAAGCTCCCAGTCATTCGGCTCATCAAGGGATCACAGTTCCGAAAGTTTTGTATTATTTGCATTGTCATTTTAGTAATAACGGTGGCCATCACTTGTGTGTGTCATGAGGAGGAAGAACGACCAAAAAGGGAGCAAAGTCACAGGTAATGAATTCGCTAAATCCTCTCGTCGGCTGGAGTTGCATTTAACATCGATACATAGTAGCGGCTTTCGAGAAGTCCTCGACAACATCCGAGCTGCCGTTCTTCGACTTCCCAAATCTATTCGCCGAGTTTGTTATGTCCAAATTTTTGCTTTTATGGGATGGTATGTGATAAAAATTGCGAGACCACGAGATGCTGACTTCAGTATATAGGTTTCCATTCTTGTTCTATTCGTATGTCCACTCTAGCTTCGCAATGATGATTTACTTAGTCCAACTAGGACCACTTACGTTGGTCAAGTCATGGCCCATGAATTGGATCGAGAACCAGACTCTGAACTTGCAACTCGGAGAGGTGAATTTGCGATGCTAATTTATAGTGTCGGTATGTATACATCTCTCCTCGATTAATCCCCAGCTGAGTTGACTTCAATCAGTTGGTGTTATTGCTGGAACAATTCTTCCTCACCTTGCAAATCGCGATCGCCGACTTCTCGGGCGTAGAACCGACGTTGATGAGGATGCAGAAATGACCCGACTTCGTGAAACCGTTAGACAATGGAAAGTTGACGCTGCTCGCCAAGGAAAACCTTTGAAACTTCCAACAGTTCCTTTTCTCCTGAGGAATATTTGGTCCGGTGCCATGCTTCTGTACGCTCTCCTGACATTTTCGACCTTTTTCATCAAGACGGTCACTCAGGTAAACTGTCTACGAAACCCCTCGTTTTTTTTAGTCAGAATTCAAGTTTTCGTAGGCAACGATTTTTATTAGTCTCGTTGGCATCTCCTGGGCAGTTGCGATGTGGGCCCCATTCGCAATCATCATGGAGGTAGGTTACTTGTCATCCTGCCACTCAGTCTATGACTGAAATACCACCAGCTGTTGAAGGAACCACTCAAACCTGCCACTGACTTGGCTCTTGCTAATTGCCCACCTGGTCGCACTCGACATATATCCACATCTGGGCTTAGGCGAAAGAACGGAGAGAGGGCACCTCTCCTTCGACGCTGGTCATTAGACGAGTCTGGTGTTGTGCCAGGAGAGGGAGCAGCACCTCCAGCTCCACCTGCAGGGGGCACTGTATTAGGCATTCACAATTTAGCAATCGTTGCTCCTCAATTCCTCGTACGCCTGGTTATAAGTTATCGTCTTGATGTCTGAACCTCAGATATTTTCCAGGTTGCGATCGTGAACAGCATCATTTTCAAAATCGTGGACGGACCGGTTACAATCAGTAGTGGAGTGGGTGGTGGTGAGACTTATTATGGAAAAACTGGGGTAGGCTGGGTCCTACGGTTCGGCGGCTTGTGTGCCTTCATCGGAGCCTTTGTTGCACGTATGGTGCCCCCTACGCCTACGGAACGAGACATGCGAAGGCGTTTGGGCGAGATGCAATTGCTTGGTGAAGAACCTTCCCCATGACTTGTTCGGTGAACAACTCGTGATTTTCTGGAACTTTGTAGTATCACAAACTGGGTATCTATCATGAAATCTTTCACACATGTATACGTTTTCGTAACTATTGCTAATTGTCTAGCCAAGAATACTATTCGGAATCATACTTTCATCCTATCAATGGCCATAACATGTAATGCGTAATCCCATCCATTGTCCTCGCTGATTGAAGATATGGCACGACATGGTACCAATACAACAGGAAATTCGCAATTGGAGGTAATGGCAGTGACTGTAGAAATCAACAACAGCTTTTGCTTCTATGACATCTGGATACCTACTAAAAGGTAGAGCTTTGGGATGGTAGAATACACGTGCGGACAGAACAGCTTCCGATTGAAAGGTCATCAATAGGCTTGACCGCGTATGTGCTTCATCTGAACGAAGATTGATTAGCTTCTGTCTAAACAGCAATCAGGAGGGCCTAGCTTACCAATTCCTCTCCCAAATATAACCCCACAAAGGAAGGGTCCGTCTTGGAACTTGAGACTCTCACTGTATATTTTGGACCCGTTTCCCTCTGTTTCAGCTGAAAAAGAGGCATTAGCCCGATCTGAACTTGTCAAGAGTGATACTGATCGCACATGTGCACAAAACAGGATGAGCTATCTGAACCTCTATTTCGCCTTCGTTATCTTCGATTTCTCGACGACCAGTATGAAGTAGCACTTGTTTTTCGATGAGTGCATTTTTAGGCAAGGCTTTCACTGCGACGAATAATGTAGGAGAATCAGGGAGCTGCGATGCGGATGAGCAGGTGGCAATGTCAGTTGGTGGAAGTTACATGAAACAAACTGAACAGACATTGAGAAGCTTATGACCCTTACGAATAACGTGCATATGCTTCGCGTCATCTAAAAAGTAGATGGTTGATTGCGTTAATCCTTCCCAACCACGGCGAAGAGCTGCGGTCACTCTAGCGACGTGCTGTGAGGACAGAACAAATTCCGTTGCTAGTGACTGCGGCACGGGTAGAGTCAAGTTTCTCGGGCTCAATCCGATTTGACCAGATATTGTTATTCGTTCCTCGGCCTGAGATTTCAGGTTTAGCCTAAAATTACGTCCAGAGTCGGAAGGGGAGGGTCCATACTACTACTGCTTGGGAATATGGCCCTATGTTGGCAGGGGCCCAATAACTGAGTCCTTGAACATGTAAAGCCTGCCTTGCGGAAGGGTGAGGTTCAATGAAGGCGGTACAGTCTAGTCTGATTCGTATAGGACGAGGAAGATCGACAGCAACGCAAGTGCGCGTGGGTGGACTCGTTCCAAAGTATTTTCCGTAGATGGTATTAATGCGAGAAAATAAGTCGATAGAGGAGATGAATAGATTGATATTGGTACAGTTGGAGATAGTGAGCTGATATCGTCCAAGATGTTCTGAATGATAAGTGAAATAAGCAATCAGGTTGCTTGACTGACTGACTCACCTTGTAGGATGGTGAAGCATTCCTCGACTTCATCCTCGAGGGACATAACTCGTTGAGGCTCCAATGAACAACGTTGAACATTGCAAACGGAGACCCAATTACCGACTCGAGAGCTGGAACAGTTGATAACTGGAGAAAGACCCAGATTTTTCGAATCAATGACAGGCCACTTATTTACATCCATCTCTTCTTGAAGTTTATCTTGTACAGAGAGGAACTCGTTTTCAAGTAGGGGCGGAACTGTTAAGAGATGTACGTTTGGATTCTCTTTTGGAATGAGAATAGCATTTGTTATTCTGAGATAGGCGACTGTGGCGAATGCGTTATCCGAGTGGACGACAATCTCAGTGTCATTCCTAAGAGATCACAGTTTTCGGAAGGGGGAAGGGTCAATGGGTCGAGACATATTGCAACATGATAATGACTGACAATTGAATTCTTTTTTTGAACAACGGGCAATCCAGGGTCAAAGATTCATATTCTCCTCCCTCGCCGCAGATGTGGGAACCGTAAAGTGTGTTCTGTTGGATTATTATAATTCAAAAAGGGGCCGAGGAAATGGTTGAAATAGTTGTACCAGATTTATTAAATGAGATTGCATCTGAGCTAGTGATTTCCCCAGATGATCAGGAGTAAGCCCAATACCTGCAACTTTAATCAGAATAGCTTCCATCCCCGCTTCTACCATTTCATTCAGCAACTCTGCTTGGTCACGTTGCCATAGATAGGCTAAAGGTGTCAAGTTCAGGCGAGAACAACTTGGAATAGTGTTTCTGAGGGGATGCAATTGATATTTAAGGAGACTCACACATGCTCCACTCTAACACGTTGATAATTTGATAGAATTGCGCCGACAGATACACCCTGGATATCAGGATGAACAGCCTAATCCTCTCGGCATGTGAACAAAAGGAAAAGTTGGATGTTATTCTCGCTATGAATTACCTTTACGGATACCAATAATTCATAAAGGTCCTCTGTTTCATCCCCTGGTACACCATAAGCCTCTTTGGTGAATTTGCCTCTTGCACCATATTCAGAGCCTTGTTCAATTGCACTCCCAGAAATTACACGTCGATACAGAGGGACATCAAGAGCGCGCGCGACCAAGTGTATAGCATCTTGTCCAACAGTCTGGTACAAGAACGAGTCGAGTTCCTCTGGAGATTCAAGGGAGAGCGGGAGGATGGGGAGGGAGTCGGCAAACATGAAATTCGAATCGAGATGGACCACCTGACCTTTCCCATTTTCTGGCCCAAGAGAAGCAGCAGCAATAAGTTCATGGCCATTCTTCTGACAATGTAGGAGATTGAAGCAGCTGTCTTTACCACCACTGAGAAGAGCGACGTATTTCATCAAGGTTGATCTTATCTAATAATTATCCGGAGTCAGGGGACTCGATCATTTCTGGACCTTGCCCTTCCATCTGTGTCAAAAAATGCCTACGATTTCTGTTGACAAGGCCGATCTCTGGGAGCGACTTGGACAAGAGTACTGTGCGCATCTCATTCAGATTATGTTTCCCACTTGATTCCAAGTTGAAGCAATAGCGACTGAGGACTTTGACAAGTTATGCTTTGAGTATGGCCTTGAAATCGACGAAGATGTACTTTTTTTCTGTCTGGATAAAGCTACTCAACAGCATGCTGATATATTTTGGTTCAGACCACGGAAGAAGTCGAACAAGCTATCAAGAAAGGATTGCCTGCAGAACGTCCGGTACGACCATGATGTGATACTTAACCCCTTTATGTCATACTCACGTTGTTTGTGCCACTGGTAGCAACTGAAAATAGAGACTCCTGCAAATAGGTGCGCTATTTCATTTGTAGGACAGAAAGGAACAGGCTTGATAGAGGATTAGATATGATTTACTCTGCATAGAAGGCATCTCAAGAGTTCTCAATACTTTCCTGGGCAACGCCCCGGCCCCTCGATATAAGCTTGTATACCCTCCGGGAGGGGAATCAAATCTGTTAACGATCAATCTTCACCCTGATGTGCGTTTGAACTCGACTCTTATTTCAGTGCTTGGAATGTGAATGTATACCCCCTCAGACTGCAAAAATCCGCCCTCTCTTTGCAGGTGCCATTCTCAGAAACATCAAATTCACCCCAAGGTCATATGCCTCTTTCATTGATCTTCAAGATAAATTGCATCAGAATATCTGTCGAAGGAGACAACTAGTTTCTATCGGAACACACGATCTAGATACCCTGATCCCACCCTTTCGATATGAGGCAAAGCCTCCAAAAGACATTAATTTTGTTCCTTTGAACAAAGATAAAGCCTATACTGCAGAGGAATTGATGACTGTCTATGAGGTAAGATATAAATGTACTTTTTTCCCTGCGATCGACGGCCTCTTTCCCCCGTCCCTTCTTTCCTGAGGCTGACCAGATTGATCATCACACCAGTCCGAAAAACATCTCGCGAGATATCTGCATATTATTCGAGATTCACCAGTGTACCCAATTATCTATGATGCTGAAGATCATGTCCTTTCAATGCCCCCTATCATCAACTCTGAACATAGCAAGATCACCTTAAACACGCATAACGTTTTCATCGATGTCACCGCTATTGATCAGACCAAACTCGATATTGTCGTCAACATAGTCGCTACAATGTTTTCCGAATATTGCG
>Ga0153942_1000119_pt1 | contig 27334 bp, 33 predicted proteins | sample TSNJ026MetaG_FD_104731 | JGI IMG/M metagenome (GOLD analysis project Ga0153942, IMG submission 104731) | Attine ant fungus gardens microbial communities from New Jersey, USA - TSNJ026 MetaG | ecosystem: Host-associated > Fungi > Mycelium > Unclassified | place: USA: New Jersey, Brendan T. Byrne... | reverse complement strand
ACATCTAAAATACATGCTCATTGGTGGCATCACATCTATCACTCTCAGTCCTGAGAACCGGTGTGACTTTGACTACTTCACCTTGTATTATTTCACTTGACATTCAATAGAGCTCCTTGGGTACCTTGTACGCATGTTCCGACGATGACTCATGCAAGGGCGATTCGATGGGCCTCTTTGGAGAGCTCTTACATCTCAGTTTCATTTCAAGGGTTGCACTTACAGTCTTGTTTGTCTTGCCTATGAGATATTCAATACCTTCCCCATCGGCCTTCTGATCAGGCCGACGGTACCTGTACTGAAAGTATACAAAACAAAACAAAACCATGGCATCTCAATTCGAGGAATTCCGGGTAAATATATTCTTGTATGTATTTTCTTTCATTGATAAAAAACATCCATCGGTTAGGTGAAGCCTATTCAGAGGTGGGAAACCACGAAAGCAGCAGCAGCGTCTACATCCTAGACAAAGCTGTCAGTCACTATCTTTATATAATATGTCTTGAGAAGAGGCTTACTTCTATGCCATAGGTAAGATGAGCTGGGAGAATCAAAATACCTCCCGAGCAGATGTTGTCCAAGGGGTGGCAGAACGTGATTGAGCGGTTGTTCAAGACACCAGGGAAGCCACTACCGTCATCCGGGTCACCAAACACAACTACAGCAGCGACCCTGTTTTGAACATCTGAGGAGATCCGTTCTGCAGCGAGATGTAAAACTTGAGCCCCCTGACTATATATTAATGTATGTTATTCCATTGACCATGCAAGGAGCAGAAAACACCTACCTATATCCGGACATCACAATCTGTGTGTCAGGGCACGAGTTGGCGGCCGAAGTCACATCGGCGGCCATCGTACGTGCACCTGCAGGATCACCTCCTTCCAGATAACCAATGATGGAAGCCGGGTATTCAACGCCTATAAAATTCGATGACTTTGAACCTAACGCACGCTGTAGTGCGGCGTCGAAGTATGGGCCAACAAATACACCAATTGATTCAGGTTCACCTGTACCTCGAGCGAACATAGTCATTACATCGGGACAGGCCTGGCGCAACTTAATGGAGGCTGCATATGTGAGCGCGGGGAGGACGACGGCCAAGAGACTGGCTTTGAACAACATATCCGAGTTGACCGATCCGGTTAAATTATGTGTATGACCAGTCTTAAGTATGAAAATCTATCAAGCTCTCGAACAAAGGCTTTTGCCATTTCGGCACGGCTTCTACTAATGATGGAACTTGTTCAATATACTACTGTGTCACAGTCAGTTCACTCTGCTCGCTTCCCTCTCCCCTTCCTGTGGGTTTGTTGTATTGTACTGCTCACTTCTTGCCATTCAAGTATTTCTAATTCTTAATTTTGTAGAATAAAACTGGAGACTTAACTATACTATTTTTTTTTGATTTGTTACAAGAACATAAGTGAGCTGCTTATGAGCTGCTTGAGGTAATTTATGACTAAAGTTCTAGTTAAGCATCGGCTAGAAGCACAGAAATTCTCCACACCTTTCAAGGCAAAATCATCTGACTAATGTTTCCCAGACTAGAATCTCATTTGCATTGGATATGATCTGAGCTATGTGCTCACCTGCAACCTTGAGGACTTTTTGATCTGTGAGCGCCAGTTTCAACTAATTGAGAATCTGCTACTCCAAAAACATATGTGACTTGATGCTTCGATCTTCCATTTGCCAGATCTGTACAGGATTCCTATTCAATAAGTCCTTCATCTTATCTCGACGTTCATCTGCTTTGTCTTACACCACAACACAAACCAATATGTCATACCCTCCGATTGAACCATTTGAAACTGGGACCTTGAAAGTTTCCAGCGTCCACACTCTCTAGTAGGCAATCGAATCTTTTTTCTTTTGGAAGGGAGACTCGACGAGGTAATTCTTTTTTCATTCAAAGCTACGAGATCTCGGGTAACAAGGTCGGAAATCCTGGTTCGTTGCTCCCAAGTACATGCAGTATGCGTCCGGGCTGACATCTCTGGTTCTACAGTCGTTTTCGTTCATGGTTTGTGCATCGATGACATGTAGTCCATACCTGCTTTGACTTTGCAAGACAGGTGGACCGGGAGGAGGTGTTGATGTCGCCGATCGTACTTTCTTCAATCCACAAAAGTACAAGGTCTTATCTATTTACGTTATCTTGAAATCACGAAAAAAGGCTCAATGTGTCGACTCAGATCGTCTTATTTGATCAGCGAGGCGCTGGAAAGTCGACACCGTACGTTCGGGGGGTTTATTTACTTTAATGTCCGTCTGAACTGAAGGCCAATCTAGGAGCGCATGCTTGGATGAAAACACTACATGGGATCTTGTGAGGGACATGGAAAAATTAAGGGAAAAACTTGGAATCGAGAAATGGCACGTCTTTGGCGGATCTTGGGTACGGTTTTTGATTCTCAGGAGGAAAAAAAAACTCGGTGGTAAATGATCTGCTCATCTCAAGGGCTCGACGCTTTCTCTGGCATATGCTCAAGTAAGTCGACTCCATCTTTGATTTCTGATAATCGTCACTCAAGACAATTTTTTTTCCCATAGACACATCCCGATAGAGTCAAATCACTCACGCTTCGGTCTGCTGACGCTTTCTCTGACTCACTTTGTGATTCCTGACTGCCAATATCTATCAGTGGAATCTTTACTTTACGAAAGAGGCATGCTTTTCTCTATCTCAAGTCTCTCCAAAGCCTGATTCCGATTCTCCACCCAAGTGAACTTCAATTCTTTTACCAAGATGGTGCCTCCCACCTCTTCCCTGAAGCATGGTGAGTTCCCAACAATTGTTCGAATTAGGCTGATTCAGCTATCGGTTTCTGGAATTAGGGAAGAGTACCTTGCACCCATTCCTGAGAATGATCGTAGCGACTTGATAAAAGCTTACCATAAACTCCTTCACTCACCGGAGGAAACCGTCCGTTTAAAGGCAGCCAAAGCATGGGCCAAGTGGGAGTGAGCATTTGAACTCCTGTCTGTTTGTTTTTTGCATGTGACAATTGGCTGACGCTTTTTTTTCTCAATGCCAGGATGTCGACATCTAGGTTGTATGTTGATCCGAAACACATTGCTCACGCTGAAGAAGATAGATTTGCTCTGTGAGCAGGACCCTTCGTCCTCGTCCTCGATGAATATTTATCTACCATGTCTAGTGCCTTTGCCCGTATTGAAAACCATTTCTTCATCAATGAGGTCCGAGACTTTTCCAATATACTGCGCTACTATTATTGTACTAATCCGAGGACTGAACTTGTCTAGGGATTCATGCGTGACGGTCAACTACTAGAGAGTCAATCAATCGACAAAATGTAAGCACGCAACTGAATGCGTCGTGAAATAATGTTTAAGCGCTCATTTGTGTATCTAGTCGTCATATCCCGACTTGTATCGTCCAGGGCCGGTACGATGTGGTTTGTCCTGTGAGATTGCATTCCTTTTTTTCTATCATCATCATCTTTCATTTTTTTAAAAAAAAAGAAAGGCACTGATTGGTTTTCAAGGCTACGACTGCGTATGCTCTGAAGAAGGTATGTAATGGGAAAAAAAACTTACTTTGTGCGCAATGATTTTTTCGACAAATAAAACAGGCTTTCCCTGAAGCTACATTCCACATCGTCCCTGATGCCGGCCACTCCTCGAGAGAGATAGGCACTACAAAGCTTCTTGTTGAAGTAAGCATTACTCCAAGGTCTTTTTTGATCTTCACAAATTATGGCTGACGCTGGTGCTTCAAGGCTACAGACAAATTTGCAGATATTTGAAGAGATGTGATGGCGTTCTAGCTCGTTTTTCTTTCTCTTGTCTACAGCATAACATCTTATGTTCATGAGCTTTGTATAAGAGGGAGCCATCAATTTTAGTCAGCGATACGCAGACTTTGCGGAACGCCTTTTGTATGGATACGTCAAGTATTTAGCGGATCACGCCTCTGTCTCTGTCTCTGTCTGTCTCTCTTTTTTTCACAGCGTTGCTGGTGTAGGAGATCATAGAAAACAAGTGGTCTCGAAGAAAGGTTTACCTTGACCAAGTCAAAAGATGACTCCAAAAAACCAATCACCAGCCGTGCATATCTATGCCTTCATACACAAGTGGATGAGCTATTGTGTTGAGAATCACATTTGCAGCACTTAGACAAATACACAATTATACAACCCCAAAAGAGAAAGAGACCATAACAGATTATAGCAACAACAACAAAAAACCAACAAATGCTCAAGCAAGCGGCTGGGGCCAATCCGGAAGACTCTGCAACGCCGCGTTCGTTGCTTCCCGGACTCGCCTCTTACTCGCCCAATCCCCTGATTGCCTATAATGTTGAAAAACTTCCCGCATCTGGAACGTTGAAGCAGCCACCGAATCTAAGGTACAGGACTTCATCAATTGATAATCTTCGAAGACTAGAACAGAGTCCACGCACCAAAATTTGACGACGCCAGTTCGAGAAGCTAATCAAGAAGAATTTGTAAAAATCAGCCATCTCAATCACGCTCCGCAATAACGTTTAGGAAAACCCCTCAACGCTAGCACTCACCTCTTGAATTCTCGAAGCCTCCTGCTGGTACTGCTGCACTTGCAAATACCCCGCATACCCAAGTGACCCCGCAGCTTCCGTTTGCATCTGTAACGTCGACACTTGTGTATTCAACACACCCATCCTAACCTCGAACTCCCTCTTCCTCGCCTCCCAAGTATTCTTCAATCTCTCAAACAAATCCAAAAACGTATTCCATGTCAACTTGTCCCAGGACTCGATCAACATCTTGTGTGTACTGATGTAATCTCTCGGATGTTGATCTCCAGCCGCAGAAAGCGACGTCGATTGAGTAGGCACAGGCGTATTAATATTAGAAGATGAAAAGTATTGGGTGCCACTAGGCCGTGTTGTGGATGGAAAATTCGTCGTGATTGTTGTCGTTGTCGTCTCGCCCCAACCCTTTTGGATTCCTACATAGGGATCCAACTGAGAGATGTAGCCTGGATTCTGTAATTGCTGCTGGACAGGATGGTACGACGTCTGTAGCTGTTGCTGTTGGATCGATGGTTGTCCTGTCCCGGTGAGATAGCTATAACTGGTCCCAGTGGGTGTACCCTGCCCAAAAGAACCCTGCATCTGGGACCCAGTCGGCTGGGGCTGTTGAGCAGGAACCATGGGCATCCCAGTAGCGTTCGTCATGTTTGGCTGCAATGGGAGTGGCTGTTGGAGCAGGTGCATCTGATTCTGAAACTGCGACGGCTGCTGCAGAAATTGCTGGGCGCTACCATTTCCCCAGCCCGTTGATTGATTAGGGACCACAACATGAGGAGGTTGTGAAATATCAGGAAATCGCTGCGTAGTCGATGCTGTATGGTCGATGAATGGATTATTGGTTAGTGATGAACTTGCGACGCCTGCGGATCCATAATTGTTGAACATTAGAGATCAGAGGAAATAGAAACAAGCTTGGGAAAACCCAAATGATTAGAGATAGACAAAGAGGATGGGAAGAATGTGTTGTGTTTGGCTCCCTGTGTACCGCAGGAACGGTGTCAGTATGCTTATCGTCATACACACGTGATCGTGATCGTGTATCAGACAATGAAACAAGAAATAAAACAAACAAAATATAAATAAAATATAAATATAAAGGACAGGGTATATCTGAATGGGTGTATACGAGTGTGAGTAGGCGAGCAGCGAGGTGAGATCCCGTGAAGTCATATCTATCAGATTATCTCACATTGTATAGGAACTTAGCCTTTTGAGTTGATAGAGTTCGCAGGTCTCGTAGATGGCTGAGGGAGGGACTAACACTAGCTGAGATTCTATGTATACTAAGCTAGAAGATAGAAAGGGTACCCTACAGGTGAGGACCTCGTTAGAGATGATGAACTAGCTATAAGGGTACCACATCAGTGTTGTCGAGCGTCATACTAAAGTAGGTTTGTTTCATCTCTTAGTTACTGACTATTTTATGTGTCATGTTGTGATAGTAGATAGGTATAAATTGAGACGAGACTCGTTGCGCGTTTGCAACGAGTCTCCACTTTTGTCCTACATCGTCTGAACTCAACAATCAGTTGCCTGTGTGGCCCATTGTTGTGGGGGCAGCTGCCCATTCCAACACAAGTCTCTATCATTAGGAATTCGAAAAGCAGATGCAGAAGTTCAGTCGGGGGAATACATAGAGATGATTGCAAGACAGAGAGATAGACAGAGGAATTTTTGCAAGATTGATACAGCTGTATTACAATTGTGATGGTCAAAATATCAGAAAATAGATTGATATGATTCGGACTGCGACCGAGCACCATGTAATAGATTGCTGATCTCCAAAGAAGAAAAAGCACTACTCGATTCAGTCCTAATGGTCGGAATTTGAGCGAGCCTGTGAGGCACATGTCTCAGATTGATTTATTGTTCTATAATATTTAATGACTTAATGTACATTTCAAACGAGGTACAATACAAATACATCGAGTCTAATCCTCCTATGACTGTTGTCCTCTGTTAATCCATACGCCTGTCCATTTCTCCTTGATACTAGAACCTCATATTCTTGTGCGTGACTTCTCGTATCAGAGAGCCAAGGATTTTGACCTAGTGATTTGCGAGTACTGTCTAGAGCGGGTGGGCAACACTTGGAAAGCTAATTCTGTTCTGCACTCATTGTAGACCAAGTGAGACGTCTACCTTCACCAGTTACGGCCTCACGTACATTAAAACCCAAGGTCCGGAAGTGACATTTATGACACGGAAGGATATCTATCTATCTATGAATAATGAGTGACTACAAATATAGAGTCGATTAATTACTAATTAAGATGCCCGCTCTGCGACTAAAAATCCAACAAGACATGCATCCAACATCATATCAGCACTGACCCAAGCATGCGTCAACGCTAGAAAAACATCAAATTCACTATCAGAATCCACCGAAATTGTGAAAGCTGTCCACACAACACACCAAATAATTTCGTACCATCTCTCCCTGCTACTCTCATCAGTTCTTTCTCTCCTCCAGGGTGAAATGCAAGGTATGGTGTCACGTTATACACTTTTCCATTGATTGCTGTCCAAGCATCTTGGCGAGTGTTGTGCTGTTTTAGCATTGAAGGTGTCACCCGTAATAACGTTGGTACACCCTTGGAAGTATCAATGTGGAAAGACACACATACAAGGAAATGATCATTTTATGCTGAATTAGAAAGAACAAAAACATACCCTAAGATCTTGTCCCGATATCTTCAGATTAGCCCAGTCCATGGGACTATGACCCGGTGCCAAAGCAACCTTTTCCCGTTTCTTCGATGGGCGTTTTACTGTACTCGGGGGAACAGTAAGCGATCCAGGGCCAGCACGATGTAATGACGATAATGGTATAGACGGTGGGGGAGGCATCATCTGTGCATCTGTAAGACGTCTAGAACCTTGGTCCAACGCATCAGTAGTAGTAATTCGGACGCGCTGTGCGCTGTCGAGGCTTGGAAATGCAGGTGGTACATCATTGTTATCGCGGTCTCCTTCAGTCTCTGTTGTCGAGCCTTCATCGTCTTCATCTAGTGTCGATGGCGGCGGTGGTGGTGGAGAGTTATGAGTAACAATTGATACGGCGTCTGATGAGATTCCTGGTGAAAACCAGCCACGCAGGTACGATGTCATGGAAGAAAGTTGGTAGAAAGTTGGTTAGCTGATACGGCGGACAAATAGATGTCAACCGAGGTTTGTCAACTGAGCGTACCTGTCAACTGATATCACCGATCTACAATGTCCCAAGTTATCTGCACTTGCGCCACGTGTGACACCTCAAGTTTCGGCTGACTAATCATTTGACGTCAAACACTTGACAGCTATTTGTCCGCCGTGTGAATAAGACTATGGGGCAACAAGGAACCTTGCACCTTGCAACGGGGCCAAGCAAGGACAGGTAAGCAATAAGTAAACAATGTAAGCAATGTGCAAAGCAAATAGATGATTACAAACGTTAAACACAGACAATAAAATAAGGGAGCACCCATATCACTACCTGGACAGTTGAATTCACTACTCTTTCCAAAGCATTCACCCCTACAGACCAACCTCTACAGACCAACATCCTCAACAGGCTCCGGGATCTGCATCGGTACCAACCTCTCACCATGCACTCTGAACCTATACAAACATGTATAAGCCTCCATCCCCCAATTGTCCAAAACCCTCAACACCACGATCCCAAAATCCATCTTCTTCTCTTTCACATCCTCATCAACAATAAACGTCTGAACATTCTTCGTCGCGGCGATATCATATGTAAAATTGGCAATCCGGAGGAACGGCAGGTCATGTATCAATGTTTGAGGATACTCTTCTTCCACGCTTCCTTCCTCGATTTCTCTTGGCCCCGCCACTTTCTTCCGCGCTTCAATAACTTCCTGATATTTCTTCGCATTCTCTTCACCTTCAACCATTCCCCAAACTTCACATCGTCTCGGCGCACTACCAACATCGAGTGCCACCTCTTTCGCAACATGATCAATAGTCACTTCGTCAATAACCACAGGAGCGGCAAGGCTGACACCCAGTTGACCTTGAGATCCAGCAAATGGCCAACAATAACCAGAGTGTGATTCATGATGTAGAGCTGTCACTGGCGGCCGACCAACAGCAGATCCATACCCTGAGAAAAAGCCGAGGATCTGACCCTTCAGATCGCGAGGTTGAAGGTCAAAAGAAGTAGAAGTGAGGGATGGGATGACTCGAGCACCGCTAGAGTGCATTGCATAGTCAGTTCTGGCGATGGTGTCTTTGCTGAAGAGGGAAATCGCATCATCAACGATCTCGGTAACAAAAGTCTTGAGATCTTGTCCTCCAGGCACTCTCACCGTCGGTATCTTGGTATTAACGCTGGTGGAGATTGCTTTCTTTCCGAGTTCAATGGCTTCTTTGACTCCACCCTCAATACCTCCAATCCGATCCTCCAACACTCGCAATTTGACACGCGCCTCTTCGTCACTGATATGTTCCACACGATGTTGTCGGTGTTCTTGCTGCCGTTGCCTTTCTTGTGCCTTCAGCTGCATTTCAAGGGACTCGATGTCAAGCTTAACCGAGTTCACACTTCTCCCAAGCAAAAGTGCATCTTTAATCTTTACTTCTGATTCTACAAGACGCCTACTCTCAGCTGTCACACGACTCTCGAGGGCTCCAAGTCGGTCCATAAGCTCTGAATGCGACCGAGCGCCGTCTTCTGTCTTTTCTCGTGTCTGTTCTGAGTCTTGCAAGAATTCAGAGAGAGCGTGTTCTAGCCGCTGCAACCGTTCTGCAAGTTCAGTGATATCACCAGCTGGGGCTTCTGGAGGGACAAAGATAGGCCGTGGCGATGGTTGGAAGAGTGACAGTGATGGGAAATGAGATTTACTGTCTGTTTCTATTAGACCATACCAAACCCCAAACAAGAGTGCCCCAATTGTGAGGATAACAACCACCGACAGGTTGGATGACCGCAACCATAGGACTGGTCTAATAAATGCGCCGTCGTAGATGATCCCAAATATACGACCACAGACGAAAAAGAGACTCGTGACAAGAGATATCGAGAGTTTCACAATCATCAGAAGACTCTTAATGATACCACGGACTAAATGGCCAAGAAGACTGCCGACAGAAAACTTGTTCGACTCTCTTGAAGACCGTGACGATGATCTCGGCCGGCGTCGCGACACAGGTTTCTCATGACTTCGTGCGTGCCTCTGGGATGAGAGGTCCAAGAGTGCTTCCTCCGGGACCTCGGATATTGAGGTGAGGCCTTGCTCCGCTGTCTTGTACGAGACATCCTGTATGGATGCGTCTTGGGCCCCTTCAAAAATGAGGGGTACTGAGAGGCGTGAGGATTGAGGCATGGAACGTGGGACAGACAAGCGCCGCTGAGCTTGAGTCAATTCCTAATTTCATGAGCATATAATTACTCATAAGCAGTACATGAAACGTACAAGTTCAATGCTGGATTCTTCAGCACTTTCACTTTCTTCATCATCTTGACCAGTGACATTCGACATGGTCCCTCGGTTCTTCCGCTTCTTTTTCTTGTCTGTGGAAAGCACTGGTAGAGTCGTCAGAGGCCCTCCAACTAAGTCATTCTTCTTTTTCTTTCGTCTCTTTCTACGTTTGTCGTCGTCAGAATAATCTTCGTCAGCGCTTTCTATTTCAGATACAGGAGGCTCGTAAGCTCGGTTATCCAAAGGTATTCGACCACGTCTCTGGATTGGAACAGGGCCACGAGGCTGTTGAGAGTCTTCAAATTCTCGCTCCTCCGTTGAATAGTCATAGCTTATGTTATTAACGGTATTTCCGTTTGATGAATTAGAACGGTCTTCTAGTTCAAGTGATAACTGCCGCACGTAGTAAGTTGCGGGTTCAAGTATGTTCTTTGCAGCATCCACGGCGTGTTCAAAAGGGCTTTTCCCTCGTCGGGTCGCTGATGCAGAAGTGTTTGCAGCGTTTTCGCCTTCCGAATCGGGAGCCGAAAGATTTTTTGAAGTTGGTCTCCTCGAGAGAGGTGGACGTGAAGAAGGACGCGGGTGTGCAAAACGCCGAAGATATGTCGTTTGAGTTTCTTTCTCATATTCCACTGAGGTGCTCCGAGGAAGATTTCGGCGTGTGGTACCAGAAGCCCACGCATTGTTGGGATTAGAGGCAGGGATCATGTTGTTTGTAGCAGCGAGATGAAGAACGTTGGCAAGATTGACGGAGGTACCGTGCACTGACCACTTTTCGGGCTGTGGAAGCTCAGTAGTGATCTGTGAACCTCCTGCACGATTGATGATGGCCTCGCGCTGATTGATCTTTGCAAAGTGGTCAGGGTCCTGGATGGAGGTACCTGGAATGGAGCGCTGATGAGGTAGAAAGTGAGATTCTGCAGTTGGTGCGCTGAGGAACGATCAATTATGGTCAAGTTGGAAGAAAAAATAACGAACCTGTGAGAGCTAGAAGTTGATAGACTGGGATGTTGAGATGGGTTTTTTCCAAGAAAAGTGTTGTGATCGAGACGTCTACCCTGGCCGAGAGGTGTTCCTTCAAATGACATGTAACTGTTCTTGTAGAACAGCAAACGCTCTCGTTGGTTCAAAGCAAGATAGATGAAGCAGTGTTGCACACGGCATTTGTTTATATCCCACGCTATTCACGTGCTCATCTCCATCTATCTGCCTTGCGATCATGCAGTAGTCATATGCACAACGCTCCTGTCTCGATGCTGGTCATTGTGTAATTTGGTTCCTGTGTTGATTCTGTTTCATCGTTCCAGAAAATAAAGAGAAATAGAAAACATATGTGATGAATTAGTGTGACAGGGCTGTTAATTTTCGGTCATAGTCCTGACTATTACAACATTGGTACCCCGTTACTTGTAACAATGCCATTCAAAGTGGTCAACTGGATTTGCTTACGCGATGGATTTTAATGCAATCAAAGTGATGCATCCGTGACTTTTTCAATGCCCACCTCGATGGAAAATTGGATACATATATAACTACGACTGGAGGTGGCTCAGAAAGAATATTTATCCCCCTGATCCTGCACAAGATCTATTTTTGTTGAGAATCTACCCAGTCCATTTCTGCAGATTGTTAGGTATACTCCACCAGGACGACAATTCGTTTCTGAGTTATAGTCTTCAATGCTGGGCCTAAAACCAGGAACTAACTGATTTTCTTGATCGGATACCTCTTGAGTGATAATATGTCAGGTATCACGCTCACTGTGCCGCTTAACTCCAGTAGCATCAACTACCACAACTCAATCGGACGCGGATGCGGCATCTTGCTTGCGATCACGCACAAATAGTGACAACAGATCCGCACAAAAGATACTTCTTCAGTACAAGGCGGACTTGAACCTCGAGCCAATCTCTTTCTTCCGACCAGCCTGCGCTGAATATGCCACTATACAGGACAATCTATTTGGTCTTTAGATACAAACCTGCTGCGACCCATTGATAAGCTCAGAAATATTTGCACCATAGCTATTTCCATTCAGCCGTGGACGTTCAGGCAAGGTCACTTCCATTGAAAAATCTACCAACAAGGACTTTGTGGTTCATCTACTCCTAAACCTCGATGTTCGCCTTCAACTTCTTGCCAACTCAACTGCTGCCCTGATTTTGCTTCTCAAGCTCAGATGTCTTGGACATCTGCCTTCGACCCTCGTACAACATCCCCACAGTCATAGTCATGGTCTTCGCTTCCCAGGTCAAGGCTTAGGCCCATCAGCTACTGGAGCGGCTACTCCAGCTTTTTTTCCTTTCTTTGCTTTGGTTTTAGTGGGCTCCTGTTGCACCTCGTTCCCCCCGAACCGCACTTTCCAACCATCAATTAACTCCTTAGGGATCCTCTGGAACAAATGAGACGTTGTCCCTATCTGATGACCTGCAAGAATATCGTTCGATAATCTCGATGGAACAGTTCGATCTGGAGCGTTTAGTTGCCTGAGGATAGACTCAGAGGTGGCAGGCATGAAGGGATATATGAGGACGGAAAGAACGTATATGAGATTGGTAGCTCTTGAGATGACCTGTGCGCATCGTATAGGGTTTTCGGTCATCAACTGTTTATTGAGACCGGAGGACTGGAGGTAACTATTTCCGCGCATGGATATCAGCATGACGGTTTGTAGACCTAGGCGTAATTTCACAGCCTCCATGGCATTAATATAGTCATTTAAGAGACTGTTGACGTTTTCAATAAATTCTGAACCAAAAGCGTCACTGGAAGAATATGGACCAGGTGCGTCCTTGCTATCGGGGATAATGCCCTCGTACTGTGATGAGACGAATCTGAGGGTACGATTGACAAAATTTCCGAAACTGAAACAATATTGTAAGCGTCATAAAATGTCTCTATGATAGTATTTACTGACTTGTTCAACAGGACATTGTTGTTCGCAGCAACCTGAAGCAAAGAGGTTACATTATGGGAATGGAAGACAAAAATTTCTTACACAATCATCCCAGGAAAACATAGCATCAGCTGTTTCTGGCCGTGTGGACAACAGATAATACCTCCAAACAGACGAAGGAATTCCGGTTTCCTTTGCGCCAGGACCAAACACACCACGGTTCTTGCTCTTTGAAAACTTACCACCTTCATAGTTGAGGTATTCTGTTCAGCGGTCGGAAACTCTGACTCATTACATTCCCAAATTTCGTTCATTTAGCTTACCCGTCGTTGAGAGATGATGCAACTTCGTCCAGTCACGGCCATCTCCTATTTGGATTGACGGCCAATAAACGGTGTGAAAGTAAACGTTATCCTTGCCCATGAATTGATAGAGTTTGACATTTTGCGGGTTGAACCACCAATGTTTCCATTGGGGTGTAAGATTCGCAGTTATACTTGGGTATCCAATAGGAGCGTCGAACTAATGAGTATAAGAGATATTGACGAGACCATAAGGGTTCGTGACGCACCCAAACATCTGGCAACTATTTAGCAATGTGGGAGGCTTTACTGATTTTGGGACGTACAAAGAACCTTTCCCCTCATTCCATGCTCGTCTTCTCCTTCTACAGGAACAGGAACCCCCCATGAAAGGTCGCGAGTCAGAGGAGTAGGTAACAAGCCACTCTTGAGGCGAGCATCGATAATCTCTCCTTCATGATTGACAACGGCATTCTGTGACCACTTGCCGACTTTGGATGATTGCTTAATCCACTCCTCAGTGCGTGATTGTATGACATCAAGTTTTAGGTACATGTGGACGGATATCTTTGTCGTAACTTTGTGTGTCTTGTCAATCAAGCAGCGCGGTTCCTTCAACTCAACAGCGTCGAGCGTTCTACTGCAACTGTCGCATTGGTCGCCGCGAGCATCCTGGATTTCATGAGAATTACATAACCTCACTTGAAGTTGACTCACCTCATATCTACAATGGGGACAGATACCCTCTACGAAACGATCAGCGAGAAACCTAGAAGGATCTTCAGATCAAGATTATCCGCGAAAGTCTCATGATGGAATGAAATTACTTTGAACAGCCCTCGCAATATGTTTGCTCCTTTTCGAGCTTTTCGAGTAGCCCATGATGGCCCAGGTTCAGGAATATCTCCTGCGAGATTCTGAGGTGACATTAGTGCAAGTCTGACATAAGATCAGACGAATAATTTGACTCAGTATGCTGTGGTGTTGAAGTGCGACCAAAGTAATCAAATCTGATAGTAGATTCAACATCACGGCATATCAATGAGAACAAGAGGCGCACCCAATGTCAAACCAATCATATGTGTCTTTGTGAAGAGCATGGTACTTGTCACATAGTACTTTTGGTGTGAGGCCCTCTTTGAGCGCTTGTGTTTCTGTCGCTGTCCCGTATTCATCTGTCCCACAGATGTAGAGAGTCCTACGATTTCTCGTCCCTGAGAAAAGAGTATCAATAGATTTCTATGATGACCAGCATGTACGAACGGCTATATCTACACGAGATTTGAGATCGGGTGACCAACAGCGTAGTGCCGACACATACCTACTATAAACGTCTGCACTGAGCAAACTGCCAATGATATTTCCTGTAGGTACCATGAGCGTGCTTGATGTAGTATGAAAATTCGGATCATTGACCAAGATGTGGTACATTGTTACAGTATGGTAGGGCAGAAGTAACAAGCACGTTTTCTTCGCCCTCTTTCGGCAATCTGGATTGGTGCTTTAAAAATTCGCAAACCAGGAGTCATAGCGGAAAGCATACTCGGCGGATTGACCGGGCGGAGCCACTGTCCGAAGAACATCCTGTATGATTGTGTGAGCCATGAATGCCAGCGCAAAGCTTGTGAGTGAAATTTTGAAGGCAGAGATATCGAGAAAGATAAAAGGTCTGATTCGGGGTCCTCATCACATGTATCACTCAATTATCTAATTTTCTGAACTCACTGTGATATCGTTGGCACACGACGAATAGTGTGGATGCAGCTTGAGCTGGTATATCAGATATGTGGATTTTCTGAATTGTATCGGCTCAAGCTGCATCACTTGGCATACAGTTTGGTTAACTGTCGATAGAAGATTTCTTATTTCTCCATTTTCTTGTACATATTTAAAAACGAATATTAGATGTTTGACAATTGAAGTGCACCTGAGAGTACAAACATATTTCAATTGAAGAAAACTCAATCGAAGACTTTGGATAGTGATCTAATCACTCGCGTCACGGGCGTTAATGGGACTCGTACCATTTGCGGACGTTACAACAGCATGCATAAATCCGAGCGCTTTTAATTGACACTTTACTCGTTCTTCTTCACTTCACCCCGTCCATGTCGTGGCTTAGGTATGTAAACTCCATCTTCATGGTTTGTCTTTTTTAAAGCAGACGCAGAAGTGCTATTGGGAGTCTCTCTCGCCCATTCTCGGGCACGCAGCCTGAACTTACTCCCAGAGCAGTCATGATCGGGCTTGCAATTGGTTGTGTCGTTTGTTTCACGAATCTAAGCTTGGGGCTTCAGTCTGGCTGGATTTCCATGTGGGCAGCTCTTTTCCGCCCACTTCTTTTAGCCAAACTCACATTCATCCCTCAGGATGTCCATTCAGTCTGCGCTAATTGGTTTCCTTATTTCCCGAATGCTTAGGACACCACTGACACCCCAAGAGATCATCGTTGTCCAGACGACATCCGTCGCAACTGGAACTATGCCTTTGGCCGCCGGTTTTGTTGGTATATTACCAGCTCTCGGATTGCTCTCGGAGGAGAGAGATGGGACACCACCTATTCATTTGTCCTGGCTTGCAGCTGTAGGATGGTCATGTTCAATAGCCTATTTTGGGTGCGTCCAGAGCCTCCCTTTTGACAATCGTCTGACCCATTGTTTCACAGAGTATTCCTCTCTCCTCCCATCCGCAAACAAGTGGTATATCACCTATTAAAGCCATAAGCTGCAGGATAACTGATTTTCGAACCAGGTGATTGAGGAACAGTTACCGTTCCCATCGGGCACTGCAACAGCGCAACTGATCAACGTATTACACCGACTCCCCCCACCAGACACATCAATAAGACGAAGACGCGGGTATCGTGAGTTGGACACGGAGGCAGAGAACGAGGAAGTGGAAAACGTAGAGGCTACTTCACCCCATGCTCCTGGTCACGACGAAGAGCGAGTGATGGTCGAACAGGACGGATGGCATACGCTGATTTGGAGCTTTACTTTTGCTGCATTGGTTAGCGTAAGTACCCCATTGTGTTCCTTGGAAGACACGCCTCATCATGACCAGCTCGCAGCCTACTTCTTCCCAGTCTTGTTCGCCATACCGCTTTTCGGGGGTTACCTAGCGAAACAATGGCTCTGGTACTTCACCCCGAGTTTGTCATACGTCGGTCAAGGCGAGCCTTTTGTCTAGTAATACTTGAATTATCTGGCTTATGCCGTGTCCAGGTATCATTATGGGATTTCCTACCACCTTGAGCATGAATCTAGTATGTCTTGAATTAAATACGACGCATTGGCCCAGCTGATTCTCACGTAGGGCATGTTTGTTGGCTGGGGTATCCTTTCTCCCCTTTCAAAATACTCGGGCTGGGCCCCGGGCCCTACAGGAGATATGTCATACGGTGCTCGTGGATGGATACTGTGGACAGCTCTTGGCATTATGTGCGCTGATAGTCTGATATCTTTGCTCCCGGTGGCAGTAGAGTATATTTTCGACCTTGTTCGGCAGCGTCGAATTCGTCTTTTGGAGAATGGCGATACACAAAGAGTAGACAGCGAAACTGAAACCGAAGATCGACTAGTGCCAACAGATTGGGTCGTTTGCGGCGTTTTGGGCAGCATCATTATCGGAACTATTCTAGTCTGGCTGGTGTTTGGAAACGAAGGTATTAAACCTTGGGCCACTGTTCTCGGGTTCATGCTCGGAACGCTGTTGAGCATCATTGGGTAAATTCTGCTGATCATGATGATAATCATCCGACTGACTCGGTAACACCAGCGTTCGTGCTCTCGGAGAAACAGATCTGAATCCCGTTTCCGGCCTTGGAAAGGTCTCACAGCTCTTCTTCGCGTGGATTCAACCGGGCAATGTTGTTGCAAACATTATCGCAGGTGGTGTAACAGAAGCTGGTGCACAGCAGTACGCCATCCCTTCTCGTTCTTCCAAGAGTATTGCTGATTCTTTCTCCAGAGCCGGTGACTTAATGCAAGATCTCAAAACGGGACATTTATGTCATGCGTCACCACGAGCGCAATTCTATGGACAACTCATTGGCTCTTCTGTATCAATTATCGTGACCGCAACGGCGTTTATCTTGTACAATCATGCCTATACTATACCTGGACCATCTTTCCCCGCGCCCACTGCATATGTCTGGTTAAGTCTTGCAAGACTTTTGCGTACGTGTGTTATGATAAGTTATTGTATATTGCCAATTGATTGATCTAAATGATAGGTGACGGTCATTTACCGGAGAAGAGTACCCTATTTATGGCCGTGTTTGCTTCTGTATTCGCGGCTCTAGCGATGCTGAAAGTTTATGCTGTCCGCCGTCAGTCGTATTGGGCGAAATGGATCCCATCTGGGGTTGCATTCGCTGTCGGTTTCTTGAATACGCCGTCGTTCTCAATCGCCAGATTGATCGGCGGTATCCTAGAGTATGTCTACCGAACTCGGTATGCGAAGGACAAACATGATATCTGGTTGATTGTGATAGCCAGTGGGTTTGTCCTTGGTGAGGGAGTTATCAGTATTGTCAACTTGGCTTTGAAGCTTCTGGGTGTCGGGGTTGCCAGTTGTTGGGGCTGTGGACATGGACTTTGTGGAGGTTGTCCAGTTCCTGTGTGATTCTGTACCTATCAAAATTAACATTGTAGAAACAGCCTAGTCATTTTTGGGTAGCAAGTACACGTTAGGCCACGTTTGCACTTGATGGTGATGGCCCAGTGCGGTAATGGACTCTGCATCCTTGTACCATGTCCCGAGTTCCCCTCGCAAGTATTCCTGCGCTGACATTCTACAAGGATTCATGGACGGAATCACGGCGGACGAGTCCGATTTCTCAATTGACCTGCATAGGCAAACCTTGCCAACTCTATCAACCAGAAGTCGTTCGCTGCGTGAACCTTGCGGGATTTGAAACGGATGTAGTTTGGAAGGTATGTTTTATTGCAGCTGCTACGTTGTATATCTACGAAGTCTACCCTCTTGAGCAAGTGCGAAGCAGATTTACCGGAGGCCCTTAGGTTTGGGAAGGTGGAAGTCTCGTGTGAAGGTTGGTCAAGGTCTGGTGATCCATACGTCCTCAAAGGTCTGTGATGTTCATGTTTTGCTTCTTGATATTCGTTCTGATGACACCCCAGGTTCGTGTGGATTGCAGTACAAACTCGTTGAAGTCCCTGGCGCTCTTTGGAATAAAGGAGCAGGTTCGTATTTCTCATCTCTCAAAGGTAAGGGATCTACACGCAGCTCGGACTGATGGGACTACACATTCTCACTTTCGTCCAAAGGATACAATTGGGGAGATGTCATATTCTATTGTGTCTGGGTCGGGTTTCTGTTGTTCATCGCCTACAATATCTTGAAGTCATGCTTTCGCCGAAACAACTGGGGGTTTTCTCGCAGAAGTGAGTCAGGTTCTCGACCTGGAGGCGGTGGAGGATGGTTCCCTGGAGACTATCGTCGCCCTGATCCCCCACCACCCTATGCCAAAAACCCTTCAGATAACGGCGCATATGGTGGATGGACGCCTGGTTTCTGGTCAGGTGCTGCCCTCGGTGGACTGGCGACTCAATACTGGAACAATCAGCGGCGGAATGAGCCAGCGGCATATTGGAATCAATGGAACCAAATTCCTATGCAAAATCCAGGACCAAGCATGTTCAGATCTAGTCGACAGCCGGCGCATTTCAATGATAATGATCGTGATCTTGGACGAATGAGGTCGAGTACGGGGATAGGAGGATCTAATGTTCGATGAAACCTGAGATGTTCGGTCAGAATCATGGGTGCATATTTGAAGGGACTTTATCGGAATGGACTTTAAGCCACAAGAAGTGTTGCAACCACCGAGTAATTTCCAACGGCGTAAATGACATGTATTATTTGATGGTAGTGTCATATAATTCTAGCAAATCTGTTTGTTTGCAGCCCAGATACTTAGGATTTTCTCGCTCAAATGGCACACGCTCAAAGATGGTCCTTTCGACAAGGATACACTCCCTGTTGAGTGACTTCATTGGTTGGTGAGTTTGCTCGGTACATGTGTTTGTTACAACCGTGAAGGAAACGAAAAAAGGGATAACCATCCCAAGCGTTGACAGTCACGGTCCGATGCGCTATCCCAAAGCCCGCCCTAGTAACCGTTGGTAGTTGAACCTCCAAGATGATCACGATGGTTGCAGTGAAATTTGAGAGCAAGAATTGACATCTGCTCGTGGTTGGAGAGCGCTAGATTTGGGTCGGTTAGTTAGCCACTTCTGAAGCCGAGATTCCTGGCTGCAAATATAACCTATGCAGTAACTAATGGGTCCTCAACATGTTCGTATCTTGGTACGTTGAAAGGAGACTTGGACTTGGCCTTCATAGTAGTGTCAGTCCCCTTCTATGACCGAACTGTCTTCAAGGGCACGAGGATAAAATGATCCATATAACTTTGTTCTATTGTTGCAAAATTGATGAATGCCTAGATGATTGTCATGGATATCAGGACTGACAGGACACTGTTCATGTTTGTCGATCTTGCGGTGGCATCAGGCAGTCCAACTGTAGCCAAGGTCCGGTCGTCATATACACGATCAGTCAGGAAGATAGCCTTTGAGATTTTGTGTCATATGCTGAGCCAATCCCGTAGTTTGGATCTGAAGACTTCTGCAATATCATGACCTCGGCTCTGTGTGTGTTTGACTGTTTTGAATGAAGCTTTTCACCCTCTTCATTTTGAGATGCCACCTCTGAATTGTATTAACAGCCCAGAGTGTTCAACGAGATCATAGCTTTCCCAATGCTTGTTCTTCATGAACCAGATCAGTCGGCACTGCCGGTGTTCTTGATCAAGAAGTGATGGCCTAAAGTGTTTGACCAGATAGTAAAATGTGCAAGATTCCAAAAATTCCCACAATACTGGAGAAACCCAGGAATATTCAAGATCTTCCCTTTGGCATCGATCAAAGAAACAATGTCGTCAAGAACTTTTGGCATATTTCCTCGGAGATATGCATCGAAACGACAGAAGCCATGGTCTCTTATGTGGGAAGGAAAGGCTTGTCCATGTGACAGCGCTGGTCGGGGAGATATTCGGGTATTCAACGGACGACGCAATGCTCCGCGTATTCAAAAGACTTAAAAGGTGGGTGGAACACAACGACCCAACCGCAAAATTTGGGATTCAAAATGAGGTATACTATCACCTCCTTGATTGCAGCTACAGTATTCTTTATACCCACTGTCAAGGGTGCCCAACCCCTCTACGCTCAATGTGGTGTACGCCTTCTTTTTGACCGAGTCCCCGGATTAGTTCATGTACCCCATTGGTGACTAGGGTATTGGCTGGAGCGGTGATACCACCTGTGTATCAGGTTCTGTTTGTACCGAGTTGAACGACTGTGAGCAGGTTCATGTTTCCTAAGCTGAACAATACTGACGTTGTATATAGACTATTATCAGTGCTTACCTGGAACACCTTCGACGACCAGCAACCCTGGTGGTGGCACATCGACTACTACCGCACCCAGCAATGGATCTACAGATACCCTTTGCGGTGCAACGAGGACCAAATTCACTTACTTTGGTGTAAACCAATCTGGGGCGGAGTTTGGTGATGGCAAGATTCCCGTACGTTTATTACTGCAAAAGCGGGTATCTGTCATTGACCACCTTTCAAGGGTGTCCTCGGAACTGATTACACCTGGCCTAGCCCGACTTCTGTTGACTATTTCGTTGGGCAGGGCTTCAACGCTTTCCGAATCCCATTCATGTTGGAGCGTCTTGCTCCTCCCGCATCGGGAATGACTGGCACTTTCGATAGTGCCTACTTGAATGGTTTGAAGACTGTGAGTTTGTTCAGCTCATCTATTTTGAAGATATCTCACCTCCCAGCTTTAGATCGTTAGCTACATCACAGGAAAGGGCGCTTTTGCCATCATTGAACCCCACAACTACATGAGATATAATGGCGCTATCATCTCAGACAACAATGCGTATGCCTTTCAGCTTGAGCAACTTCTTCACCTATCTGATCATGCTTGTCTAGATTCGCCACTTGTAAGTTTCTACTGTGATGCAAATGGATTGGTTGCTCAATCCGTCTACCTTGCCAGTCTGGACGAACCTTGCTAACCAATTCAAGTCGGACAATCATGTCATTTTTGACCTCATGAATGAACCCAATGGCATTGATGCTGGCGTCGTATATCAATCGGTGTGCTAGCTCCCAATAACCTATTTTTCATGACTCATAGACATTACAGATGCAAGCAGCTGTCAATGCTATCCGTGCTACTGGTGCTACCCAGCTCATTCTTGTCGAGGGCACCTGTGAGTAATGCTCAATCTTCTATTGCTGCTTAGTGACACTCTCAAAAGCCTGGACTGGGGCGTGGACTTGGTCTTCTTCGGGCAATGCCGCTGCCTTCGCTGCCCTCTCTGACCCAATGGATAACATCGCAATCGAAATGCATCAGTACCTTGACTCTGACGGCTCTGGCACCTCTGACACGTGTGTCTCCTCGACTATTGGTGCTGAGCGGCTGCAGGATGCTACCCAGTGGCTAAAGAGCAATAACAAGAAGGGCTTCCTTGGTGAGATGGGTGCTGGCTCAAATGACGTATGTATTGCTGCCGTCAAAAGTGCTCTGTGCACTCTGCAAACTGGTGGTGGTGTTTGGATTGGCGCCTTGTGGTGGGCAGCGGGTCCCTGGTGGGGTACCGTAAGTGTATCTCTTGTTCATACGACTGAAAACTGATCCGACGTCCCTGTCTAGTACTTCCAATCTATTGAACCCCCCAATGGCGCTGCTATCGCTCGCATTCTTCCCGAGGCTCTTAAGCCCTTCCTGTGAATGAGATCAAAATCGTTGTGATCATTTATTCCAGAGCACTACAGGCTACGTTGTTTGCTCTAATATAGATAGGTACATTCCAATATTAAGATCTAACCCCAAATGCATGAATATGTATTTGGAACCAGTCAATCTGATGAATATTTTGGACCTGAAAAATAAGAATAATTAACTAGCACACATCTAAGGCTAATCAGGGATGGATGAATAGCCACTGTGATCTGTCTCCCAGTTACAGTTATCTTTATCCTGACAACATCAAGGTGCACTAGTAGTGGTGTCAAACATCAGTCCAGCATCATTCATTTTGTTCCCAGTCAATTCCTCCATCTGTAACTCCTGTTGTATATGCTAGATGCACCATCGTTGAGAACATTCCATGGAAAAGCTGAGATGAAAATAAAAAAGAATGTCAATATCCTAATATCACACGTGTAGTATGAATACATCTGTGAATGGTCTTTTTGAACATTTAAATATTGAAGGAATACAGCTGTACTACATGATCTAGTGTTTTGCGTTGAAGGAGGATAAAGGTAGTTATAGGTAGTCATCAAACTACCTGGGCTGTAGGCTGGGGTCATTGATTGATTCTTCAGTGTAGTGTATATGACCTCACGTCTAAGAATTTCCTAACAAGCACTTGATCATGTGCTTAGACATCCGGAAAATAGTATAAGAGAAAATCAAGCAAAGAGTAGAGGATTGTCCCGTGCGAGGTCAAAGGTCCGAAAACCGCGAAACTGTGTTGTGAAATATTAATGTGAGCAAGGAGCAAGGGCAACATATATCCAGTTATGACAGCGGGATGCGTGGTATAGAATATGAAACGACAATACACGTGTAAATTATGGAGCGCGCAGATAATTAATGCATGTCCGACACGTCTGTGCTCACGGTTTGAGTCCGAGGCGGCGAATCACCCACACCGCTATATCGATAACTGCCTGCTTTGTTCCTGCCTCTGTCCGTTTGTTGGCAAGGTAACGATTCCTGCTCATTGACAGCTGTGTTGCTAATACTCAGTCTCGCGTTGAAAGAATGGGCCTCGACATCGGCGTCGGGGTCGGCAGTGTTGAGTGGAAAATAAGGCGGAGTAGACGCAGGCCAAACGCCAGCAAGTAATAGGACTGTCATGAACAAAAAGCAGGCTGCCAGGACAAATATAGCCTGAGGAAAAGACGCAACGGTCGCGCCGTACGCCACCGCGTAAATGGTTGGCTATTTTCATACTAGTAAGGAATGGAGCAAGTACGAGAGGGACGGAACTGACCGAAATAATGTGGGCAATGGAATTGAGTACACCAAATGCACCAAACAAAGCCCCTGCTTGATCGGCGGCACCCAAAACATGCAGGCATATCGCCCCAAGGGATTGTAGTGCTGGATTACCTCCACTTGTAAAGGATGACAAACACGAGAGGACGACAAAAAGAGTTTGGGATTTATTGGATACGGCTGCAACGAGAGCATCTGCAAGCCCATCAACGAACAAGGATATTTGAGCGAGGTATTTGTCAAACACAAGCTCTGCTGCTATATCTGATGGAGAAGGCGAGGTTCCTGGGGCAGATGTGGGCTTGGGCTTTAGGTAGTATATAATGACTTAGAACGAGGATCAGCATCAAACGTACAAGTAGAACCCGGAAAGTACTCGCTTGGAAGCACGACAAGGAGGTTGAGGGCTCTTGAAATCCATAAAATTGACATGTAATATCCAAGCTTTGTTTGATGAGTGCTGGAGAAAATCATGGACATATCCTATCGTACCTGTGCGGTTGTCCAGGAGTATACGTGCTGAGCATAGAGATACTTAGCTGCATAAATCCCCTGGTGTCTGTTCAGTCAATTCTTTGAGTAGCGGGCAGCCACTACTCACAATAGAAACACAGTAAAGGAAGAAGCTCACTCCTACGAGAGTCATGTTCCAGCTTCTTTTATTCGTCTCTGGAATTGGCTTCGAGGAGAATATAGCGATTGGGGAGAGGAGAGCAGCCATGAATTTCTTCAACAAACGTCGTGAAGCCTGAATCGGGGAAGTTTTGAGTTCTAAAAAATCTCTAGCATAGACACTTGGGTTATCATGTGTCGGAAACCTTGACTCGGGACAGATTAAAACTAGATAAATGATTGTGGAAATAAGAAGCGTAATGCTAGAAAAGAAAAAAGAGCTGCTGTATCCTGTCTTAGGGAGAAAGAGACCGCTGAACTGTAGAAAATATTAGCTGAATTCCGGAGAGAGGCATGGTCAAAATTACCCATGAACCGAACGAAAGACCGACAAAGACAATCCCCTGGATTGTAGAAAAAATCTGTGATCTAATCAACGTTAGTACAAAAATTACAGAGAAGGTTGTATCTAACCTTGAACCTGGTCTTGTACAGTCGGTGACATAACTGAAATGAGGAGGATGAGAACGAAGCAGCCTCATCGGAACTGTAAGCACGAACGCATGAAAGACACCATTAAAAGTGGAGAGCCCGCCAACGAAGCCTTCAACAACTGGACCGACTAGAATCAGCTGCTCAGCATGCCTGAAGAAGATGGTGTTTGGTTGCATGACGAGTAAAAACACAGCTTCCCTGTCATTAACAGTGAGCTGATATTCAGGTGGGATAGAACGCAGACACGCACATCAGGAGTGCTCCCGAGATGAAGATAATTAAGATGGGCTTGCGTCCATGGGAATCGCCAAGGCGACTCCAAAAACCTGTTGAAATAGCACTAAGAATACTCATTGTTGTGACTACAGCTGACACAGGTCGTAAGTCTGAAGAGGGCAGCTGACAAGGAATGGGTGATGACAAACCTGCCTGAATTCGTGCTGCCCGGGCCTGGACATCAGAGCTCTCGCATCCTATTGGATCTGCGAAATCGGTGTCTGTTCGCCCTTCATTAAGTGCCCGACATGCAATTGCCTTGTAAACTTGGATCCTTGGAGACGCTGTGATACCTCTCTGAGACGAATTGAGAGCTTTTGAAGAACTAACAAGGTAAAATACACGCACCGACATTGAGAAAACGAGAACCACAGGAATGAGCCTGGAAAGTCGGGTGCGTGAGTCAAAGACTTGAGATCTCAATGGTTATGAGTGCACACCAGTAGGTATGAGCTTGCCATCGACGAGAGGGCTGAGAAGAAGATCTGGAGCGCTGTTCGGAGTTTTCTGAGAGAAGAGACTCCTCTTCATTATGGGGGGAAGGAGACATAGTTCATGAAGGTGACCTATAAGCAGGCTAGTCGCTCACTTATATCTCAGCTATCTGATAAATCATAACAATTATTCCCACGGATTATCAGATAATCACTCGAGTCAATTTGACCATGTTGGCCGTATGTACGTCCACGCGTCTCTATCTGTTTTAACCTAAGGAAGATCCTTGACGCCCTGAAGGATCATTACCTCGCGTCGAATACATGGGAACGACATATCGTACTTTGCTTCTTTCATTACTCAGACTACCATGAGGTAGTAAGCAGCATTACGCGACTAGGCGATCATGATTGCTGTCAGTTTTTGCCATCAAGTACCAACTAGCATCCACGTCAGTTGGATAAGTAGAAAGTTGCACATGGGTCTCGCTAAGCTACTACTAGATATAGGCACGATGACGAGGTGATCTCTCCGCTGCGCTGTCAAGTTGTTCGCCTGGGCGCCGTGAAGAGGCTAAATACTGAGTGTGAACTCAAACTCAAACTCTTCTTGTGGGACTATTTTGGGATCATTTCAACTGCACGTTTGCAGTGAGGCTGCAAAGATGAAAAGTGTAAGGGGTTGTGTTTGTACAAGATGCCCACCCCAAAAGGCGTGGCAGATCGGATTTGCAGCCACTGACTTGCAAAGACGAATGTCACGTTGTGCAGCTCTTGTTCCTCCCAATCTATACCTACATCCATCCAGCTAACCCGACGTCAGAACACTGAAGCGTTTTTTCGGTTCGAAATGGCCACCTCGACTTCCAGGTCCAACCCTCTGTCCAACCATATCACTCAGCATCATCCTATTTCCCAGGTGCAGCGGTTAGATACGTTCTTGTGCAATTATCCCAGACAATTACTGAATTATTCTCAGACCATCGGATGATAGTCCAAGTTACCCGGGAAAGCACCTGGAACATCGTGGTACGCGTTATGGATCGTCATCGACACAGCATACTCAGCGACGAACGGGGAATCATTTTCAACTGTATGCACCGCCTTCTCGAGCCACGACGGAAGGCTCTTCTAATGCTTATAAAACTCCGGGGAGCTGCTCCCAAGTGTCCACTTCTTGCGAACGTGCCTTAGGGCAGGCGGCATTAGAGCCTCCAAGCTCGCGCAATTGGTAAACAACCTCGGCACCATCTCGAAATATGATCATGACATGACAATCCAAGGTCAACCTCTCAGAGAAACTTGGTTGAATCTGTCGATCCGACATCGAGTGATAATAGTACACGAGCTACCGCCTTAGAAGGTGAGCTTCTAAGATGGGAAGTGATCAAGCTGACATTTGAGTAACAGATGGCCGGTTCCTGAAATAGTAGGCAATTTATCATTAAAACTGCGGCCTTGCGTCATCTGATGCCCTCGTAATTCGCAGTATCAATACATTGCTCACATTCGCAACTGGTCCCAAGAAGGTTAGGTGACTTTTGATTGCAGCTCGCCTCTCGTTCTGATGCAGTTTCAGGCTCGAGATTCAATACCTGTATTTTCTCTCACAGAGGCATCGACCGAACCTCTAGGCCAATTCCAGGAGGACATCGGCAGCCAGCAACAGCAGGATTATGAGTCCGTGCCTGTGGAACAACTGAGGGAGTGTGATATCTTGATCGCGTAAATCACAACATCATGTCGTCATCGAAGAATAACTTATCGCCTTTGATAGATTAATGGGACCCACAGGTGCAGGAAAGAGTTCGGTGTGTTTTTGCTGGCAGTTATATATATTTAGTTCCAACTTAACCTGCTGCATTGAGTTCATCGGCAAGGTAGCAGATCGGGATGATATTGGTGTAGGGCACGACCTACAATCTTTCACCACAGAAGTGAGGGCTCTTAGGGTTCGTATACCTGAGATGGGCGAGAACATCATTCTGGTTGATACCCCTGGATTTGACGATACACACAAATCTGACTACGAAATTCTCGAGCTCATTGCGAGATGGCTAAAGACAACGTGAGTTATTATTGTACTCCAATAACATCGCCAAATTAGTTTAAATGTAGTGGTATGAGAAACATCCGGCTTCATGGCGTGTTGTATCTCCATCGGATTACCGATAATCGCATGGCAGGCACTCCTCTCAGAAATCTTGAACTGTTCCAGAAAATATGTGGTCCTAAGTGGTT
>Ga0153942_1000118_pt1 | contig 27344 bp, 33 predicted proteins | sample TSNJ026MetaG_FD_104731 | JGI IMG/M metagenome (GOLD analysis project Ga0153942, IMG submission 104731) | Attine ant fungus gardens microbial communities from New Jersey, USA - TSNJ026 MetaG | ecosystem: Host-associated > Fungi > Mycelium > Unclassified | place: USA: New Jersey, Brendan T. Byrne... | reverse complement strand
TACCTTACTGAACAACAATCGAAATGTTCTCACCCATACCAATCGTTTTATCCCCCACCCTATGCATATGAGACTGCTTAGGGAAAACCGCCATCGAATCAGTCGCCCTTCGCAAACCAAGGACAGAATCCTGTCGAAAAGGCACTGGTATAGTATAACTTCCAACCTTGTGCGATTGGAGCCATGAACGAAGGTAAGTATTTTCGGTCCCTATATCCCATAAATCATCAGCACAATCCCCCGAAAGCTGCACAACTTCAACACACATTCTATAGCATCATTGAACGTCAAAAACAACTCCACACCCTCAGCTCCCAGTACATCCACACTTGCCAATGATTTTCCGATAGCAGAGTCTGCAGCGAAACCACAGAAAACGAGGGTAACACCTTTACCATCAAGTAATCGTTGTATCCTGACAAACGCCTCAGAGGCCGACATATCCACTCCAGCTACAAGGGTCAGATCAACAATCAAAAACTGAATCGGATTCTTCTGCCAAGATGGCCCTTTGATAAGGTCACGAATGGTTTCCTCTACACGTGTAATTGTCCCAAAGAACAAGAAACCTGCAAGATTTCATACATCATGATGAAGACAAACCCACAATGCACCTACCCTGCAGACGAAGAATGGCTGTCTGTTTGGCAACATTGCGAATATATGCTCTTTGCAGCCTTGGCCGGCGAACAGCAGACATCGCTGTATCACCAGTACAGATAGCACGTATGCCCCCTCTCTGCGAGTTCTGCACGACGAAAAAGAAGCCTGAGTATCATGATCAATTCGACCAAGCATTTTTGGGACGAGAATTAAGGACTCACAGCTAACCACTATCCCAAAGAGAATACCAGTCACAAAATCCCACATCGTCATCACCACCATGATGCTCACAATCGTCACATACTCAGTCCTAATGCTGTCAAAGGAGAACACGTAAAAGCAATGTGCTGCAACTCACCTGCTTACCCGTTGCCGAGAATCCCACAGCGCTTCTTTGACAAGATCGAGTCCCAACACGTCAATTAACGCTCCAACAACCATCACAGCTAAAGAAGTATAAACCTCAGACCATACTTAGAAGAACCGTACTGACGTATATACGCAATGGGCCTGGTGCCAAGGAACAACAGTACAACATTTGCAATAGCAAGCAGAAATCCTGCAATCCGATTATCGCCTCCTACTCTGTAAAATCTAGGAACATCCTCAGTCATCGGAGTCAACTCCGCTCGACTAAAATCTCACAAAAGCGTGTTAACATAAACGAGATAATTAGGCCTTGTAAAACGGGTTCAATAACGAAAGTATATTTGCACAGAGATACTCACACTGTGCCCAACAGCCCGGACAAGAGATTTGAATAACCATGTCCAACCAGCTCCTTGTTGGTATCAACATCCTCGTTCAGCGAAACCGCTGCAAAACATGGACAATCATGATGTCAAAAAGGAGTCGTCATGGCAGGTATCAGACTTACCCAACGCCGGCACATTCAAAGGCGGATGTAACATGTTGAAGAATAATCTGAAAAAAAGATGATTTCAACGCCGAGCCAAATTACCCCATCCAAGGCACTCACAACGCAAATTGAGTAGGAAGTGTTGACCACAGTGGACCCAACTTGATCCATTTCCAGTCTATATCCGATGAGCAACAATCATCCGAGAAATCACCTCGATCGACGTACGAAAATAGGTATAAAACTTGTACCAACTTCCCCCTGGCGTATTTGGCAAACTAAACAGCCAGCCCGCTTGGCGAAGTTCTCCCAGATCGAGCCCCGCGGCATTGACCACGATATAGAAAACAATAGCCATAACGACAAAATCTATAGTAGCGAAAGCATCATTTGAAACAGATAAGAGCACCGAACGTACATGAAGGGAAAATGAAGCGATGATCAAATTTGCGGGTGATGATTCGGAGCAAGAATGCCAAAGCAAGAGGAAGGGTCCAAAGAGTAAGTGATTTCGGATCCAGGAACATAACTCGCAGAGTTTGAAGTGACAATGTGAAATCTTGTTCAGACATTCGCATGCTCACCATCAGCCTACGCAAAAGAGTTATTAGGGCATTCGACCACCTGACTTGCAACGAACCCTGTTTGGATAAGGAATATTCCGATACCACCAATACACCCAACAAGGATATGACGAGGAAAGAAACCAACTACTACACCGAGTTTGAGGGCACCAAGTAAGCAAAACGAAAGACCAGTCAAAATGGAACTCAGAGCGAACGCGACCAAAGTGGTTGCGATGATTTCTTGTGGATGGTCTTGGCCGAGCTGGGCAGCTATACTGTTGGCCATTATATGAAAGAAGGGCTATTTCTGAGACTTGAGACCAGTAATGCGGTTCAGAATTGAAAGACATACAACTACTTCAATCATCATACTGCCATTCGCGCCCGCAAATCCGCTGCCGCCGAATGTGTAGACCAACTGAGCTATGATGGCTGTCACAAAGAACAATGAAACACCCATCGGTCCGAGGTCGGCGAAAACTCCAGTAGAAGGGAACACAATCAGACCGTCTACAGGTATTCATATCGTAGACAGAAATCAGAAAGACAGCAATGCTTACAGCTAACACCATCAAGAATGTTGAGCAAACAGCCGAGTACCACAGCCGGAAGAGCAGCCAACGCCATGCTCGAGTACGTCGGGAGTCCATGTCTCATGAATTTCTGCCACGATAAGGCGTCGTCAGATACACTTGGTTCTCTGTTGACTCGATCATTGGATTTGAGATGAGAAGGTTGTACATTCAGTAGTGAGGTCCGTTCAGAAGCTTCAAGTCTGGTTGGGTCATGACCATGAGGCTGCAAGTCCAGGTGATCGGCTGGAATATCGTCGATTGGGTTAAATCGGTACTGAGCCTTGGGTGTGAGATCTTCCGGCGTCGATGGTGGTGACGTGGGAATTGCAACTTGAGGACGAAGGAGGGTCAAGCCAGAGGGCCCCTGAAGGATAGACTATGATATAGATCAGATCAGATCTGCACGCGTGATAACGATAGGGGAAGAACAGACCTTGGACGCAGTCGAGGCTGGCGCAGGCCCCAAGCAATCAACTAAGGAGCGATGAGTTTGAGTTTACGATAAATGAGAAGCTATAAAAAGACGGACAATAGCTGATCCGTTGGCCCGAAGGCGCGGAGTGGTCTGGCGAAGAACGGAAATGCAGATCCGAAAGCTTCATGGTTGTCTGGCGGATAGAATCCTGGGAGTGAGAGACGCCTGACTGGAAACTCAGTGGTCCTGCGGCATTGTACGACCTGGGCTGCAGCAACCTTTGCAAGGCATTTGAGTAACTGGATTGTAAGGGTGAAGACGGCACATACCCGGCTCTGTGTAGGTCGGGGATCCGCAGAGGCTGTTCTGTCGTCTGCGAGTCATCGAGACTAGCCACAGGGAGCCCTCGTCTCATGTTATGGGAAGAATCAATAATGTTCGAACAAATCAATTTCTCTGACCGTCACACCGTGACTGCGTCCCATGTCCAACACCATCGCACTGTATGTTTATTTTATATTGTGCAGTCTCGTGCTGACATATTTCAGATATCCTCTCCAAAATTTTACCTTCAGGTAAGTCTCTTTCTGCCCTGCCGAGCCCGGGTTGAGCGTCCGTCCACAGCACCAAAGAGGCTCAGCCCGAAGAGGACCCCTCTGTCTCTGCCCGGCTACAGCGTCTGCAGAACAACTACGAGGATTATGGCATGCGCCGCACCGTTGAAGGCGTTCTCGTCGTCCACGACCATGGCCATCCTCATATCCTCATGCTCCAGATCGCCAATGCCTTTTTCAAACTGTGAGTACGCCATTATCCAATGCATAGACGCGTGTAACCCCATCCCTATAGACCAGGCGACTACCTCAAACCCGGCGAAGACGAAATAGAGGGCTTGAAGAAACGCTTGGACGACCGTCTCGCTCCCCCGTCACACACCCAGCAGTTCGACAGCACCCACGGCCTCGACAATGAATGGGAAATTGGTGACTGTTTGGCCCAGTGGTGGAGACCCAATTTCGAAACTTTTATGGTCAGTTGGCCCCACGTCGTTCTTCACTTTGGGCTCCACCCACTGGCGTTTTCCTAGTATCCCTTCATCCCAGCTCACATCACGAAACCAAAAGAATGCAAAAAGCTTTTTCTTGTCCAGATGCCAGAACGGAGTACGTCATCCGCTTTTGAATATCACATCGCGTTCGCTCATGGAACTTCCTCGTCAGAGGTGCTCGCTGTCCCCAAAAATATGAAGCTTTTGGCAATACCTTTGTTTGAGCTTTACGACAATGCAGCACGTTACGGCCCTCAACTTTCGGCCATCCCTCATCTCCTTTCTCGGTGAGCTTCTCTTCTCCTCCAGTTGGTCGCCTCCTCAACATTGCCCTGGATCTAGGTACAACTTTATTTATCAGTAATCGCATTGCCTTTTGGCTATTTGCCATCATGTCAGTCTCGTTGATCGGTCTGTGCCGCCTTTATCATCGCCATGAAATCAATGAAGGGTTGACGTGTAGTTACCATTAGACATTAGGATGTATGTACATTACTTACGTTGTCAACTCCTCGCTAGAATACCACCAAGTCATTCTACATGATGACGGATGTATTCGTGGCTAAATGAAAAGAGCTCTCCAAAAAAGGGAAGTTTATCTAGATTTGATCACTCGAGAACAAAGCAAAGCACCTGTTTTGGTTTATCCACCAAGGGATAAGAGTCTTTGCATCAGCTAGGGACTGACTCTCCACGACATAGCTTATCCTCTTGGTTTGGCAGACTTCTTAATCAGGGTACCCCACTCGTGTCAAATGAGATCTTGGACAGACTATCCACGGTGATCCAGGGACCTCCTGCTGATAACAACTTCCTAGCTCGAGGGAGACCACGACCCTCAAGCCCTTGGAAATCGCAATGCACAGCTCAACACAGATCATCCGATCCAAGAGGGCAATACACTATCTGCAATGGCGGGGCACTCTAGGAACCGAGTTTATTATTAACTATATTCAACATTCTACGCGTGCATTTGTCGCGATTGTCACGATCACGGGATAAGGTGACTGCATTGTAACCCGATTCTTATTATTGCCACTGACAATCACTATATGGACCATCATCAGACGTCCTCTCATTCAAAAGATTCGATACACTCAAAGAGGGACCATCGCGCAAACACGAGCTCGTCAAACTATTGTCCTACAATCAACGCAACAGCAGCTACAAAGAAAACAATTCAAACAATTGACTCTACAAAGCATAAAAACAGTCTAATGTCTACCATAACAAGTCACACAACAAACTCATCAAAAAGAGGCAAGAAAAAAACAACAATGTCTCTGACGACCCACTGTCAAGGCTGCTCCTGCTGTCTAATCATTTCTTCATACAACAAAAACTTGAGTCGCCGTTGCGTCTTTGGCGCCTTCCTTCCTCCTGTTTGCCTAAAACGTCACATACAATTCAGAAAACGCAATCAACTCCAAATCAACAATAAAAAAAACTCACTTTTGCTCTTGACAAACAAAACTATCAGGTGCACCTTCCCATTGATCCAACACATACTTCCCCGCAAGTAACGTCTTATTAACCTCCTCTCCTTCCCTATCTTCAAACAAATCTCTCGCAAGTTGGGTATGCGCCACACCCGCATAAGTAGTCAGACATCGAGGATTGATCAGTATCCTCGCGGGTCTGAACACAGAATTAGATATCGTAATCTCCAGGTCCTCAAGAGGCGGAAGATCTAGTCCTCCTTCCTCTAACGGCATAGCATCATAATCAGATCCAGCATTCGCATCTGGATCGTCTTGTTTTCGATCTGCTAAACCTCCATCATTGACTTCCTCCAGATCCACCCCTGCTCCAACATTCACCACCTGAATCTCGTCGCGGTGCTTGATCTGTGCCAGCTCTAGACCTGGACGGTCAGCCATCTCCTCTCTTTTGCTGCGCCTCCTGGCTGAAGCTCTACTTGCTCTATCATCCGCTTCAATAGCGTCAACCGCCGTTCGCACCCAGAGATCCCTACAGAACCATGTTTGACTACTGTCAAGACACGGTGCACCCTCCCCTCTTATGGAAAGATTATCAGCTGTGCTGAGGTTCTGGAAATCGTTCCCTGCACGATATGATATGCCCAAATAATAAGACATAGCTGGATCAACAACGTGGGTCCCTGACTCGCAACAGAACACTTGGAAAGGAAGATGTTGATTGTAGCGTAGAATACCCTGCTTATCTCTCGGTGGCACCGCATCCCCTTTTGACGACGAACGAGACTGGCGGAACTGGTCACCGTCAATGTCCCGTGTCCGCCATCTGTCAGAAAAGGTCAAGTGAATATGGCTGAACGAAAACCGATCCAAGTATATGTACCTGTCGGAGAAAATGAAATAACCATTGCTTTCCGCCCAATCCATCCCACACACCATGGCCGCCTCGTTGGCAAAACTGATCTTGATGGTCTCCAATATGTCATTCGGACACGTAAATCCCTTAAGCCACACAACCCTCGCAAAGGTGATACCCCTCCGCTGCTTCAGTTCATGCAATGGTTCTAATGCAAGGTTCCTCATATGAGCCTCTTCAAGCGGATAGTACGCCGCAGCAGGATCTGCCGTCATGCCAGGTACGCGCCGGATGCGGAACGAGACGTTCAGAAGAGTCAGAACGGCCTCACAAAGGTCCACAAGGGTTTCTGTAGCATCAGTGGAATCGTAGTCGAGCATAGACACAAAAATATTGGAACTGCCCAAGCGTCGGGCCATCTGTACAATGACAGCTAGCTGATCGACGAGGAAATGGTCGGCAGAGTGGATGGCAATGGCAATATAATACAAATGGTCCTCGTCAATGAGGTCTTCATAAGCCAACTGGCTCTGGCCAAATGGACGCGCCAGCGTTGGGCACAGTGCTGCCACCCAGCCGTTGAGGGATAACAACTCGTCAATAGCACTAAACACATGTTGGGCATCTCTGGACCCTGTGTCCTTGTTCGTGATACTGATATGCCTGAATTAGCTGGGCAACTGCCAAGTTCCATTCACGACGCACAAGGGTAACTGTAGCCTCGTCCAATAATCCATAATCCCTTCATAAACAAGACCATTGAAAATATCCTCTCGCTCGTCTCTCCCAACACGAGCCTGCAAAAACGAATGCTTCTGTACATTAAGAGACTTGTCTGGGCGCGTAGCACGTTCAATAAAATTGTGTTCCTTAATCTGGTGGGACTCGCTCGATTTGCTGGGAGTTGCGGAAGAGAAGAAGATGAGGCGAACAAGGAAGCCTATTCCAAGAAGAACAGCAATACGCAAAGGACTACTGAGACGGCGAACGGCTGGCATGGTCAGTACAAGACACCCTATGCTGGGAATGTCGACGTCGAAAAAAAAACATAGCGTGGGGTACCCGTCACGGCACCGCCACTTGTCTCATTTCTTCCTACATTCTTCTCTCTCTTTACTTCTATTTGTCCGTAGCTCTTACAATACTCGGTAACTGTCACATTTGCAACCGTTATGGTATCCTAAATCAGAAGAGTTCCAAAAAACGTACTGGACTGTTGTCTGAATTTGGATCTCATGCGCGATGCATGTGATTTCTTGCTGTTTTACATTTGATCGTTCTGGATAGGTACATAAGTAGCGTAGTTGTCTTCGCTATTCTCTCCCGATTGTATTCCAACAGTCTGGACAAATAGCAGCAAGGAGTTGGAGAACAATCTGGAATTGGTGGTACCCTACCATCATCGATAGTGTCAAACACATCCAAGTTCCCACCTATCAATTGCTATGCGAGAGAATCTATTGCTGGTACCAGGCGCTCTCTACATAGGAATTATACTAGTGCAAAAATACACTTGACAAGACTTGCTAGGCACAAGAGAGAGAGAATTTTTCATCTATGCTATGTACTATGAAAACTGTACGGCACTGTACGACACATTAGCAGACGAATAAAAAAAATGAACAGCATAATGTGAACATGAAAGAATCGTCACAATAAGAACAAGCGCAAGTCAACGGAATCACTCTCCCAAACTAATCAACACCATACCACCAACACCCCCAAAAAGACTCAACACCGCAAGTACCTTTTTGCCAACCTTGCCATGATGACGATGATGGTGAGAATCATCTAGCTCCGCAGCTGGATAGCGAGAATCATTTGCTTGACTGGGAGGACCATCTTCTGCAGAAGGAAGATCATGCGAGTGGCCATGGTGACTGTGCCCATCAACGTCACCAAATACAAAGTCCCCAGCTATCATCTCCACAGTGGCAACATAGATGAGCATTCCAGCTGATATCGCAGACATGAGTCCTTCAATGAGGTACATCCGAGCTAAAGCATTCCAAGTCAAGATCCTCGAAATAACTACCATTCGTATGACTTACCTAGTTCAACACCCTGTTTTTGCTTTTGGACTTGAAACACAATCATTCCTAAACCCAGCCCTGCGGGGGCTGTAATGGCGAACAAAACCGCCAGCGAGCATTTTAACCATCCTTCACCACGTTCCCCACCAATAATCCTTTTCAAGCTCTTAACAAACCTATGGTACCCATGCGCTTTGGGCTTGCTGAAATCTCCAATCTCAGACTCTTCATCCGACTCAGACTCTTCATCCGACTCACCGTCAAACGGTGGAGGTGGAGGTGGTAGTGCGGCTATACGGATGCCAAGCGACAAGCCCTCAAAGAGTTGGTGGAATATAATAGCCGTTGTCAATGAAGCTGAGAAGGTTTCAATCTCGGTAGATCAAAAGGCAAAAAAAGAGACTCACTAAAATCGGCACCGGTTGCAATTGCTAGTGTCAATCCAATCACAACAGAGTGAATCATGATGCCTAATTGAAGGACAAGCAGCCCAACCACCTGCCGTCTTCTTCCAATCACAGGATCCGCCCTCTGGATCCTGGCACCTTCTCGGGCGCTTCTCGTTCTGAACCCTTCAACAGGGCTACCCGATCTTGATGCCCCCCTAGACGCCACACCCTTAGATATGGCCGTAGAAGAATGTATGCTGACTGCAGAGTCCGAGTAAGCACATGCACAACCAACACCGCATGCACATCTACGCATCCGAGGAGAATTCGTCAGAACCTCTATGGGGAGTGTGCTTGTCGTATCAATCGCAGGTAACATAGCATGGTGTTGATGGCGGTTGGTTGGTGTAGTATGCGGTGAGTTGAGATGGAGAGTTGACCGTGTACGAGGTGGGGCCAGAAGAGGGGTTGTTTCATCTGTTCTGTACGCCTGCACAGGGAGAATCGGGGAATGTTGAGAAACAGAATTGGATGATTGACATGTCTCAGGGAACACAGGAGTGGACACCGAGGATGACAATCTGAGCGTAGAACACTGGGCCGATGGGTGGTGGATGGAAATGGGAGTGAGAGGTAGCGATGGTTCCTTCTCTTGGAGGCTTTTAACATAGGACGTAGAAACATCTAGAATTCAGAGGTCAGGGACGTCTTAAGGACGGTGAAAGATGAGTGCGCACACTCAATGAGAAATATCGACAGCAATGATGCAAGGCTGTGGAGCAATGAACCAGGCGGTCACAAGAGAGTGAAATCGACGAACATGACAAGGCCCGTGTGCTCTCCAATATTATGAAAGTGTTCTGCGACCTGCGGCTTTTGCAGGTCTTCAAAAGAGTCCTGAAGGAGGTGGATAAATGCAGTAGCCAAGATAACGCCTGTTCCATCGGTTAGGTTGTTGTGAAAAGAATAGACAAAGATGACGCACCTGTTCCAAAATGCTTGCCTATAAAGAAGACGATGTGTGGGATTTTGAGAAAAGGGACCGACTCAGATAGTCCAGGAAAGGAGACAGCTTTGAATAGAACGGTTGGAGATATGTTTTCTACGATTGGACGGAGCTCACCGAGGAGAGAGATGACGAGAATGATAAGCATGATTTGGAACCGAGGCTCTGGCTGGCCATCATCAGCCATGTCGGACAGGAAGTTGGGAAGCATAAGGACCATGGGGTGTGGTGCACTGTTACACGCTGCTATTATATGGAGAGGACCGCACCAGTCAACACGTGGTAGACCCAGAAAGAGGCCCAAAACCGAGTACAAAAGACTATCCAGCAGTCAGATCCACGCCGCCTCGTGCTTTGGAGCCAATTCGACCAGTCGTTCCATACTTGACCACCTCGAAAGAAACCCTGGTCGCTGCCAAATATAGCCAGTCACTCAGCCCCTACACACAAAAACGAACAAATATTCCCTGGCTAAAAACAGGATCTCAATCAAATATAGCTTGCGGATTTTACAAACTACCAGCTAACATTCCAATACTACAACGTACCTCATTGTAACGAGTCCTACACAACCTTAGTCGCGCATTACACCCACTACGTCTTTCCTGCTGCGGTACACAAATACAGAATGTTCTCTCTTCCTGTCTCCCAGTCAACACATGACACGCAGCTGTTTCGAAAAGAACAAAATGATCAACAAAATAATCAATCAAATGATCATGTAGTCCTTAGTCGGTTGCGAAAACGGGTTTTTGCTTCTATCTATCAAAACATCTGATCTACATTGATCAAGAGATGAAACCAAACGTCGGGAGCGTAGCCCTCGATATTCGACCGAAAATTGTCACAGGCTGTTCAAATAATAAATATGTTGATTTGAAAAAAAAGACTATTCAAGATTATAAATTGTCAAATCAAAAAACTATTCAAATAATTCACGTCTCTTGGACATCATCGCTTTCCTTCCACGGTCTGCCATCTGTGTAATTGGTCGCTGATTTTTATTTTTAAAAAAATCATCACTTTCTCCAAGAAAACACTAGCGTCTTCTGCTTCCCAGACTAGCATAGCTATTCCCCCATCTATTGTCTACGCCTAGCTCCTTTTCTAAGTAGGCCTGTTCTCACACACCGTGTAACAAATTATTGATCAGAAAAACTATTCAAATAAATCTTCTGATGCCCGCTTTGACTCATTCTGACGACGAATAGCTGCAGCAATCTCGTCCAACTCAGCCTCCTTCCCTCGACTTTCTTCCACAGCCCAAGCTTCCGGGTTCCGGAGCCCTCGTCCCAGCCTGAGTTTAGCTAGCGCCGTGTAACCCACCTCACTAGGGTGTCTCGCAAACTGATCCAAACGCTGTTGCTCCGGCGACATATGACTCAGAACATGAGCCGGAGGACCTTGACGTAACCGTCTGCAGAGCGAACGCGTCATCTCACCTCGGATCTCTCGTGCTCGTTCTTTCGTCTTGTTTCGGATGCGCTCTCTACGAGCTTCTTTCATCTGATCAAGCAGAGCCTGGGGAAAAGGTGTCTGTGCACGTCTGGTCCCGCGCTCGTACGCCTGAGAGATCAACGTCAATTGTGCTTTATATGGTTTTGCTGATCCACAGCATGTCAATGAGAAGATGGCGATTCATATCAAGTGAGAAAAGAACCTACTCCATTCATCATAATATCCAGCAAAAACAGTATCCCTCCGTTGAGACGGTGAGAGGGCTTTGATAGCCTCAGCCTCTGCATTACAATCACACCGAATGTCAGCAATGGTCCTGAGATACGTCTGGTGCCTCTCATTTCGCCGAGCATGAGCCTCAATCCTGTAGCGTATCATTTGTGACAGCTTCACAGGCTGGTAGATCATACGAGGAAGTGGCTTGTGGTATATGGATGGAGAAAAGGCAGCCCCAGTCAAAATTGGGCGGTAACGAAGCTTTGCACGCCAGACCTGAGGACCAAGGTTGGTCAGTAAGCCGTCAGAGAAATAAGTACAGGAAGACACAGACAAGGTCCTTGGCTAGGAGATAATCCCAGTATTCTTTCTCGCAACGGACGTCAATCAAGCGAGAATATCGCATGAGAATACTTTGCAAGTGCGCATCTCCTGCTTTGGCGCGTTGAAAGGCCTCGAGGTACTGGGAAAAAAAAAAGAGTTCGTGAGCTGAAGTGAAGACGAGAGTAATTGAGACGTCAGACTTTGTAACCCTGACGAAGAGCATGTCGTGTATGTTCAACGCTCGTCAGAAACCGGTTCTCTCTCCAAAGTATTCGTACACGAAATCGAATCTGGTCTTTCAAAACTGCAATTCAGCAAGGATAAAAAAGAGCTTATGAAGAAGCAAGTCGAACAGCGTCTGTCGGTGCGTGCTTGAGAAGATTTTTGTACAGCTGCAGTGTTGGAACACGGTGCGCTGATATCTTCCAGAATGGTGTCCTCGGTCTAGCTCGGTGAAGAGGCTTGAGTAGCTGCCGAATGGATTCGCGAGTTGACGCCAGAGGAAGGTTCATAGCATAGCCATACGCAGAAATCTGTGATGTTAGCGTCACATCCAATTCCTATTTATACAAGTAGTTTCACTGACCCCTTACAGGAGATACAAATTGTACTTTGTATGATCATATCAGCACTCAGAACCGGACTACTTCATGACATGACTGCTCTCAATCGATGCGCAGAGAAAAGTCTCCTCGAGACTGGAATCATGTACTTCAGAACACATATGCTGCAAATGGTCTCCAAATTCCCGGTCATGTCGACACAATCTAGTCATCTTCTGAAATCTAAGCACGATCCATCGTCTGCTGCTTTGAACCTCAAGTCTTCCAAGTCATCCCACACATCAATCACTTCCTGTGATCGTCTCGTCATTCAATATCAATGAATCGTCAACCAGTCCCTTCCTTCGATCAATACTTGTCGATGAAATTAATTTTCGCTCTCTCCGATTAGACGAGCGCACCTTCCCTTCTGAATAGCTTCTTCTTATTAGATACTGACAGCCACTCTTTATTCTTCTCAGTTTTCATCATTTATACGGTCTTCAGACATGGTGACAGGACTCATCAGTCAAGTGAAAACTGTATGTGCATTATTCCGTCCTCTGAACTTCCATATCAAGGAGTGTGGATCAGGCACAAACTGAATGACTCTATGAGATACTTTCATGAACAACATACCAGAAAGTTCACCCTTTATAGACATGCTTGTGAGGTTTACTCACTCGAACGTTTCTCCAATCTACACTTTGCCCTCATTTGGTCGGTTTAGAAGAATGCTATCATTTCCACATTATCCATTACATGTAATGAATTGGGAAGTTGTCTGTAAGTTGCCGAAGCCGTGTGCAGTGAGATGAATCATACAAAGGCTACTTCTTTTTGAAGGAGTGCCACCAACAGGAAGATATCGTCGAACATACCAGTTGTAGTTGTAGCTGCGACTACAACCAAGATCATTTCTTTATCTGAAAATTTCCTCAGGTCGCAATCAGATTATGTTTGTAATAACGTTGATTCGACTGCTTACAGAAACACTCAGTTCAGCAGTTGCAGGGTGCTCTTGATTGAAATTTATGAGAGAAGTAAACAACCTGAGGGCTCAGACATCAGGAGTACACTGCATTCTATACTATACAGTACGAGCAATAAACATACAACTCATCGGATTTTGTCAATCATCATCGTCATCATCTAGACTCATTCTCCGAAGCGTAGCATTCTCCTCTTCTTCCGGATCATCTTCTGGATCATACATCTCTGCATCCTGATCCATCACTCTCTCCGATCCTGTCTTTCCCTTGTCGCTAGTGGCAGGCACAATACTTTCACCATTCTCTTCTTCAGTATCTGCTTTCTTCTTTTTCCTTCGTCGTTTAGGTGCAGCACCTACTTCCCCTTCTGCAATACCCGGGACAGCTACCTTCTTAGATCTGCGTTTCTTCTTGCCCTCTACACTAGCTTCGGCCTCGAGGTCGATTGTTCCACCAGCGCTTGGATCGGGCACAGCCTCAACGATCTCCCTCAGAAAGTCAAACGTGTCTATCGTCTCGACAGCATGTTTACTAATGATAACGTGGTGGTGTATGTTGGGAGAGCGTGACAAGTGGAACAGAGAAGTGCATGAAGGGAATGACCAACCGAACAAGGCCCAGAGATCAGTCGGAACATGATGGAACAGGGAAGCACCAGGATAAGCTAAGCATGAGCTGGCGAGTGGTAGACTTACAGATGATATGCTTCAATTTTTTTTGAACCACGATCGACAGTGACTTTACCCGATTCCTCAATCAAGAGAGCCAGGAATAACTCAAGAGCTTTGGCTGTGGTCCCGGCGGAATGTAATTTTAGTATGGATCTTGTTTGGAGTGAGAAAGTAGTAGTAAATCGACGCACATATAACTATGGGTGTCGCTTGAGCTACTTTGCCCACTTCCTCGTCTTTTTGCATTATTTTTTTGATTCGCGCCTGAGAATCAATCAGAAATCAGAGGGTTGCAGACAATCATGACCATACGACAGGAAATTTCGCCTGTTTATTCTTGTTCTTCATGATTGTTTAGGCCGATAACTAAGAGGAGGGAAACTTAGAATAGTGGGAAATCAACGTCATCGGTAGTCCTGGGTGGCTGTGCGTCATCACCAGGCAATTCAACTTCTAAACAAATCTGCATGCCCTTTTGTCAGTTTCAGCTTTCATTCAACACTGTCATTTACAATTATTGGCAGTGGATGATAGTGGAACAGTAACGAGGAGCGACTTCTTCTGGTCTATCAAGTTCGTTGGAGTAATGACTTAACGCTGATAACCAAATGGCACACAATGATCAGGGAAGGAAGCTGAACTGGATGAGGCTATGTGCTACCCTTTCTTCAGCGCTTGACCACCCACAATTCAATCAGACATGAATATGATGCTCGTTGATTAACCCTCTGTCATCGGTACTCTACAAGGTCGCAGGTCCAGGCGCAAGAACGGTTGAAAACTGACTTTACTTTTAATATCATTTCGCATCTCGCATCCTTCCTTTGATCATGCCCACCAAATTACTCGTGTTATGCGGATCCAGGGGAAATGGTATCTTGTGTCCAGGACGAACGATATCTTCACTGCGTCGTAGTATGCCTTCCATACCTTCCGCTCACCTCGTGTTAAACTTGCTCAATATCGAGACCATATTATTCGGTCTATGTCGACTGTATACATCCGTAGGATTGCAGATCTATGAAGGGGTAAACCTTGACACTCACCATCCCTGGACAATACAGCAGACAACGCTTGTATGTTATCACTGCCATGTGAATGGGAATGTGTTTGCCATGAAATTTGGGCATTCATAGCCAGCATTCTCAAACTAACCATATCCTATCCATCATACATCAGATAACTCGTTGTCACCTCGACCTCGTCTACTATGCGCAGTATCAACATAATCTCTCAGTAAGCTAACCATCGGAGGAATCGACTACATCTGCTTCACTAATTTTCAAGTTTGCCAACAACAAGCAGGGCTCATTATACGGTACAAGTCATCGTGGATTCATTCGAATTTTCGCGTGGCAACTCTCTTCCACACATGATACCAATGTCTATACTAAAAGATATACAGAGTGATTTAAGAAGTTCAGTTATCTGACTAGAAGATGACTATGTGTGATTTTATTAACTTCTCTCAACACCCGATAACTTCCATTATCCCTTCTATCATCTGACTCCCATCTCTTTGCCTCACCTCTTGGCCAGTATGATCCTTGTCAAGCACGACTCTACGCTGCGGGAGATTGTATTCTGCTAATGCGACAGGTATCGTAACGTACTTGGTAGAAAGATTCGTCGATGGTGGCGCGTTTGCAGAGTCAGCTGCTTCATATCCTTATCATCAGTAACAACTTCAACGAGATTCTGGGTTCGTTAGAGCCCCGGATTTCTGTGGTTCTTATCTCACTTCTACCTGGAAAGTGTTTTGAGTTTCCTCGTGCCTACGGCCTTCTGCTGCTACCCTTGTTTCTCCACTTAACATTCCATTAGAGTACTATCTTTGACTGTCCCATCTCCCTTTCCAAGAAACTTCTCGATTATCATCTTCCAGTTTTGTTCATAGGGCTTACAGGAAACTCCACGGTCACGTCCCCAAAGCTGACAGACGCATACTTCATCGATCATCTGATTCACGATTTTATTGGACCACTGCTCGCCACTGGGTCTCGCCTTCCCGCTCACTTGTTGTCGGAGCTATACGTGGCAGGTTACCGGAAAATCTCTGGAGCTTTCACCTTCTATATGGTATAAAGACCCGTACTGCCGATTTGTACTCTGAAACTTGTCCGATCAGTATACGTTTAATGGGCTCAAGCCGAGCTAGACTTCATTTCCCTCGATATTCTTAAGTCCTGTCTTCTGGCACGAGAAGACATGAGTGACTCACGATATTCTTTTGACGCGACTCCTATTCCACGGAGAACACTCATCGTGGGATCAACATAAAACTATCGAGCTCTAGAGAATGGACGAGCTATTCTCATTAAGGTAACTGTGCACCCCAATACCTGGTTCATCTAATCTTCTATTCAGTAGCTTTCAGCAATTGTCGAGCGCTACTTTCATATAAACTCTTATTGGTAGCTATCAGATGCACTTTGATCGTGTCATCTGGTCATGATAACCCCAGATCCTGTTTAGCCGATGAACCCTGATCTCCCAATTATATTTACGTCTGCTCTTAATTCTATATAAAATATGAATGGTATACCCAAGTCGCATCCAAGTGTCTTTCGAAATCCCACTCATCTCACAACATCTGTAAGATGCTTCTCAAAGTTTTGATCAATATTTATTGACGCACGAAGGACAATGTCTGCCCGCCAGCGCTCCTACTATGGATGGCTTCCAGCCAGCCGTGCAGTCCGCGATGAATATATGACGCGCCTCCTAAATCGTGAACTATTTCGGAGGAGCCGACGACCCGAAATCCAGCACGAGCCTGCTGTGGAAAGCTTCAGGAAAACTATTGAGGCCAATCCTACTATGGTCGAGTTATGGGGGAAAATCTTCCTCCAGGTTTCCAAAGAAAACCAGGTACGCGCTCATCCATGAGGATAGACATCATAATTATGTTTGATTGGATAGGTCCCTGACTTCAACGCGTTGCTTGACTTACTTGACATCATTATTGTCGGACCTCCCGAGTTTGTAGCCTCTGGGAATGAGGGAGAACCTATTGGCGTTCCGATATACCTTCTGATGGACCTCCTCAGTAACACGGGAGCTGCTTACGACCTATTCCGTGTAACAGAGTTCAACAAGGCAATGAAAGAACTTTTGATTGACTGGGGAGGTTATCTCAAAACGATCGATTCCAGCAAGACATTGACTGATGGACCCAATGGTTGGTTCTCCCAACTCTCTATCAAACAGCTGGAAGCAGGTCGTGGAATATTCAACGAAACCTATGTCGTATTCGATGAGACCGCCGTTAACAGGGGATATGTCTCCTGGGACGAGTTTTTCACCAGACGAGTCCAGCCGAGCGCTCGCCCCATTATCCCACCGGCTGGGGACCAGTTAGTCATTTACAATGCGTGCGAATCCACAGTCGACCGTATTGCAAAAAACGTACAGCTCCATGATCAATTCTGGCTTAAGGGTATGGCATACTCCTTGTACGATATATTCGCCACAGAGGACGATGCAGTCGCTACACAATTTATCAATGGGACAGTCTACCAGGCATTCCTGAGCCCTCAGGACTATCACCGCCGGCATAGCCCGGTCAAAGGCACGATCGTTGATGCACGCGTTGTCGATGGCTCTTATTATGCTGTCTTGCCAGACGACGGTCAAGACGGAACTATTGACAGCGGTGACCCGCACGGTGCCATAATTCGCAGCCAGCCCTGGCTTACGGTAGCAGCTGCACGTGCCATAATCACCATCCAGGCTGACAGCACAGAAATTGGCCTTGTTGCCTTCATTGGAATTGGAATGGGAGAGGTATCGAGCTGTGAATTATTGGTCCGCAAGGATCAGCCGGTCGATCCGGGTCAGCAAATTGGAATGTTCCATTTCGGAGGATCTTCTCATGCGGTTATTTTCCAAGAGGACGTCAAGCTCAGGTTTACAGATGAAGTTGTACCAGGGCAACATATTCATGTAAATAGGGTTATCGCAGGTGTCAACCAGTAGATTTTCGTGCTCCAAAAGTAACCCAGATGTAACTTTCTTCTTGGTATCACTTGTTTCTTACTGTGACGACCACTAAATTTTCCGCATAAATCAAATTTGGGTGTACTTGTTTGTACCTACCGTTTATGATGTTTCTTGGCGTGTGCTTTCCTGATTGGCTATACAAGAATTTCAAATACGGCGATTGCCAGATCTCCTCGACGTTGTGATCGGCCCGTTAGAGGAGCTTTTGCGTTCCTAGGTGGCTTTGCGTTGAATTGAAGTCATGTATAATGAAAACCCATCCACCATAGGAATAAATCCACGGACGTCTGGCTTTGTTCGTCACAGGGATCTGAAAGCAGAAATTACCACGGCGGTAGTGTTTCCAATGCTGTTGTTGGACATCAACGTAAGGAACGACAAACATTGCAAAAGTATTAGCAAAATGGCAAGTGTTTTCCCCCCGAAGTACCATTTAAACAGGTAATTATGTCTCCGTAGCGCTGAGTACACAGTTTGATAGCGATTCATTGTCCACGGCTGGAAATGGGGTATAGTTGACGTAGTGATGACGCTCCGAAAGAACTTGCAATACTGAGGAGCAAAAGCAATCACAGTTATATCCTTGTAATTGGTCTTGTAAGCAGCGATCGACTGGGCAGAAACCCAGTATCATGAGTTCTAAGCAAGAAGCCCCATGGTAAAACAATGTGATCCACAGAGCTAGTGCATTCGTGTTTAGAGTCAAGCTTCCCAATTCTCAACTAATTTGCCACAAATTATATATTTGTTCGAAAAATGCTCAATCCATCCTGTTGAAATATAATTTAATTGCCACCCTGATTTACAACAAGAGATACAGACGCACCCTTCATGTTATCGCTGGATGGGCGATAAACATAATTAGCATTTGTCAGCCCGGATAAGAGTGGACATACATCTCCTCAGGCTTCAAATCCTCCAACTTATCCAACGGTTGGTCCACAGGCGTCAGCATCTCTACATACATGTCGATAGGCTCACTTCAAAACTTGATACGGCACAACATGAACACTCACCCACATCAAAACTCTGCTTCGCCATGCCTCTCGACGCATCCCTCCCCGCAAAGTTACCGTACATTCCATCTGCATTACTACATAAGCATCCAATGCCCGTTGACGGAGGGAAACCAACTTGCTAGGTCCATAGAAATTCCTCCCAGAGGTGACGTCAAATACGATCCTATTAATCGCCAACAAAATTCTTCCGTCCTTCTCGTTGCCGTTGAGTGGTTCCAATGACTTCGGCGTATACACTTTGAACAGCACCGTCGGTGGATGGGATTTCGGCATCCATGAGTAGCCAGCCTTAAATTCGTGAGGAATCCCTATTCTTGTGTTGGCTACTTCTGAAGATGGCAACAACGGTCGTTTGGTTACAGAAGGAAACACTATACGCTGGACAGAGTACAGAATGTATATGAATAAAGCAGTGTTTACTGGAGTACCTAGATCAGAGGGCATGTTTGCGTGTAGGATAGTGGTGGTGGGAGTTAAGACAAAGTGTTACGTCCTTCGTGACACTATTGAAGACATATTCTCACAGTTGCGACAAATCATACTTGAACAAAATCTATGCAATGTGGATGATGCCACTGTGCACTCTTGTCTCTCCATTGCGTAGCCCAAAATCAGGGACTCTCGATATTAGTCACTGCGTTGACTAAATCTCAAAGTTCTTTCTCTATCATATGCATTCACACTTACAAAAAATAGGCATGGCAAATTTTTTGTAAGTTTCATTGACTATGGCTTTGTCCGTGGTCAAGCATGCAACGGCCCTCATTCCTGGGATCTCACAGACAAATCGTGTTGGCTCTGCTACTGATGTCCCGGAATTCAATGTGATTGCGGTTCAAATTAACAGGTTCAACGTTGAAATTCACCCGTTCTTGTAGTCAAATTAGTCCAATGTTTTGCACAAACATAGCATTGGTCGTAAACTAGCGCATCTCAGTACTGAATGTATCATCTCAACGTTCCCGCTACCGTTAGCAATGACCACGCTAGCGATTATTAGGGATCAAGGCTGAGGACCTTGGATCGTGTGCTGACTTGCGCACACCTATCCGAATATCCTCTACTATTAGCCGTGGTTGCAGTTACTACACGTCTTGATTTGCTGTAGCTGCAGTATAAATTATTTCACAAGATGCATGTTTTATCAAGGGCGGTGATGTGTACTGTCCTATCCTTTGGCATGATCTTTGGGGACCAGGCGTTGACTTCGAGCTAGCTGCGCAAGTGAGAATGGTCATCTCGTTCGTTGCATGTGCTGATTGTATTGATACTACATCCTATTGCAATTATTGTAATTTTTTTCAAATCTTTCGTTGGTGTTCGATCTTGACAGCTAACTTACGATCTTTTCACTCATTCAGCGATTGAATGAAATACCCTTGCTTCTTACTGTTACACTATAATGTTCCTCATGAACGGCTATCCAATGAGCATTTCAAATAACTGTCTCGCCAGGATTCAGTGTACCTGGTCTCCTCGAATTTGACATCGTCAAATTGCGCTTTTGGTGTCTAACAAAGATTTCTACTATAGTGCGCGAGGGAGACGATGCGCAGTGATAATCATGCTACCCCAACTTGGAAAGACAAAATAAGCATGTTAGAAAGGCATGCTCACAAAAGTTCTAATCATCTCCGTGCAACTTTCTCGCAACTTTTTCTTCCCCCTCGGCCAATTCCAGATAGGGAAATTGCTTGGGCTATCATATCCTTAGACACTATTCAGGTACAGGTGTTCCTTCCATATCCAGCGATAGAACTTGTGTTGCAGCATCTTGGAAGTACAGTATATCAGCTACAATGAGATTTTATTTTTGAAAAGATTAAGTGTTCTATGGGCAGAGAACTATATCATCGCCTTAAAGAAAGGCCAAAACAAAAAGGAGAAGGATGAGGAACTGAAATTGCTTTGTAAGATTATATAGAATACAGTTTGAAACCATACGGTGAATGTAGCTATCAACGACACACAGACAACCAAAGAAAAATTGACAAGGGAAGTTAAATAGCAGAGGGTAAAGTGGATGCATCAATGAAAGGATGAAGTGAAGGACAAAAACAGGCCACGCAAGCATACATAGGGCATATGAGAACATGAGAGGGGGGAGGGGGTTGATGGATATCAAAACCCGACCTGTGAACTACCAACAACCTGCTGCTGCTGCAATGACGGAGAGGCCATTGTCATGGTTGGGGTCATAGGTAGGCGAGGAGGGGACTGATGAGGAGGAGTATGTGGTGGCATAGGTGACATAGACATTTGGCCATTTGATGGAATGCGCATAGCTGGTCGTGACCCGTTCGTCGTTGACGCCGTGGCAGGGATAGGGTTAGTCGTTGGAGTCGATTGTGCTCCATTTACGCCGTTTACAGTATCCAGGCCAGTCCCTGTTGACGTTGGCCGCTGGAGAGGTGGGTTTGTCCACTGTATCTGTCGCATTGCAGCTGCCTTCAAGCTGGTATTGGGGTTGAGGGCAAGTGCGGACATATACGGCATTCGCTGCAACTGATTCTGAAAATTTGGAAGATTAGCAAAGGTCGATTTCAAATTCTGCAGATCAGCAGGGCCCAGGTGTGCATACGTGCTGGGTGTGAAAGTATTGTTCATTTGCGACGGACCTGGTGGTAAGTGGCTGTGTAATGTGGAAGGGAATGACACCTTCTGCCGAGCAGGAGAGTTGTTTGCTGAAGTTGACTCCTGCTGCGTAGAGTCGGTCTGTTGTATTGAGAGAGGACCTTTTGTCAGTACAGATGGCTGGTGAACCTCAGTTTTGACAACATCGACGTGTGGCATGGCAATAGCGGGACGGCTGGCAATTCCATTAATGCCATTTGGCGAAGTATGTCGGGGGACGGGGACAGGTTGAGGCGGGGAATTGTGTACAGCAATCGACACGGTTGATTGGGTGCCGTTGACACCATTCACAACGACAGGAACTGTGGGACGCATGCCCCCATTTGACGATATCCTCATCTGCGGGGCAGGGGCAGCAGTTGGCAAAGACATCTTCACGATCGGTTGCTGAGTAGCAACGGGCGTACCATTGGTCCCAGATACTGGTTGAGAGGGATTCGTGGCAGGAGGCTGTTGAGAGATGAAGTTCGCGAGTGCTGGATAAACAGGTCGGAAGGAACCGAGAGCATCACGACGGTGGATGGATGGAGGGACGCCTAGACGGAAGGGAACATACACGACTTGACGACCGTCATTTGTCACGACAGGGACTGTATTATCTGTTACTAATGCCACCTGGTCGCTGTCGGCCAAGAGAGTCATGGTATGTCGCAAGTACCTTGGAGGTAGCATTAATTAATGGATAAATCATGACTGGAAGAAATTTTACATACTTCGTTTGATACTCGTCCACGAGCACACGATCTTGTTCGTCTTGTCCCTGCGGACCAACGGCGGGCATATCATCCTGATCGTACTTCCATTGTTCTTCAATTCGTCGTCGTCTCTCGGATTTTTCCTCTTCCTCCCCTTTGTCTTCGTCATCCCTATCCACAGAACTCAAGACATCAGAAGGCGGGTCGAGTTTCGGTCGCTTGATGAACATCGTACGTAATCCAATGTCCCGACGGTCGAGCATTCGGCGGCCTCCACGACCCACACGTAGCCGCACTGACCGTATTGTTCTGGCAGGTGACTCATCCTCGTTGTCTTCGGATGTCGCGTAAGGAAGTGCTTCAGGAGGAAGGATGTATTTGAAGAGTCGCGAGGCATATGGGGCAGGTTGTTGTTGATATGAGTTCTAGTTGAAATAAGTTAGGGCAGATACATGACTCATACCGAACGGCACCTACGTCTATCTGGTCTTCCCAATGATGATCTTGATCCTTTTGACGAGAGAGAGCAGATTCAATCTGTTCCCGAATCGCATTAATACGTTCCCTGGGTCGCAAAAGCATTTCCTGTCTTGGTGTGGAGGCTACTGAATCTTGAGGACGAACTCGCAAGCCGGGTATACGCCTAGTTCCTGAATTGAGCAAAACTATCACAAGAATTGGTAGATGGGCTTACGTGGCTGGTTCAGATTTCTTGACGGGTCGCTCCTTGTCCACAAGCAGTTCATCGTCTGCCTTGTCGCTAAACGTGGCAGGATACAAACGTTTTAGATCCACCAGACCCTGTCGCTGCTCCCAAACGCGCTGAGTTTGTTGAGTACACTCTTTTTTTGTTGTTTCCCGACTAAGGACGAGTTTAGCAAGTTCAAGTGGGTACGAGAGCTCAGCTTGAAGGCGGGTAAGTTTATCGGACGATGTTATTTGCGATGCACGTGTCTTCCGTACAGCCTTGATTTCACGTCGTCGGAAACAGATGTAGGACTCGTTGAGAGTATCGGACTCGTCACCGTTGAGGATCGGTATGATACGATGCCCACCTCGCTCAACACGCCGTTCCTTCCAATACGGGTAGACTATTCGAGCAATGCGGAGAAGCTGATGGGGCTTCGGAATCCAAGAAGGCGTAGTAAAACAAGCGAATAATGAAGCAGGCAGTTCATTTGAAAACATGTCCTGATAATCTATAAACGCCGGAAACATCCCATCCTCCCAGCCCTGATCGACGTTGAGCAGACGATGATCTGATTAAACGCCAGTACCTACATGATGAAGATACTCGTATTTCTCGCTCGTAAGTTTTTCATAGATGCCCATGACGAGCTCAAACTCATCTTCCGAAACAGCTACCGGATGGAAAACATCAGGCTCTTTTCCTTTGGCCTTAGCACTGCGTGCCGATGTCCGAGTACCGGATGCAGAGACAGCACCTTGTATGCTGGTCCCCTCGCCTCGAGCCTCCTCGTTGTTTTTGTCGAGCCATTCTTTGTCCCGCTCGTCCATGTGATAGGTAAACCCCCCAGCGAGACCATCGACGATTTGCTCCTCAACGGATAATGATGTGCACACATAGGTAGAAGGGTCTCGCCACCGGCTGAGAGGATAGAATTCATGATAATTGTCGACGATACCAGCAGAGTCCGGTGTGGGGATATATGCGGCAGGTGCCGTGCTGTCGGCAGGGCCTTTGATAGCGGCGGCGCGGACAGCGACCCTGGACCGATGTGTAAGGACCTCTTGAAGGTGGTGCTCCTATGAGACGCACGTGATTCAAATTAGTCATCTGAGCCGCGGAACACACAGCCACGAAAATTGGTGACGTGGAATCTGGGTAGAATAAAGGGGGGCAAGCAAGACTCACATTGGCATCTTCAGCATCGACACCCGCAACGAGATTGGTGAGACGATGCTTTTCTTCATCCTCGTCGGGAATAAAAATGGTCTCAGCCTCGAAATTGCCATGATGGATCTTAAGGCGAGTTTTGTTGGTAACCCGGTTACGATTCCTGAGGGTCGAAGCACCCGGAAGGTGATTTCGGGGCATATCATGGAGAGCGCGGAGGCAGAAAGACTAAGAGAAAACGAATAATTTAGAAGTAGATTTAGTGGCACCTCGATGTCGTCGGCAACTGGCCAGTGCGTCGGATAAGTGGTTTCGGCCCGGCAAATGAATATGCGACAGATCAAAAACGGCAGTATTTGGTACGTAAACAAACCCTGCATATATCAATAGCTAAAATTGAGCCGCCAATATGCAGGCTTTGTCTGCGCAGTGAATTCTGTAGATGGTAAGGCAATTCACTTACACCGTGCAGTGTGAGTGAACTGCTTTAGCATTGAAAAGAATTTTTGCATCGACCACCGGCAAGTTAAAATATACACTCGCAAACAATGTCTAATAACCTCGCTACCCCTTATGGCAATCACGTTAGTGAACCTAGACAGAGCCCAACTTGCGACTTACTGTGCTCTTTCCTTGACTTCAAAGAGAGGCTCTATGTACTAGAAATGGCTGCGATAGGCATAATTTTGGGCCCAGATTGATAGACGCATTTGTGAGCTCGGCATCAGCTGGTTGCACTCGAGTGAAATATACCGATACACCACTGATTCAATGATTCAGAAACGGCATAGGCACCATTGTCGGTGAGTAAATCATAGCAAACTTCAAATGTTATAATCTGATCAGTGTATGTCACAACAGGCGTTCAGAGTCAGTGCGCTCACCTCGTGGCTGCAGCGATACCCGCTGTTCAACAGCGATAGCCAGGCGCAACCGAGACTTTGCGTTGTAGCGCGTTTGTTCTGTGTCCATCAGATACCGCCGCCTCCTGGAATGAAGCAGTCAATTTGTTATCTCAGACACCGGGACACGTATGACTCACCAATACGAGTCTTAGCAGAAGAACGCAAGCCCCCAGTCACGACATGAAAAACAATAGGAAAAAAGGAGACGAGTACATCCTGAAACCCATCAAAGTGACATAGCATTCAGTTCAGGGAATATTACGATTCCCAATGATAGTAAGCTGGGGTGACCAAAGACAACTAAATCTATGTATAAGCACAAGGGAGAAAATGCTTTATGGAAGTCAATTGTTGCTCCCAACTCTTTGCATCCATGAGCTGGCCCCATATCGAGACAGGACGATTGAGCTCCGATGACATTCAATAGCGATACAAGAATCGAGAGCACTGATGACTTGAAGTATATATCGCTGAGATTCTGAAAGAGAGCCCAAAAAATCGAGAAGGCGGACAAGAAGATGCGAATACAAAGCAGAGTAGAAATCGACAGATTGAAGTATTGCTGGTTCAGCCGCCTCCCCACGTGCTTCCAATTACGGTGAACGGCAGATGCCGTATGCTAATAACACGTGACCTACAATGCTTCCCGCCCTACTCCTGAGCTATTATTGTCTTTACAGGAGTAACTCTTTGGAATGCTCTTTGGAATGCTCTTTGGAATGTTGGCGGCGCTCAAGTTTTGTCGGTCATGATTATTTGCATGTATCATCAACAAACTCCTAAAGCCTCCTATAATGCATAGACTCATTGCCAGGAGCTCCAGAACCGAAGCAATCTTCTGAGGGACTCCAAATCGACCCATTGGAATGTGGTTCTTCGAAACGTCAGCCGGTGCCACCACGCACAAATCTTCTCCGATTATACATCAAACCCGTGGCACTCACAAGTAATTCCTCGGACGCCCTAGCCATCATAGTTGTCTCTATTAATGTCACTGAGATACAGGGAGACGAATTAGAACCAGCAGCATCAGGAAAACCCGCGGCGCAGAAAGACGCTTGAAGTCGATAGCGTCCTTGGAAAGCATCACCAGATTTTCACATCGAGGAATGGAACACACATTCTGATCTATCCTTGCACACTTTTTCTTACTCATTATTGGGCAAGCATAGCTACATCAAATGTGCATGATATGTGGAAGCCATTCCCCTCGAGCATTTATTTCAAGAGATACGCGAAAAAACCCTTCCAGTATACACCCTTTCAAGACAATTCGACGTCTACATACTGTATGTTACATTCAGCTCAACCATAAACGTCTAAATATCACCATTCTTTACTCCATATTCATTTCCCCACCTTCATACCTCAATTGCGCCATTTTTAATTATCACCTTAGCGACGTATGTAGAGACTCCGAGACAATTTCATTTTCTAGGTAAATTTACACACACTTGTCTTGTATATAGAGTACAATCCTGCAAGCCCTGAGGCCAGTCGTTTCCGTCTGGACCTCAGTCCGGCATCTATTTTAGCATCCGAGGACTTACCTGCGCTTTTTCCCTGTTAAGAGAACCATTTTGAAATCCAGTCTGCTCAAGTTTCTTGTGAGTAGAGAGTAAGTCTAAGACTGAAAACATTGAGCTAATAAAATTCTTTCGCATTTGATACAAACCCTTGTATATTTATCCTCTCATTATTCTAATATAACTCTCCTTACCAATATAGACCTACGTAATGTTTTCAATTGCTCAGGCTGCGAGTTTTTGGCAGACCATAGTAAATAATACACATCCTCCTCTACAATGGTGTTGAATTTCAGGTTGGAACACAGCATCTGAGATAAACTTGGCGATAAACTTACAGCACCTTACACGTGATGTATAATGAGATCGTATGAGTTTCCATTGCTTTATCCATGACAATGAGGCGGATCACCATTGTCACTGGAGCCAACAGGTGAGCTCTCGTTGTTTAGTGAGATTACCTCCCTCATTCCACTAGCGGTGTAGGATTTGGCATCTGCCAGCGTCTTCTGACTAATCTCTGCCATTCAAAACCCAGTGACGCTCAACCCCAGAAATTCTCTTTGCAAGACTTTTCGAAGCCTAAAGATGGTCCTTCTGAGTACGAGGGAATCATCCTCATCATGGCGTGTAGGAGTGTGAAGCGGGCAGAGAGCGCCAAAGAAAGGTTATACTCTCTCCTGGACGCTTACATTGAAGGTTTGAAAGCAAGT
>Ga0153942_1000117_pt1 | contig 27463 bp, 21 predicted proteins | sample TSNJ026MetaG_FD_104731 | JGI IMG/M metagenome (GOLD analysis project Ga0153942, IMG submission 104731) | Attine ant fungus gardens microbial communities from New Jersey, USA - TSNJ026 MetaG | ecosystem: Host-associated > Fungi > Mycelium > Unclassified | place: USA: New Jersey, Brendan T. Byrne... | reverse complement strand
CGACGCAATTCCAAGATTCACAAACATGGTCTGACTGTATGCCGGCAACGCTGCTGATACAATCACCAGTACCACCGCCATAGCAATGTATTTGGGAACAGCCTGCGAAAAAGCTGCATTCGATTGGAATACAAAATTCTTCTGGACAAAAAAGTTTACGGTCTGGGCGCAGGCTGTGGCGGCCAGAAAACTTAGAAAGCCACACAGTCCTAAATCACTTTTCACATTTGTATAGTTAAAAATCAGAAATTGAAAGGGCGTCTGGTTCAAGGATGAAAAAACAAATCCGGTACAAACCCACATCACTGCAAAATTAACTATGGTGGCGATGTTAGATAACACATTGAATAAAATAAATTCCCATATATTTGGATGCTGCCTGATCCACTCTTTGATAACACTCATGCCTGTCTTCCCTTTCCTTGTATCCAGTCTGAATATAAGCATAGATCCTTTTTAACCTTGCTTCGCCTGAACAGAGAGCTTTCTCTCATACTCCTTATTCGCCTTTCTATTCCTGAAGAAGCCGCTGATTATCTTCCCCATGCCCTTCATGAAACGGCTATTGACTACCGTCACCATCCCGTCAACCATCTCCATGCTGACCATCCCGGCCGTCATCTTGGCAATTCCTCTAAAAGGCATGTTGTAGATAAACAGGATATTCAGATCCGGCTTTCCCTTTTCCTCACTCTTTTTCCTCATATTAGTCAGTACACGGTAAATGAGTCTCGCCAGCCGGCTTTTTGCATAATACATCTGACAAATCGCATCATTGGCGCTCAGTTCGCCTGACCACCTCCGGTTTATCAGCGGCTTGCCAAACAGCTCCTGATACTCGGCCAGGCTCACCTCTTGAATCAAACCGGAATAATACTGCGGCAGCTTCTCTTTTTCATATGGACAGGCATCCCCGGTTCCGGCAACTTGTTTTACGCCTTCCAAACGCATATCCGCCACACTGGTACCGATCCGGATTATGTATTCGCCCTCTTCCACTGCCCAGCGGTTTGTTTTCACATTCCAGTACCGAAAGGTTTTATCGTCAAACGGAATTCTAACCGTCATTATTTCCCCAGACTTCAGAAATACTTTCTTAAAACCCTTCAGTTCTTTTTCCGCACGGAAAATCTGCGAAGATGGCATTGCCACATAGAGCTGAACTACTTCTGCACCATCCCGCTCTCCTGTATTCGTGAGTGCAAAGCTTACGCCATCCTCCTCCACGGAAAAGTCAGAGTATTCAAAGGTAGTATAAGACAGCCCGTATCCGAAAGGATATAGGATTCTGACATTGCTGGTATCATAATAACGATATCCTACAAAAATACTTTCCCGGTATTCTGAATCCCGCTCAGCACTGGGATAGCAGCGAAATGCCGGCGTATCCTCGTATTTCAACGGGTAAGACTCGCTTAGCCTTCCCGATGGGTTAACCCTGCCGGTGATTACATCCAACATGGCACCGGCCCCCGCCTGCCCACCCAGGTATCCGTGCAGTATGGCTTTGCAGCAGTAATGCCACGGCATCTCCACCGTTGCTCCCGCACTCATCACACCAATAATATTCAGATTGGCTTTCACCAGTGCCTCCAACAGGGTGATCTGATTCTGGGGAATCCTCATATGCATCCGATCCATACCTTCTGACTCACTCAGTTCATCCAGACCAAAGCAAAATAAAACCATCTCCGCCTTCTGCGCCAGATCAAGCGCATCTTTCCAAAGCGCCGCACTTTCCTCTCCGGTCCTGGTATATCCTCTTTCACTTCCCACACAGACAAGCCCGCTGTCTGCAATCAGACCTTTCATCGTTTCCAGTTTGGCCGTATTCACCATACTCGATCCGGCCCCCTGATATCTGGGTTCGAACGCAAAATCTCCGATCAGTGCAACCTTACATCCCGGCTTCAGCGGCAGCACATCCTCTTGATTTTTAAGCAGTACAATGCTTTCCTGTGATGCCATTCTTGCCAAATTATGATGCGCCGCCATATCAAAGTCCGTTTTCTTCTTATTTCCATTGCCAGTCAGCGCAAATATGGCATCCAGCATCTGATCCACACACCGATCCAGCTCTTCCTCTTTTAACCTGCCATTTTCCAGAGCAGCTATGAGCTCCAGCGCGGAATCGAATCCGCAGCCCGGCATTTCCAGGTTAGAACCGGCAGCCACACCAAGTACATGATCATTGGAACCACCCCAGTCCGTAATCACGATTCCGTCAAATCCCCATTCGTTCCGGAGAATTTCCTGAAGCAAATGTTTGTTTTCATTGGCGTACTCGCCGTTTACTTCGTTATAACTGGTCATGATCGCTTTGGCATTTCCTTCCTTTACGGCTATTTCAAAACCTTCCAGATAGATCTCCCGGAGCGTTCTTTCATCAACCACTGCGTTCATTGCCATACGTCGGAGTTCCTGGCTGTTTACCGCAAAATGTTTGGGACAGGCATAGATGCCCCGACTTTGAATCCCTCTGACATAGGCCGCCGCCATCTTTCCTGACAGGTAAGGATCCTCTGAAAAATATTCAAAATTCCGACCGCACAGCGGACTGCGCTTGATATTTAATCCCGGTCCAAGGAGAATTTCGACCTCCTGTGCCACTGCCTCTTCTCCCAGTGCCTCACCAATCAATTCCCCCAGTCTTTCGTTCCAGCTGTTGGCAATGGTTGCCGCTGTTGGGAAGCAGGTTGCCGGCAGAGAGGCATTCAGTCCCAGGTGATCGCCTTCGCCGGCCTGCTTGCGGATTCCATGAGGTCCATCCGAACAGTAGATAGAAGGAATAGCAAGCCTGTCAATGTTGCGCGACTGCCATACACTTTTCCCGCTTAGCAGAGCTGCTTTTTCTTCAAATGTCATGTTTTTCAACAATTCTTCGTATTTATATTTCATACCTGGATCCTTTTCTTTTTGCGGCAGCTCCTGACCAGGAGTACCTCTGCCGCAAGCAATAAAGCAACAAGGATACCATCGACAATGTAGAATGTCATAACCCAGGATGGAATCGCATTCGGATTAAAATCTGCATAGGTATTGGAATTTACTACCGTATACATAATGTTCTTGCTGGACTGGCGCATTGCAATGACGCTGGTCGGGCTTAAATCGCTCATGATTGCATCATTACCGGCTGTACCTAACATCATGTCAGTACCACCGCGGACAGCTTTATCCGCATCCATGTAACCATAGTTACCAAAGTAATCCGACAGAACCATACCCTGATATCCCCACTCATCCCGAAGCACGGTATTCATCAGTTCCGGACAGGATGCCGCCCACTCGGTACCAATGTAATTGTAAGACGACATAACCGCGATGGTGTTATCTCCTTTATTCTTGATACAAGCTTCAAACGGCTTAAAATACAATTCTCTTGCTGCCTGTTCGGTGAGCCAGGTACACAGGATACCGTTACGGTTGGTCTCCTGCTCGTTTAATGCAAAATGCTTGATAAATGGATAGATGTCATACTCATATGCGCCTTCACACTCTGCTTTGGCCATCTCTCCGCTTAATACCGGATCCTCTGAATAATACTCAAAGATCCTGCCTTCAAATGCGCTCCTGTGAAGGTTCATAGAGGGAGCATACCAACCGTCTACTTTCAGATCTCTCGCCTCGGCACATAAGCCTCTTCCTGCTTCCAGAGCCATCTCTCTGCTCCAGGTACATGCGATAACAATCTCGGATGTGTATCCAGTTCCTTTGGTACTGGGAGCGGTTGCCGACACTCTGGCATTGATACCTGCCGGTCCGTCCGCATCCAGTGCTGCGATCTTGCCAACAGAATCCAGGCGTATGGAACCATATCCGCCAAAACCGATCATATCAACCATATCATCCACGGAAAGCTGATCCAGCAGTGTCGCCCATCTTGGGTCATCATAACTTGCCCCGCGCATCTCATAGAGCTTCATTCCATTCTTTGCACCGGTTGATGGCATCACATCATTGGGGTCATTGTATAAAGTCGGGTCATAAGTACCGTGTGCTGTTACTGCTCCCTTTACTGCATAGTCGGCAGGTGCCGCTACTGCAGCTTCATAATTGGCAAATCCATTTGCACGAGATAAATATGTAACATCGCCTTTGGCAAAATCAAACTGATTGACTGCCGGTACCTGATCGTCAGAACGGGGATTTGTTGCATTGTAAACCACTGTTACATTCTGACGATACACTTTTTCATCAATTAGTGTGTGTGAATCTGTATTCAGGCTGATCATATAATCGCCTGCTTCCAGGACATAACATCTGTTTCCATTCACATCATAGGAAGCCATATCCTCGGCGGCAAAGCTGAGCGTCAATGTCTGTGACTCTCCCGGTGCCAGCAAAGCTGTCTTATCAAAAGTAACCAGATTTGCGGAGGATTTCTCGATTCCACCGTTGGTGTAAGGCGGATTGTAGTAGATTTCCACTACATCTTTACCTGCTGTATTACCAGTATTTGTCACTGTAACATCAAGCGAAATCGTGCCATCAACTCCAACATTCAAATCACTCATCGTCTGGCTGAAAGTGGTATAGCTGAGTCCATATCCAAATGGATACCGAACGGTTTCCTCGTAGTTAATCAAACCCTCTGCTGCAGCTGTTTCATAAAAACGATAGCCCACATAGATATCTTCCACATAGTTTACGAAGGTAACCACTCCATCAGCTCTCTCCCAATGGGCCTGGGCTGCCGAGGTGATGTGATCCACGTTATTATAAGCAAAATGTCCGATGTTGTTATAGTAAGGTGTCCTGGTCAGATCATATACCCATGTATCGGCGGTTTTGCCGGATGGGTTGACAGTTCCCCGAAGAATCGTTCCCAGTCCGTTAAATCCGGTTGCACCGGCACCAGGGCATACCAGCAAGCCCTTAATCTGCTCATACTCATCGACCCATCCCATCTCCAGTGGATTTGCACCGTTATAGACAACAATAACCTCGTCAAAATTGCTGCATACCAGCTCGACCAGATTCTGCTCGGTCTGGCTTAACTCCAGATAGTTCATACCGGCTGTGTAATCATCATACTGCTCGGAATTGTTCACATAGGAAGCCCGCATATACTTCGTTCCCGCCTCCTGCCAGGTACCGTTCATAACCGCTCCCATATCATGAGGCAGATCGGCGCCCTCGCCGCCGCATCGTGCAATCACAACCACTGCAATATCCGAGAATGTTTTGGCATTGTTGATAATTTCATCAGAATACTGCTCTGCCGGAACCTCCGGAAGTGTCCAGTCCTGTCCATTGTTAATGGTAATCTCCGGTCTGTCCTGCCGATATGCGGTATACAGTTCAGACAATTCTTTGTTGGTAGCAAAACCTGCATTCTCAAGTCCTGCCAGAATATCAACTGCGGTAGAAATGTCTACCGCACCAGACCCTGTACCGCCATAGATTGGATTAGTAGATGCCCATCCGAATACGTTGATATTTGTTACATCACGGAGAGGAAGGGTGCCTTCTTTATTTTCCAGCATCACAATTCCCTCTTCTGCAAGCTCCTGTACAATCTGTCTGGAACGTTCCTTGGTTGACTCCTGTAATACTCCGGTATCTGCCAACATTGTTGACAGCGTATTGTTCAGAGTGCCTAAACAAATGTTGTTGATAACGATAACCAGAAGTAAAATAAATGCCAACATCGATTGTTTTCTGATAAATCCACGTTTCGGTTTCTCAACCTTTCCTGCCATCACCAGTACAGCGATCCATGCAATCAATCCCACGACAATTAAAATCAATTGGGGTTTAATCATGTCAACTACACTGAAGATATCTTCCCATGCTACCTGAATACCAGTCATTTCAACTCTCCTCCTCTTTTCTTAACCTTTGTTTTATCTTCTTTACACGGAGGAGTATAACAAAAAAACAAGTGACCTTTTTAAAATTGGTAAAATTGGTCACCTGTCTGGTAAAATCGGTCTTATTTCCATACTACGGTTCCGGTATCAGCACATCCAGATAAAACCGTCCTTCCTGTGCCCGCATCAAAATATTGCCATTGTATTTTTCAGACACATAGCGGATACTTCTCACACCAAAACCATGATAGTTTTTGTCTGTTTTATTGGTTACCGGCAGATCATCCTGAAACTGGGGTGCTTTGCTGCAGGTATTCTCCAGATGGATCGATACCATCTGACCATGCCTCCGGATACGCAGGCTGATAATACGTTTGTCGTGTTCTTCCCGGATCACACATTCCATCGCATTATCCAGTGCATTTCCCATCAGCGCATAGATATCGGCCGGATGCATAAAAGCAATGGCATCACCGTCTACCATACAACTGAAAGCGATATGATATTCATCGCAGAGCAGTGACTTTTCTCGCAATAGATAATCCAGTGACTCACATCCGGTATGATAGGTTGCATCATAGATAGAAATCGCCTTGCGCATCTCCTCAATATACTCCGACCGCTCTTTTGCATCCTCCACCTTCATCAGCGCTTTCATCTGATGCTTCAGGTCATGGCATTTCATATTGATGATATCAATGGCTTCCCGGGAACTTTCCTGCTGGGCGTTAGCAATTTGCAGCAACTGTTCCATCGTCTCATTTTCCCTGCTCAACCGGTTTTCCCGGAAGACATAATATTCCATAATAATCACCATCAGGCAGCATAATAAACTATACATCGGAAAGACAATATCGTTCAGTCTATTCCGTTCTCTGGCAAGCGGACCGGATGTCGCATAGACACTCAATACAATCGCCGTCAGCAGAACCAGCAGCGTCAACTGCACCAGTCTGTAATCACGGGGCTTAATCTCACCTTTCGCCTTATTTTTGCGAACTACCGCATAATATATAATCACTGCTACCAATATATAGATAAGAAAACGGAAAATCAAATTTTCCCAGAATACGCCAATTTTTTCCACATACATCCCAGTAATGTACTGAAGAATCTTTGCTACACCATAAGCAATATGTTCGGTCGCATACCCTCCCGTCCCAATAAACAGAATTTCAATAGGAAGCAGGTCATAGCAAAATCCAATTTCAAACAACGTTAACAGGAAGAGCCCCATCCAGAAACAGACCTTTGCAACAGGCACATTTCCCTCTATCTGGCTAAGTAAAAAGTAATAACCACTGGCAAAAAGCACATGTGCCAACAATGCCAGCGTGAGCCTGATACCAAATGCCTTTTTTTTCGGCTTTCCAATCAAAAATACCGCTTCCGAGATCATCAGCTGGATAGAAAACCGGAAACAGGATATATAAAATATATTGTCCATCAGAAAGCACCTCCCACATAATCAATAAAATCCAGCATAAATTCTTTCTTTAGCCGTCTGGATACGGGCAGTTCCCTCTGCTCCAGCATGATGGTATCTTTCCCCACCCGCTCCACATACTGCAGATTTACCAGACACCCTGCCGTACATTCGGAAAACGATAATGCTTTCAGCTTTTCTTTCGTTTCCTGCATCGTTCCCCTGGTTCGAAATTCCCCCTTTTGGGTATGGTAAATAAGGTAATTCTTATCTTTTTCAATATACCGGATATCGGAAACCACGATCCGCACAATGCCGTCCTCGCCATTTAGAAGAAGATCTTTTCCGCCTCTTTTTTCGGCAAAGTTAATCGCTTTCTTCAGCTTATCTTCAAAATTATAATAATCTACCGGCTTTATCATAAAATCAATGGCATTCACTTCGTATCCACGGATTGCATACTGAGCCATATTGGTGATGAAAATGATTCCCGCTGAATCATCCTTTTGTCTGATTTCCCTGGCAACCTCCATACCATCCATACCAGGCATCTCCACATCCAGAAATATGACATCATAACCGGCACTGTATTCCTCAACAAAATCCAGACTGCTGGTATATGATGTTACCTGCACCCTGGTGTCGTTACTTTCCTGATAACGCGCCAGATATTCCTGAAGCAGAACGATATCCTCGGTGTTATCATCCAACATTGCGATCCGCAGCATAGCTTCTCACCCCTATATTGAATATCTGGTGTACATATATTTGATAATATACTAAACTTAAACTATCAGACATAATTATAACATGAAATAACAGGGAAAACCAGATAGGCTTTTACTATCGCAAAATGGCACAAAACTTGCATATATATGATATATCTATTAAAAAAGCACGTAAACCGTGCCGGTTATAAAAAGGAGGACACACATGGCAAGAAACAATTTTGGTATGATGATTACGCCACAAAAAGAAACAATTGAACGGTTATGGAAAGGAAGTATCGATATGCATATTCATCCTGCGCCTGATTCCAGTACCGTACGCAGTTTGGACACGCTGGATATCGCAATTGGCGCACAGAACGCAGGAATGGCCGGTATCGTAGTAAAAAGTTTCTTCTTTTCTACGACACCGGTTGCACTGGCCGCGGCCCATGTAGCTCCGGATGTCAAGACCTTCGGCAGTATCGTAATTGGCTATGTAACCACTGGCGGATTGGATTATGCTGCTTCTGTCATTGAAAATGACGCAAAGCTTGGCTGTAAAGTTGTCTGGTTCCCTGCATTTGATGCAAAATTCTGTAAAAACTCCCTTGGCCAGGAGGGTGGTATCTGGGTTTTAGATAAAGAAGGAAGCCTGAAACCCGAAGTATATGATATCCTGGACGTAATTAAAAAATACGATCTCGTTCTTTGCAGCGGACACATGTCTTTCGAAGAAACCTATGCAGTATTCCAGGAAGCAAAAAAACGCGGTATCACAAAGCTGGTAGCAACCCACCCTCTGGTTAACTCCTGGGCTCCCTATACAAAAGAACAGATTCAGACCGTTGTTTCACTTGGTGCATATGTGGAACACTGTTACGTTGTAACAACCCCCAGAAATCATTCCCTTGATCCATCCCGCTTTGTAGACGTGGTAAAAACAGTTGGCGCAGAACACTGTATCATGAGCACTGACCTCTGTCAGGTCGTAGACCCGGCTCCGGCAGAAGGTATCCGCCTGTTTATCGCCATGATGCTGCAATTTGGCTGTACCGAAGAAGAAGTAAAACTGATGGTGCAAACCAATCCGCGCAAATTACTGGATATGGAACCCGATGTTTCCTGTCTTTTTGGCACATAACTTGCTACTTATATTATTATCAAATTAATGAAACTTAGGAGGATTATCATGGACAGATTCTTATTAACAGGAAAAAAAGCTATCGTTTCTGGTGCCAGCTACGGCATGGGAAAGGAAATGGCCAGAATTCTGGCCCAGGAAGGTGCAAGTGTTCTGATGACTGCCCGCGGTGAAGAGCGTCTGAAAGAAGCCTGCGAAGAACTGAAAGCAGAAGGACTGGATGTTATCTGGAAAACTACTAATGTAGCAGATCCAAATGAATGCCGTGAAGTTTTTGCATATGCCATTGAGCAGTTCGGGCAGATCGACATTGTTGTAAATAATGCAGCAAAGGGCGGTATGGAAACGATCGAGGCATCTTGGGACGAGCTCATCGACGAGACTGTAGATATCAACCTGAAAGGACCGATTTACTATTGCCGTGAAGCAGTCAAACACATGCTGCCGAGAAAAACCGGAAGTATCATCAACATTTCTTCCGTTAACGGCATTCGTCCCGTATGCGGTGCTTCCTACTGTTCTTCCAAAGGCGGTGTAAACACCCTGACTCAAGGGGTTGCATTGCGACTGGTCGGAACCGGTGTACGCTGCAATGCAGTAGCTCCGGGGCTTACCATTACCCCAATGTCCAACAGCCATGAGGTAGATCCAAGACAGACTCTGGAAGACGGTGTAATGAATCCGATCCGCAACACCAGAACCGTCCGCACAGTGCCGACCCATCCCCTTGATCAGGCTAAGGTGGTTCTGTTCCTGGCAAGTGATCTGTCGTCCGCCGTAAACGGCGAGCTGATCACAGTCGATAACGGTTCCTATCTATAAACCGGATAGCGGCATACCACCTTATAACTGAGTGTGGTCTGCCGCTTCTATTAGTTACCTCTGCCTTGACTTGATCCGGTATATCCGCCAGATGACCATCAGAACCGCTGATGCAAATATGATAAATATTAAATAAATAATGCTGTATCCGCCGAGCAAATCTGCCAGCATACCGGGTACCATCGAAAAAAGGAAGCCTCCCAGCGCAAAAATAATCTGTACCCGTTTCGTCATCTCATCAAATTTATCATAAGGTACAAATTCGCTGATCCAAACAGGCATCCCCACCGTAGTCAGTGCCCCCCCACATCCGCAAAATATCGCGGAGAGATATAGGATGGCCGTCCCCCAAGCTGCAAAACTGCCAAGCAAAAAGCCACAAATCAGAAAGCTGATAAACATACTGCTGGTTCTCTTGTTTCCAATATGATTCGCAATAAAACCATAGCTTAGTTTTCCGATCAAAAGTGCTGCACCACAAAGCGAAATCGCATATGCAACAGTCAAGCCATTATATCCACACTCCACAAAATACAGCGGATACACACTGTTACAGTTTAAAACGATCATTCCCAACAATAGCGGGGCAAGATAGAAAGAGTTATCCGCCCTGAAGCCGCCACTTTTCACATTTTTTATTTCCGGAACCGGCTCCAAACCGCTTTGCTTCGGGTAATCGCGAAGAAACAAAAAGATTACTACGGAACCAACTGCAGCCAGAACTGCTATCACCAAAAAAGCCCGCTCAAGATCCCACATCAGAATCAGATTTGTCGCGACTGTCGGCCAGATCAAAACGGAAAGACCTGCTCCGGATGCAGCCAAACCAATGGCAATGTCAAAATTTTTATCAAACCACCGATGAAGCAGTACCGATCCTGCTATGGAAGATCCCATGCCATAACCAATTCCGGCAAAAACTGCCGCCACAAAGAATCCGGATAACGTGGTTGACACCCCATAAAGAAAAAAAGCAATTGCCACACTAAGACATGCCAGTGCAGAGGTCCGGCGAATCTCAATTTTTCTGATGAGCCAAAGCACCCAAATTTTCGAAACCAGGCCAAACAGGGAACGAACCATGATAATCTGTGCTAACTGCGTATGTGTAAAATTATTCGCTTCCTTTACATACGGCATGTAAATAGAAAATCCAGTCACCGCTATACCGGAGCAGAAGAAATAGAGCACGCAGCATACGGCAACATTGACCCAGGCATACTGTATTTTTCTGCACATAAGATTCACCTCTTTTTCTTAACCAAAGATCAAAGCCTGACCGTTTCATTCTTCAGTGAATCCGCATCTGGTCCCTGCCATTTTCCGACCGGCCCTGACAAGAAAAAAAATTCCGGCTTCGTGTGCCCTCTTTCATCATCCCAGCCAAAATTAAATGGTGGATTTACCATATCATCATTATAATAAAAGCCAACATAAAGTCCTCTGCGCACACGCCGGATCTCATCGGTCAGGCTCATCGGTCCTGCCGGACGATCAAATATGTTGTACCTCATAATGAGTGAAGGTTTCCCGTCAATTGGTGAATTCGCAATGTCCCATCCAAAACGCAGGTATCTTCCGGCGATATTGCCCTTTCGCTCATACATATTATGTCCTTCCCCCTGACAGAGACCGATCGGCTGAGGCCTGTAGCATTTGCCAAACCAATGTCCGCCCCGGTTTTCCTCTATCCAGAGCTGTCTTTCTCTTTCAAATGCAATTGGATAACGAGATATAAATTCTCCATCCATTTCATCAAACGCCGGAGCATCCAGATTTGAGAAAAGTTCACATAACTCTCGATAAGGGAGTTCTGCCAGCCGCTCTATCGTAAAATAGTTATAATCCATTGCAATTCCTCCTTTCCCCCATTGCGTCGTTCAGTGCAGGAATGCCAAGCGTAATGGTATGAATCCCCTGGCAGCATACAATAGCAAATACTTCCACAATCTCTTCTTTGGTGACACCCACCTCCAGCGCTCTGCGGATATGACGTCCAATGTCCCCTTTATTGACTGCGGAAGGAGCTGCATTGCAGGCAAGGAAAATAATTTCCCGGGTCTTTGGATCCAGGGCTTTTTTTGCAAAAGCTGCTTTCAGATAATCCGCATAGCATTCAAACATCTCCGGGTCGATAGCAAGTCCGAGTTCCAGATTGTCATTCCAGTACTGATGTTCCGCAATAAAACGATCTTTTAGTGCGATCTGCTTCTCCTCCAGCTCCCCGCCGGCAGCCAGTCCGGCTTTTTTAAACTCCTCCACAAGCACCGGGAATCCTTCTGTGTAGGTGGCTACTCCCAACAGGCTGGAAATAGCCAGCACCTCCAAAAATTCCTCCGGTGTGATATCAAGCGCCTCCAGGCCATGTTTCATATGATTTCTCATGCCAGGGATATGCATATGGGTGCAGGCACCGTCAATGGCAACATAGATCATGCCAATCACCTTCTCGCTGATCCGCCCCCGCTTGTGGGGGAGTGAGGACAGGGTCGAATAGGCTTCCAGAATATGCTCATTCAGATCCAGAATAGTCTCCCATGTCTCGTTCCATTTCCACGCTCCACGCTCTTTACAGAACAGCTCTTTGACTCTTTTTTGATTTTCCGTATATACTTTCGACATTTTGATTCCCTCACCTTTTGTTCTATCTGATGTTCAACAGTCCATTACCGCAGTTGCTGGTGATCCTGCGAAAGCCCTCAGAGATTACCTGCTGATCAGTATTCAGTACCACCACAGAGGTTCCCTCGTCAATAACCTTCTTTACATCCGTGGCGCTCTGTCCTTCGGGACTGGTAGACGGGCATCCCATAACACCGATTCTGCGGTTTCTGCAGATCCGAATCACTTCATGATATGCGTCGATTACAGCTGGATCAATACTCCCGTCCGAACGCAGAGTTCCCAGCGCCTGGCCATAATCTGCTTTGCCAAACAATACAAAATCACGCCCTGGCTTTAAAACATCCAGAATCTCCTCCAGATGCTCCAGACCTTCCGGATCCTCAATCATCGGAATATATGCCACATCCTTCACCCACTGCAGATATGCCATGTAATTGGCTGCATTATAACCGTCGGAGTGAATGGAACGGCAGCAGCTGGCAGTACCTTCCGGTGCATAACGCAAAGCATCCTGTCCCCTCCTGGCCTCTTCCTTTGAATGAATGTGGGGCACGAGCACGCCTTTTGCCCCCTGCTCCATATAGCTGCGCATCAGATGAGGAATTGTATCCGGCATACGTACCATCGGTACCAGGCCGTTTCTTTCAGCTGCGATAATCTGCCGCTCTACATCGACACGGTCCATTACTGCATGCTCGGTATCAATAATTACAAAGTCCAGTCCTGTTTCAGCAGCAATGTACATAATGGTGGGATCCTTTATATAGTTAAAAAAACCAACCGGGGCCACACCTGAATTATATTTTTTTAAAAATCCATTTTCCGCAAACGTAAAAGCCATATTCTATTTTCCTCCTACAATTCTTACTCAACCGGTCCGTTCGGCATAATGACGCACTTGATCGGATTCTCTCCCTCGATCTCGTGACCGGCAGTCTTAACTGCGATTTCCGCCTCTTCCAACGAAAAATGGTGAGTAACCATTTTTTCCAGCGGATACTTGCGGCTTTCAACCAGCTTGACAGCAGCTTCATCTGCATAATAGCTCTGCGCATGAGCCCCCCTGATCGTGATTTGTTTAAATACTATCTTATCCATATCCAGAGTAACCGGATGATCGCCGTACAGGCCCGGTGTCACAATCCGGCCAAAGGTTTTTACCATGTCCAGGCTCATCGACATCATCGGCGGATAGCCGGTACAATCTATGAACAGATCCGCAAGATCTCCGTCGGTAATTCGTTTCACTGCCTCAATCGGATCCTCCTCATCTGTAATTACAATCTCATCTGCGCCAAACTCTTTGCCCAACTCCAGACGGCTCTTGCTGCGGGCAATATCCATCAAAATCACCTTTGCCCCGGATTCTTTGGCAACTACAGCCGCAGCCAGACCCTGCTGACCGGCACCGGCAATTACAACGGTCTCACCAATACTGCACTGCCCTATTTCGCGTACCCAGCGAATACAGTTACCAATTACGGAGGTAGTCAAAACAGCTGCCTCCAGCTTCACATCATTATTGATTTTGTGGATCATGGCACGAGGCGGCAGATACAGATATTCACTGTAGGCTCCCCACAGGTATGGTGGCTCGGAACAAGGTACAAATACACCATAACCCAGCTTGCTTACACATTTCTCGTAGTTGCCGGTAATACACTGCCTGCAGACACCACAGCCAAACCGGTTCTGCACGACAACACGGTCCCCCACCTTGACGTTATTCAGTTTTGCTTTATTCACACCAATTTTGGCAATGCGGCCAACAATTTCATGTCCCATCATCAGCGGGAACGGAACCTTGTTTTTTCCGGTATAATAACCCGGGTCGGATCCACAGACACCGACCATTTCTACTTTTAGCAAACCATCATCAGCACCAATCTCCGGAATCGGAAACTCCTTTATCTCCATGTGACGAATCTTTGTCAGCACGACAGATTTACATGTATCAGCCATCTCTTCCTCTTTCTCCCAGGTAAAGTTCCGGGCTAACCTTTCCGCAAAATCTAATCCTCTTTGATAACACCATATATTTCGGCGCCAATCCAGTTTTGGTACATCTTGATCAGATTTGCGATATCCTCATTGCTGTCATCGCCGGCCTGCGTCGGAATATGCCAGATCTGGTTTGCCATATTCGTTACCGGTGCGGAAATCTTCTGATCCCTGGTAATCTGTGAAAAAAGGGCAATATCCTTACGCATCATCGCCATGGCAAAGTTGAATTTTTTGCCCGGCAGGACAATATTCGGCAAGCGCTCTTCTGTCACGATGGAGCGGCCTCCGCTCACGTTAATAACCGCCAGCGCTTTTACCGGATCAATTCCCGCTTTTGCTGCTATCAAAAGCGCCTCCGTATCCGCTGCAATATGAGTTGCTGAAAGGCAGTTGTTGACAACCTTAATTGTATTTCCGGCACCGCTCGGTCCCATGTAAAATACTTTCTCTGGATTTCCAATTGTATTTAATACCGGAAGCATCTCCGTATATACCTGTTCGTTGCCGCCAACCATCACCGAAAGGGTCTGAGCGGCAGCACCACGAGTGCCGCCGCTGATCGGTGCATCCAGCAACTCAATTCCTTTTCCTTCCAGCTGTTTTGCAAGGCTGCGTGTACTGGAAGGGTCTGCTGTCGTCAGATCGATTACGACCGTTCCCGGTTTTGCATTATTTAAAATACCATCGGAACTCAATACAAGACCTTCAACCTGGCGCGAGGTCGGCATGCTGATCACAATCACATCTGCAAGAGCAATCAACTCTTTCTGGTCAGATGCCGCAACAGCACCTTTTTCAACCATGACATCCATAGCCGCAGCCTTCTTATCACGATCCGGTATCAGCTCAGAGTATCCGCTTCTGCAATCCTCATCTTTTCTGTAATACGGGATAATCATCTGGTATCCACTGGCCTGAAGGCCATAGCAGATCGGAAATCCCATCGATCCCATGCCGATAAAACCTATTTTAGTATCACTTTTCATGATGTCGCTCATTGAATGTTTCCTCCTTCATATAATCTGCGCAAGAATCGGATCGAAAATCGTGTGCAGCGTATCTTCGTCAGCCACTTCCCGCAAAACACGGAAGGTATCATCACCAAGTGCCGCTGTATAATAGTCGGTCTCCCGTTCCACTTCACTCATGTGGATCGGATTACCTGGTACACGGAATGTTACACCATTGTCATATGTTGCATTGACAATCATACCTCTTGCCTCGACCTGCGGATGTTTCTCAAGCCCTTCAAAGTTGTTGATCCGGCCACATACACATTTATGAGCCTGTAAAGCCTTGTACAATTCCTCACTGCCGCGCTCCGCAAAAACTCTGGAAACTTCCGCCTCTACCTTCCGGTAATTCTTACCACGCTGTCTGATATCCGCAAAGTCCGGATCTTCCAGCCACTGCGGCTGTTCACAGGCTTCCGCAAAATTTTTCCACTGTACATCCGTAGATATATTCAACATGATCGGAATACCATCTTTACACATAAAATCACCGATCGGACTGGATCCCGGATAGCGGTTGCCATTTTGTTCCGGAATTTTCTTATCTCTTAGGTAGATACTAAACTGATTCTCTAACAGAAATACAAGCGAGTCCATCATCGATACATCGACTCTGCGGCCCTTTCCAGTCCTCTGCGCATCAAACAGCGCCATCAATGTGCCAATACAGCCTGACAGACCACCACTATAGTCCGCAACTGCCGCACCGCATTTCATCGGTCTCCCGCCTTCTTCACCGGTGATACTCATAAGTCCTGACTCTGCCTGAACCGTTGCATCAAAAGCCGGCAGCGAAGCAAAAGGACCCTCCTGACCAAATCCGGATATAGAGGTATATACGATCCGCGGATTGATGTCTTTTAGCACTTCATAAGTGATTCCGAATTTTTCCATGGTTCCGGGCTTAAAGTTTTCCACTACCGCATCCGCATTTTTTACGAGCTTCAGGAACAATTCCTTTTGAGCGGAATCCTTCATATTTAAAACAATACTTTTTTTGCCCCTGTTTCTTGTTGCATAATGGCTGCTGACGCCCTGATCAAGGATGTTCCCCTGTCTGCATGTATCTCCTCCCGATGGATTTTCAATTTTAATAACCTCAGCACCGAAATCACTCAGCAGCAGTGTGCACATAGGTCCTGACATAAATTGAGTAAAATCAAGGATTCTGATTCCTTCTAATGGTTTCATATTCTCTCCCTTTTCTGATCAATCTGTAATATATTCAATGATACCGTTGTTTAACAATGCTTTTCCATTTTTGTCAAGCAACTTGTAGACTACTTTTCCAGGTTCCGTTTTCCATCCTTGGAAAACCACGTCCTGACCCGGATACGTCACTGCACGCATCTGCACATTCAGACGGGTGATCCGGTAAGATTCATACGGAAGCAGCTTCTGGATTCCCATGCGGACAGCAAAACCATAAGTGGCCAGTCCATGCATAATCGGAGCTTCGTTGCCCTGCGATTTTGCAAACTTTTCATCAATGTGAATGGATGCCGTGTCTCCCATTAGTCGATAAAGGACTGCAAGATTGTCGGGCAGATATTCCTCCGCCAAAATATCCGGTTCCCTGTCCGGAAAATTCACGGAACCAGATTCAAACCCGGGGCCGCCAAAACCACCACAGGCATCAATAAAGTGGTTACTCTTCAAGGTGTAAACCGGATTTCCGGCACTGTTGTAGACTTCTGTCTGAACCCTGGCAACCACGCCTTTGCCCTCTCCGCGGTCATAGACCCGCTCCAGCTTATCTTCCATAATCAGCGTTCCTTCATAAGGGTCAATTGCATCATGTATCGTTAACTCCAGTCCCATATGAAGACATCTTGGAATATATCCCAGCTTTTCAATCACGTAAGCGCGGACATATTCATTGGGCGCATTAGGTTCACGCGTCCTGGGTTCCACCATAATGGCATTCAGATACGGCACCAGTCCAAAGGTTGGCAAAACCTGGAAATTTTTATCCTGCTCATAAATGTAAGGCAGATCATGACGGTTTGCTCCGATTGATATTGCATAAAGGATTACATCACGCCAGGTATAATGCAGAGAGCGGACATCTCCTGTTTTTCCTGTAAACTGGCTAAAATCAATATTCTGTAACATCTTTTTTACCTCCTTCTCATATGATTTTCAAGCATCTGTTATATATAATAAGCAAGTTCTGTGCCAATTTAGTTTTATATTGCGTGAAATAAGAATCATGATACAAAAATGATACATTTTGCTCTTTACTTTTTGTTATTATATTGATAGAATAAGGTGTATCATGCTTTTGTCAAGACTTACGATACAAAAATGTTACACTGAACCATGAAACGGTACAGGGAAGAGGAGGCTATAATGCAGCAATTTAAAACCAATCAAGATCCTATCTATACTGATTATAAAGAAGTAAAGGATACATATTGGCATGAGATGCAGTGCAACAGTACGTTGGCGGATTCCGCTTTTTTGGCAGCAGACAAATCCCTTTTATCATACTTGCTGGAAGATTCTCTGCGATTAAGAAAATATTTTCAGCGTAATATCCGCTACATCACAACCTCCATAGGCACATGTCACTCAGCTTTCCTCCTTTTTCACGAAGATTCGGGATGTATTATAGATATCATAACAAACAACGCAACAATCAAAGATGCTTTTAAAAATGATGGAATTAAGATTGGGACGATCTGGACACTGGATAACGTCGGTCCCAACGCAGTCACCGTCGGTTTTCGTGAAAACAGCCCGATGATCAGTAATGGTAAAGATAATTACAGCCAGAAACTGCAAAAATACTCCCTCGCTTTCTCACCCCTTCATTTGCGGAATATCCTGCCCCCTTACAGCAGTACCGGCTATGGAATTGTTTTCCTGTCGTTGCTTTCTCAGGAATATATGGATCTGTTAGCCGTAGCTTCCTTTACTTACAGCCTCAAGATGACCATGCACTTTAACCAGACCTCATGGAAATATTACAATATGTCCTATTCCGGATATATCAGTTATGATGCGGTACTCCAAAAAGATATGATTTCCATCGTCCATTATGACGATACGGTACTGCAGCTTCTGGGTGCACCCGAAGGCAACTATTCTTTCTCCGGACTCAGTTCAATCATTGATCCGCTTCCTGCCAACGAAGAATTCTGGAAGATTATTCAGGAAGGTGCCGAGGTAAAAGACTTAAACATCAACTTAAGCTGCCGCAAAAAGACCGCTCCTTATATAATAAGTACCCTCAATCTTACGCAGCCTGCCATTGGCGCCGCAGGCGGTCTGATCAAGATCTCCACACCACAACTGGAGAGCGCCAGGATTTCCAAAAGGATTGGCAACAATGCCCTGATTTCCTTTGACCAGATCATCGGTAATTCACCAGTTCTGGAACGCTCCATCAATAAAGCAAAATTACTTGCTCAATCTGATGGCAACACCATGCTGCTTGGCGAAAGCGGCGTGGGAAAGGATATGTTTGCACAGGCAATCCATAATGCCAGCAGCCGGAAAGGAAAACCCTTTATCGCCGTCAACTGCGGCGCAATTCCTCGTGAATTAATCGCTTCAGAACTTTTTGGTTATGTAGGCGGTTCTTTTACCGGCGCAAAACGGCAGGGTAATATCGGCAAATTTGAACTTGCAAACGGAGGGACTATTTTTCTGGATGAAATCGGAGAACTGCCCTTTGACCTGCAAGCCAGCCTGCTTCGAGCCGTGGAAAACAAACAGATCACGCGTGTGGGAGGCAACGACCTGATCGACATTAATGTAAAAATCATCTCCGCCACCAATGTGGATATTCCCGAAATGATACGCCAGCATCATTTCCGCGCCGATCTTTATTACCGGCTCAGTACCACCTTTATTGCTATTCCTTCATTAAGGGAACGCAGCGATGACATCATTGTCCTGGCAGAGTTTTTTATTTTAAAAATTTCCGAGCGTGTCGAAAGAACCTATACCATGAAGCTGTCCGAGGATTCCAAAAAATTGCTGCTTACCCTTCCGTGGCATGGTAATGTGCGTGAGCTTCAGAATCTAATAGAAAATATTGTCCAGTTATATCCTATCAGAATCATTGAACCGGAGCATATTATGGAAAACATCAGTCCACACGCCTTTATGTATGATAGCGGCACACAGTTTTATGAACCAACTGCTTCTTCGATAAATATTCCTTTTAGTTTTCCATATTCCGAGCATCCGCCAAAAGCCGTCCGGTATTCTGGCTCACTGACCGCAGAAGCCATTCAGGAGGCACTTAAACAATGCGGTAACAATCGTACTGCTGCCGCTGCAATGCTGGGTGTTTCACGTATCACCTTGTATCGTAACATGAAACGCTTTGGACTTTATTAATTTTGCAGTCAAAAATGAAGCTGCCGCTCCACTGTGGATGCGACAGCTCTATTTTTATTATGCAGTCTTGGTTTTTTGTGCAATCAATTCTGCCCTGGATGGCGGCAGCATCAATTTTTCCTGCGGCTTGGTTGCCAGACTAACCACCACAAAGATTATGATGGAGATGGTAAAACACATCCCATTCATATCAAATGGAAGGGTAAATCGCTTGATACCGGTAGCATTCAAAATATATAGGGTCAGATCAAGAATAAGGCTAATTAGCATACTCCAGAATGCACCATGTTTTGTTGCTCTTCTCCAGCGAAGTCCACCAATCAGCGACGGCGCAAATACAACACCATATAAGCTGGCTGCTGCATAACCTACCATAAAGATACCACCCGTCGGGAACAATGCAATCAGTGCACTGATTAAGGTAATAAACCATATGGCGATCTTAGAGTTTTTAACAGCCTGCTCATCCGTATATTGTTTCTTCCTCCATTTGATTGAAACATCATTTACAATAGAACCAGCTGCGCTCAGCATCAGGGAAGAGGCCGTAGACATAATCGTACACAGTGCTGCCGCCACAATAATACCACCCATAACTGCGCCAATACCAGGCATTGGATTTACAAGTTCCGTAATAAAGGTTGGAATCAGAAGATCCATATTAGCCAATGGTGGAATCGTACCATTGTTTGTCAGAATCAAGATTGGCAAACCGGCAGTAACAACAAGGATGATAAAGAAATAGGAAACCAGTCCCAATACCATAACCCTCGGATACATTTTCGCATCCTTGATCTGGAAATATTTTATTACCAGGTAAGGCTGGCCAAAACTGCCGCATCCGGCACCCAGAATACGGGTAATTACCATAGTTACCGGCCAGCTTGCAGAAGTCAGTGTCAAAAGTCCCGGATCAATGGCTCCCAACTGAGCATTCATTGCGGTAAACCCGCCCACAACGTTAGCAGAACGCCAGCAAATGAACAGACAAGCTGCCATGGCGATGAATGTCTGAATGGTTCCTACAATCGCCTGACTGGAGTTACCGCCGAAATTCGTGTACAGAGCTACAACAACCACACCCATAACAACGCCTATTTTGTAATCAACGCCAAACATGGTAAACAGATTGCCAAGGCATTGCCACTGAACCGCGGCAAACACAGTCGATCCAATAATGATGGTCGGAACGGCAATATAACTCAGACGTTTGTCGTTATAAATATCTACAAACAGGTCCACAATTGTTACGCTGTCACGCTTCTGCGCGATATAGTGCATGGGCTTACCAAGCAGCCATACTGCGAGCACCATACTGGTTGCCCCACCAATACAATATTGAAGAGCAAACTGCTTCCAGCCGATCGCATACATCTGAGTTGCGCCGCCCATGAATAACAAACCGCTCAGAGCGGTTGCTGACAATGAAAATGCAAGCAATAATGGTGGCAGCGAGTTACCTGAGTTGAGATAACCGTTCAGGCTGCGCGCCTCATCTTTTTTAGCCATCAGAGCCCCGGCAGCTACCGATATGACCAGGTAAGTAATAACCACTATCCACATAATTAATGACATTTGCATAAAATATCTTCTCCTTTCATTTACCTTGACTTTACAAAACTAAAAGGTTTTGTACCAGTCATCCAGATTGAATTCTTCTTCTTCTTTCTTCCCCTCATATGTGCCGCTTAACATATAAATAAGCGTTCCCACAAGCAGAATCAACGGCCAGAAGATAACAAAAAAAGTGGTAGACCATGGTAATCCGAACATGCTTTCCCCTCCTTTCCTTCGTATTGGGAACACACTCCGAACGCCCCCATACATTAGAGTCTCTAAAATGTGTCCCTTAGTGTTTTAGGTATGATTATAATATAGAAGCAATTTTTGTGCCATTTCATATTGATTTTGACATTTTATGCAAAAACACTCCCCTCAATGTAAATAAAGTATTATCCCGATCTGATATCTCTCATTTTGTTTCACTTAATTGTATCATTTGGTAATCGTGAAACAATTATGTAACAAATATTAAGTATAATCTTTACGTCCTCTGCAGTCCGGAATATCCATACTCTCCCTATATTTAGCTACTGTCCGCCGGGATATCCGCATACCCGCAACAGCCAGTGCCTCTTTTAACTTCTGATCACTACAGGGCTTTTTCTTATTCTCCCCATCAATAGTTCGTTTCAATTGCTGTTTGATCTGTTCCGTCGCTATGACCTCGCAGTTTCTGCTGTTGCAAAAACCTTTTGAGAAGAAATAAGCCAACGGAAAAATCCCCCAGCAGCACTGCAAATATTTGTCTTTAACCGCACGGCTAATCGTCGATTCGTGAACATCCAGCTTCTCTGCCGCTTCCCACATACACAACGTATGAAGGTGTCCTTTTCCATACTGAAAAAACAGCTTCTGCTCTTCCACCAAAAACCTCGCGAGCTTCAACAACGTTGAATTTCTTCGGGTAATGCATTTTTGCACCTGCTCAATCTGGCGCATCTTCTCCAAAAGGTAATCGTGAACCTCCCGCTCACAATCTCTGTTCCGCAGCATACTCATATATTGTTTATTGATCCGCATTGCTGGATAATCATCATCAAGCAAAATTTCAAAATAATCAGCCATTTTTACAATCGTTACATCCGGCTTTAAATATTTTAAGTTTTCACGATTAGAATAACCCATACCTGGTTTCGGATTTAAGGTCTGAATTTTTTCCTTTGCCTGCTGAATACGCTCTACCGACAGCTTCATCTTGCGAGCAATGACATGGAGCTGATTCTTTCCTAAAAGTTCCAGATAGTCTTTTACAATAACCTTTTCCAATAAAAATTCATTTTCCACTTCCTGACGGTTCAACTGAAGCCATAAGCATTCTGACAAGTTCGCCGCACAAACACCGGCTGGCTCCAAACCCTTCATCACTTCCAGACAGGCTTTTAATTCCTCCTGTTCCAGTTTTAAACGGGCAGCTGCCTCCTCTGCCTTATCAACAAAATATCCTCGTGAATCTAATGAATCCGCAATAAACTCTAAAATCTCATATTGTCTCCTGGAAAACACAATTCCGATCAGTTGATCCATCAGATCCTGCTTCAGAGTTATCTCTTCCGGCGTTCCAATATTCGCAATGGCGTTCCTATCGAAATCCTCGCTCTCTTGCCGGTAATAGATCCGGTTCTGCTCATCCATAGAGGATAACCATTGCAGCTTTTGAAGACGTTCCTGTTCTTTATCTTCGTTCTTCTTATCCTCAAGTTCTACCAGCGGATTCTCCAAAGACATATCCTTCATATAATCTGTCAGCTCCAGCGCGCTCATTTGCAAAATCTTTACTTGCTGGATCAAATTCTGAGAGACTGTCTGGCTCTGGCTTATCTTCATTTCCAACACCATAATTCCCCCCTGATAACACTAATAACATCATGTAAATGGCTTAATATTTCTTAACCAAAGATCAAAGCATAGGGCACATCAATCAGCCATACGCACAGCAAGGGAATTAGTGCAGAGGTTATCAGCAAATGCTTATATGCATGCTTGTGATCAGTCTTGCAGATACTAAAGACCGCTACCAACGCTCCGCAGTGAGGCAGCGAATCAAAGGTACATGCCATCTGGGCTACAATCCGGTGGATCAGACTCAGGTCTGCACCGCTGCCCAAATATACATCTCCCAGCGTCTGCATAACCAAGGATGCACTGCCGGTGGCAGAGGCCAGAAGTCCCGCAAGGAGCATTGTAGAGACTGCTGCCAAAAGATAAACATTCATATTGGAACTCTCAATAAACCCAATTACGGAGGAATAAAAAGGGGTAGCGGACACCACACCGCCAAAACCGACAATCACTGCCGTGCCCATAACCGCCTCAATCGAATCATGTGCTCCTTCACTGAACGCCGTTCCCCAACCACGTAAATCCAGATATCGAAACATCAGAATAAAGGCTGCCAGGTCACCAATCAAAACGGCCTTTTCTGCGCTGAAGCCAACCGCAATATATAATACGGCAACCAGCACGATCGGAATGAAAGCGAGAACGATCGGCGGACGTTTCCCGTCTGTAACAGGGAAAGAAAAATTCTCCTTGTCGTCGGTTTCAAAGGTAATTCCCTGAGCTGCCATTTTTTTAGCAGCATACTTTAAGTAAAAATAACTGAGTATAAACATCGCCACAGCACAGGGAACACCGCTCTGCCATCCGGCGATGGTGGATGTCCCCAGGGCATTGGACGGAACAACATTCAATAGCTGCGGGGAACCGGGAGCCGTATTCGCAGCACACCAGCAGACTCCGGTAAAAGCAGCCGGAAGAAGATGCCTGCTGATGTTCGCACGTTTTAACAGCTCAATGGCTACCGGATAAATGGCAAAAATCAAAACGAATCCGCTGATACCGGAAAAACTCATGATTGCACAGGTAACCATAATCGTTAAAAACGGTCTTTTTTCACCGAATACTTTTGACAGGCTATCGGCAATGGAGCCGCCTGCTCCGGTATCCTGATAGATCCGCCCAAGGACAGCTCCGGAAGCCAGCAGCAGCAGATAATTGGCCACAAAATTACCGGTTGTAACGGCATACCCTTTCAGCAGTGTATCGACGATGGGAAGTCCGCTAAAGATACATACGATAATTGATACAAAAACAGAAAATGCTATTGGTGTAACTCCTTTGTATGCCAGCACGATCATCAGCATCAAAGCCAGGATACACCCGATTCCTGATAAGTAAACCATGTCATATTCCTCCTGATACCTATGTCTAAAACTCATTCACTCATAGTTTAAGTGCTGTTATTGTGCCCTGATAGATTGCCTCTACCGCATCGGATGCTTTGTGGGCGTCACCGAGAACGATCAGCTCGCCGTTATAATCAGTAAGTTCTGCTTCTAATGGATTAAAGGATCTCACTCCAACTGCAATCACGATATGGTCAAAGCCGCGGAGTGTGAGCATTTCACCACCCATTTCACAATCAGCACCATCGGCATATACCCTTTTTACTGTCGCGCCCGTCAATGTTTTAATATTATTTTCCCTGAATCTTTCATAAAGAAGAATCCTGGTGGCTTCCGGATCATCCAACGCGATTCCGTCACGCATTTCAACAACCGTAACATCATAACCGTACTGCCCCAGATGGTCTGCCGTTTCTGCCCCCTGCGCTCCACCGCCGATCACCAGAACCTTACGGCCTTTCAGACAGGCACCAAGGAGTACTTCTTGTCCGGTCAGAACATTGGCTTCCTTTACTCCCGGTATCGGAGGAATAAACGGAGTACCGCCGGTGGCAAGAATCACCGTATCCGGATTCTCAGCAAGAATCATATCTTTTGTTACTTCCGTGCCATAACGGCAGTCAACACCATAAATCTGGCACATCTTATCATAGTAGGTAATCGCCCTGGTCAGCAGCTGCTTATGCGGCGGGACTGCCGCAATGCGGAACTGTCCGCCAGGCATGTCGTTTTTATCGTAAAGTGTAACGTGATGTCCCCGCTTTGCCAGCAGCCAGGCTGCTTCGAGTCCTGACGGTCCGGCTCCTACAACCGTAATACGCTTTGCTTTTGCCGCAGGTTTTATCACCAGTCTTGTCTCACGCATTGCAAATGGATTGATCATGCAAGAACGTTTTCTGTCATCACCATGATAGAAATGGCCATAGCATCGCTGCAGACATCCTACACAAGGAGCTATTTCATCCTCTCTTCCTGCCGCTGCTTTCTTCACAAAATCCGGATCCGCAAACAAGGCACGACCAATCGAAACAAAACGAATAGCGGTTGTTCTAAGCAATTCCTCCGCATACTCAGGCTCATTGATTCTACCAGCGACTGCCACCGCAATGCTTACTGCCTTTGCGATCTCATTTGCCGCATCCACATTGTAACCGGCTTCTCTTGCCGCCGGGGCAATCCCATGGCCAACACCACATACACCACCGGATACATTGATTAAGTCCGCACCGGCAGCTTCAAAAAGCAGAGATAATTCTGCCGCATCACGTTTTTTATTGCCATCAGTCACAAACTCATCACCGCTCAGGCGGATACTGACTGGGAAATCGTTACCACACGCCAGTTTGATTCCCTTTATAATTTCGGTGACAATCTTCGCTCTTCCAGCCGCGGAACCACCGAATTCATCGGTTCTGCGATTGGATCTTGGTGATACAAAATCACCCAGAAGATATCCGTGCGAACAATGAACCTCCACCATATCATAGCCGGCTTTTTGGGCGCGGACAGCCGCTTTGACAAAATCAGCAATCAGCGCATAGCATTCTCCGGCTGTCATGGCATGAGGGGTTTCATCTCCAAGCAACATCGGAATCGGAGACGGTGCCATCAATGTCACGATAGATCTTCTGCCGCCATGCTGCAGCTGAAGACAGATCTTTGCCCCGCCTTCATGAACTATATCGGCAACCCTTCTTAATCCCGGGATCGCATCATCACTTGCTATCGAAATCTGGCTTTCCGATGATTTTCCACTTTCCTGTACGTAACAATACTCGGTAAAGATAAGACCTGCCCCACCATCAACTCTGGCCTTGTAATATGCCAGGAGATCGTCAGAAACGGTGCCGTCTTTGTTCGCCAGGGACACTGACATCGGTGCCATAATCACACGATTCTTCACCTTAAGAGAACCAATGTTATCTGGTGTCAGCAAATATTCGTACTTCATAATTACTCCTCCATTTAGTCAAACTGCAGCCATTGGGTTTCTCATGTCTTTCGTGCCCTCCTATATCTTCCCGGTTTTTACCAGATTCTGATAAAAACCGATTGTATGATCAATCGTTGCCTGAAGCTCGACGCCGCTGATCTTAGCAATGATAACCGTAAAATGCGACGGTTTGGAAGAATCGCCGGAAGCGACTCTGGTTCCCGGCATCAGGTGGCCGCATACCGTATAGTCCTTATTGCTTGCCGTACAATGGGCATGCACATAAGGAGTACCATGCCCTCCCATCGAACCAATCATATGCCACTTCTGGGGAATTGTCTCCAGATATCCCGGAATTGTCGGGAACATGTCGAATACCACCTCGTCTTGTGCTACTCCGTCTTTCAGGTTACAAACGGTCGTACCGATGGTTCCCTGAAGGCTTATCTCACATTTTCCTTCCATGGTTCCGATAGTAACATTCGTTGGACAAAATTTTGCATTGATCGGAAAATGCTGATAGGTGAAATCCACCGCACTCCCACTTCCATCCATGATAATCCCAGACTTAATATCTTTTTCCACGCAGATTTCATACAACGCCTCCAAAATATCCTCTCCCGGTTGAAATCGTGCAAAAATCACCTCTTCAATCCTGCCACTTTCCATCAGTCTTGCCATTATCTTCTCTCCCTTCTGTTATGATTTAGCCTTTGTATATACTGCCGCCTGACGGTTTGCTCATTATCCCATCTCCTTTTATCTCATGATGTTTAGATTAAGTTTCTATATATTTGTATAGCAAATTTCGTGCCAACTATATTTTTCAAGAAACAATATTTTCTTGTGCCCTCAGGACGGATTATGTGAGG
>Ga0153942_1000115_pt1 | contig 27670 bp, 28 predicted proteins | sample TSNJ026MetaG_FD_104731 | JGI IMG/M metagenome (GOLD analysis project Ga0153942, IMG submission 104731) | Attine ant fungus gardens microbial communities from New Jersey, USA - TSNJ026 MetaG | ecosystem: Host-associated > Fungi > Mycelium > Unclassified | place: USA: New Jersey, Brendan T. Byrne... | reverse complement strand
GAAGATTTATGAACTTTGAATCACACAACACCTGAAATTGATGTGTGAAGAATAAAAAAATCAATCCAGCAGCTCTGGAAAAAATTCTGCAAGTCTGAATTGTTTTTCCTCATGCTAAAGTCTCACATCTATATGGTCTGCCAAGGACAAGTTGTTTTTTTTGGCAATGTCCAAGGAGCACAACCTCAAATCTCATTTGAATCATTGTTCATCTTTAAGAATTCTTGTCTCAAAGTGCAACTTCAAACGACTTGACATCAAAATGTGCACCGTGTAAGGATCATCGATGCTTTGATTCTTTATAGCATCAGACATTCTTCACTCCATGGTTTTTTTCCATACCTGTCTAACACAGCGCAGTTCCTAAGTGGTTTGGTGTCAGAAACAATGCTGTCAAGCAATTTAAGTGGTGGAAGTCATAGGCGAAACTAATCCAAATTAATCCAAGCGAAGAATGAGAAGGAGCGCTGATTTTTGCTATGCTAGTATGTGAAGCTACTTCCCCACTCAGGTCATCTGGAGCATTGAATTTCTGATTTATCGTAGTCCTTTCTATAACTCAGCAACTTGTGGTAGCATTGCTCCTGGGCACAGGATTGAAAAGTTGGTGACTCCGTTGCAATGATTGATCTGAACGTGGAACTGATCGAGAGATTTTGTGATGTCCACAAAATAAATACTCCCTTAGTTAAAAACTGCTGCAAGAATATCAATGTCTTCTCACATCAACAGCGGCCAAGTCATCTGAAGGACAGGTGACAATGACGTAGATATTAGATCCTGCGAAGTAGAAAATGGGACGGCAAAATTTCTCTTTGAGCGCGATGTTAAGCCATGACATTTGGATTCCTAATAAAAGAGGGGCATAACAAGTTCAAAGTTCTGTCCCGATTTCTGAATTATTGAACTCTGAGATCACCGACTTCAATTTGTTTGTAAAGTCCTCGACGTTAATGTTGACCTTGCAGCAACACTTTTAGATATAGAATTCATCAAGACAAGTGTCACGGCTACGCACCATCTTACTCGGCAAATCTGAAAAGATTGTTCCAAGACCTGTGCCCTCGCATTCATTGACGGGAACGCTATTCGACCTTTCTCCCGGATCCCTCTTACGGAAGGATAGACCAGGAGAAGCAACAACCTTTTATAGCATGAGCATAATCCAACGTTATCAAAGATGAAAACTGACACAATTATCTTCAGATCTTCCAGCGCGCAGTGCACAAATTGCATCATCTTTGCATTGTCCAGGCTGGCATATCTCTACATGAACACCCCTCCACTTAAACTCTAGAAATTGTTGAAAAAGTGCATCATTCTGTTCAAATGCTTCCGTGACCTGATGCCAGAATGCAGGCGTTAATGGGATGTTTTCAGGCCAGCCATCAGACAAGGCAGATCCATAGACTTCACGAGCTGAGTAGTATTGTTTCCATTGAGCTTCAAAGTCATACTGAGTAGTCTATTCAGGCCTGTAAACAGAGGAAGGACGCTCACGGGATGTCTGGAAAGTAGGATCTGCTAAGTCACCTGGAATCAGCACCATCAGCATCTTCGGCATAGTAACTATGGAGGCCGGGACCTATGAATACTCGGGCGTCCATGATTTCATACGTATCAGGGTCAACATCATATACCCTGAAAGCTGGATTCCCGGCTATCATTGACCTTTAACGATTGTATTCAGTGTGAAGCCTCAAAAGATACGTACTTGAAGGAGTGAGGGATGGCACGATCCACATAGTACTGACTGCATTATCCGCCGTACGATTGGTATAGTCCGAGTACGAGATTGCAAACTCATCCTAACGCGCTATGAGAAAGTCGCGATACAATTTTTCAAATTAATGCTCACTTGATGGGTGTGCCCGTAAAATTGTCCTGCGATGGTATTTTGATACCTCTGGATAATTTGATCAAAGTAGTTCGACTAGAATAGTGAGCTTGATGTGCGCAAAGATCACCACATTTAATCACCTGGTCGTATAGAGCGTCAGAGGAACTTGGTGGCATATGTGCTATAATCCACGCTCTTTGTTCCGCATCTTCAGCTGCTTGGAGCTCTTGTGCAGCAAACGCCAGGATACCATTAGGATCCGGTCTGTGGTAGAATAAGTTCCTTGATACTCACAGTACAACGAGTTAACACACTGAGCTGTGTCGCTGTCAAAGAGCCAAAAGCTATCTCTTATAATAAACCCTGCCTATGCTTATAAGCTGGCGTAGAATTCTATACTTACTTCGCTTTATACCAATACAGATTATTGAGGGAAATGATACTTGGTTTCCATGAGAATTCGGTAGAGCATATACAGAGCGAAGCCCACCGAAGGTTTGTTCCAGAGACTACAGCCGAGTAACTCCCCGACACATGCTTCACAGCGTCGGTAGCAGAGGCATCAAGCCACGCCTACAAATGGTTTGAAATCGGATTTGGTTCTCAATACTTAACTTACCGACCAGTCAGCACCTTGAGTATCGAACACCCATTGAGATGATGCATCAGACGTAGTGTTTCGAGGAAAACTGTTGACTGGGGCAACATCACTGATCATAAGTCAGAACATCAATGAAAATGAAATCGAAAAACGGCTCACTGGTTCCCTAATAAAGCTTAGCTAAAGCTGTATACAATCCTTTGAAGAAACAGGTATTTACCGATCACAGGGAAGACGGAAGTACCTATGAATGTTTGCATTTCTTGATTGAACTGCTGCAGATGGGCTGTCACGCCAGTCTGGTTGACCAACCAAACATCACCTGCCAAAACAACAGTCGGGCAAGGTGAGAGCAAGAGAGCGAGAGCTTCGAACCTTCGATGACGTCACCCGTAAAGATTGAGAACGAATTTCCCTGCGCAGAAGCAGCACGTAGCATGCTCTCAACCAATCCTGTGGAGGCATCACAGTTATGGCTCGCAAGTACCCCTGCTGGTTGTTGAATTGGGAGTCCAGCTGAATAATTCCTGCAACAAATAGGTTTCGTGCAATTCACTTCTGCACCGGGCTATGCGCTTAAGTCTCAGTCATATACACTAATAACTTCTGCAAGAATACACACAGTATATTCCCGATCTATATGAACGTCGCTAAAATGCACTACTTGGAAGGGTTGGCGTCCTTGACTTGTCCATTGTTTCTGATTTTCCGGTACTGAAGACAGTGGGAAATCGAGCTGTTGAACGGCAGGTTGTTGACATAAACCAAATATAGAATTGCATAGCAGAGTAGAACTTCGATCGAAGGGGGAAATTTTCCGCAGGTCGTGAGCCACAATGGGGCCTTGTTCAGCTAGTGCACCGTCGCAAACATCGTCATCTTCTGCCTGGAAGCAACTGAGGGTAAGCACAGGCCACTGCAAGAAAGTTAAGATCTCGTACGCCAATAACCTTGCAAACAGTGGCCATAGTGTTGGAGAATGGCGAATTGCCTAGAGCGGCGAGTCCTTTGAGAGGAACAAGGAGGGCATGACATGAGTCGCAATCGACTGCTTGAGTAATTGCATTGACAATATCATCGATCAGGCTACCATAAACACTTTGGCAGGTGTGCAACACCCCACAGAGAAGTAGAGATGACCAAAATCGCATTATCATAAGGTATGAGAGTGCCTCGCGAGTGCATATTAAATAGTGTTCAGGACAGGAATCACACGTTATTTGTGCCTTGGAGCAGGAAATCTATACTGACTTGGTGACATTATACCAATTTGTAGACAGACCAGAAGAACGTCGTTTGCAGCCATGTGAATATTGCTTATGATGCGATTTTCGCAGATGGTCGCGAAGAAACATGGGAAAGTAGAGAAGTTCTACCCAGCAAACTTGGACATGTGATCGACAGCACCTGCGGTCAGAGCGCGGTGTTCCAATATCTTTATCCACCTGGAACATTCAATGAGTAGATATGCAGATAGTATCTTGGAAAAGGTCTCCTGGATATTTCTAACAAGGTGAGAAAATGTCGGGAAGTGATTGTTTCTCAGGGCGTTCCCACATACACATGATTGGAATCATTTCCTTTTCTTAGCTGAAACTGAGGTATAATCATGATTTTACGATTTCATTTACTCTCCTCTCACATCTCTTACTCCTGATCAATAATGATCAGCTTCCGTGTAATAAATTGTTGACCCAAAAAAAATGATGATCAATCTATCTTTCTTACCTTTTTTCAATCTTTAAACGCTTAGTAGACTAACAAATTTTGCCTCCTAGTGTAACTGGACATCTCAATTCTGTGCATTCAGAGACTGAGGTAATCTTCAACACTTACTGTACTGATTGTATTTAGTTGACACTTTGCTACGCATGCTAAAATACATAGAGTCTGTGCATTTAAGGACTTTCGTCAAATCATAAATTTATTGCATGGTGTGTGACAGCAGTTCCAGGGATAGTCTACCTGCAGGCTAGACTATAAAGTTCAAATACAAAAGAAAAGTTTGAAACCCAGAATAATCCAGACGATGGTCAAAAAAGATGAAAAATAAGACAAAAGAAAGAAAGAAAAAGAGGACCTAGGAGGGTTATAGATACGTAGATCAAACCCAGGCAAATGCCATAGGGTTCTCTGTAAGGAATTAAAGAAATTCAACGAACTCTTTGATGAATATGCGATCTTTGCAGTATGCAATCAGGGACTGAGTTGACAGGTGGTCATCACTGCACTAAAAGCACTTTTGCGCGTAGAGGTGAGGTACGATGAGGCCACATAACACAGTGAGCGTGTAATTGGCTTTCGAGCAAGAAAGAGTAAGCACCCAGGGAACGACGATTTAAGCGCGTCCTCTACGGCATCGCCCGTTATACATTGATTGTTTCCTAATTACTTCGGGCATACCATTCTGCTAGCAAACTTGGCTCACACCTTCTTCCTTTGGCTACAAACGTTTTGTAGATACGCCCGTGACGTTGGGGTCTGTTTAGGCTCTCCACATCCTAACACTAGTCTGCTTTCTGCAGAAGAGAAATTCTGAATCAAAAAAAGATCTGAGCACATGAAGGTATCAAGGTCACACGTATGCGAAGGTTAGGAGTTTCGGGTTTACCCACATTCCCAGGTATCTTTACTGGCAGTGTCTGTTATTTTGAAGCGTAACTACTGAAGACCCCTCCACCCATCGGCCACTGATCTCGTCCTGTCCCTGCTCCCGACTCTGCTTGTGTTCATTCCCTTGCAGACTTCCCTTTTACAGCAGGGAATTTTGGGCAACATGGCATTGTTGAGAGCTTCATGGCGTATGCTCTTCGATTTGCTAGTCAACTGCTCTTAGAGTTTGACTGTCAATCTTTGTGCAGTCGTCGCTTCATAACACTGGCTGAAGGTTAGGAGGTCCAGAAGGTTGTAGTGAAGCTCATCAGGAACCGGAGATGCAGCGGCTGGGTTTATATTTCAAATACTCCGGCAGTGCGTATACCAGTTAGTAATTCATTCATCAGCGCCGGATCTCCTTATTCACGGTTCATGAAACAGCGTCCGTAAGACCGTTGCGTAGTTCGAGCGCTGCCAAGGCAGTCTGAGCCCGATGCTACTATCCTGCTACTATCAACGAACTCACTTCCTCTTACGTCATTTACGTCAACAGTTGTTGTACTTGTTGAGTTTAAATAAAAAGAGGAGACGAGCGAAGACCCGTTGCAAACGCACAACGAGTTTCCTCTCAACTACTTGTATTTGTCTCTATCTACCATCATAAACTGGATTATTTGATCGTCAGGGGATGAGACCATGTTTTTAGTGCAGCGCTCGATATTCCAACAATACTAGCCTAATTACCAGGGCACACTCGCAGGCGCACTCGCATAAAGACGCGCGTGAAAAAATAAAATTCTTTCCAACTCCCCCTCTTCAACAATCTGCCTGCAACTCCCCCGAGCTTTTGTCATTCTTTAATTTAACCATGCATACACACTCCTTATTTTTTGCGTTCATTGCTGCTACCGTTTCTATTCCCGTTGTCTCCTCTGGCAAGATTCAAAAGGATGGACTCGTTTTGCCTCCTAGCAGTCTTGAAAACCGTGATACTATCAGAAACATATTTTTGAAGAGTTACGAGGCATATAGGTAGGTTATCTGCCTGTCATCGTGCATTTTCGTGCTGATCCACGTTAGGAAATCTGCTTGGGGTCATGATGACCTCGCCCCTCTCTCGAATAGAGGCAATGGTCTGCTGAGCATGTTTTGAAGGCTTGACTCGGGTAGTTAACATCACTACAGGCAGTTTCGTTGATAGTCGTAATGGATGGGGTATGACAACATGCATCATAGAAACGTTACTGGCTGATTTGAAATTCTCAAGGCGCCACTATCATTGACGGATTAGGAACCATGGTGGGATCACCTTCCAGCATTGACGACCATTGATCATGCTAATATATGCAGCACATCATGGGTTTGACAGTATAGTGAAGCGCATTTATCTAAATAGCTTGGGCCTGAATGCTTCTCTAGGAGTACTTCAATGAAGCTGTGAATTTCACATCGAACATTGATTTCAGCAGATCAAATACGCCTAATACAGTCAGGTGCGTCTATTTCTATTTTCTTCATTGGAAGAACAGCTTAGTATAGTCAGTTTGTTTGAATCCACAATCCGGTACATTGGAGGGCTACTCAGCGCCTATGAGTTGAGTGGAAAACAGCATCGCAGTCTTGTCACCCAAGCTGCACAGCTGGCTGATAAGTTGATTTATGCTTGGGTTGGGGTACGTAGTTACTTTTATTTCATCTCCTATGCCAATGGAAATGTTCAGAAAAATGATATACCATTTGGGCAACTTAATTTCAACGACAACATACCTGTCAATCAAAATGTCAGCCGGAGTTTTTCGCTATTGCTCTTCTCAACCTGACATAACATGTGCTCTAGTCCAATATTGCTGAAGCAGGGAGCGTAAGTCCTGTGGTGCAACCAGTTCCTCTTTCTGATCTGCGTCTAGCTACTTCTCGAGTGGGCAACTTTGAGTAAATATACAGGAGATAACAAGTATTTCAAATTTGCTGCCAAGTCGGTGCATCGCATTGCTACCAACGTGAGTATTGTTGTTTCCTATATCGCTTCACTGGTGCTTAGTCATACAGCCATCCCCGTTACCAGGTTGATTTCTCAATATATCTTCCCATAGCATTAAGCTAATAGGACCATCAGGCCTACCTGCCCAAGGCATTGATCCCAATACTGGCGCACCCGTGGGTGGATATATCGTAAATTATCCACCGTTTACCGTTTAGCTATGTCTGACCAGAATTAGACATGGGGGGGAGGCTCCGACAGCTATTTTGAGTATCTCATCAAGTTTGCTCGTCTCAACAACACCAACGATCCGCTCTATGCCAATACTTGGAAGCTGGCTGTGGACACTTCTATGCATACCCTCCTGAAGGTCTGGAATCTTTGCCCGGGATTCTGAGCCAAAATTCATGATACTGTATCCAGAAATCAACGGCCGCTAATCAGATCTATTTAGCCGACATTGATTCTCGAGGGCGAGTCGCTCATATTGGTTCCCACCTCGCATGTTTCTATGGAGGCAACTGGATCATGGGTAGGTCAACGCCACTCCTCCGTTACGGATGTTTCATAATCGCTCCAGGTGGCCATATGACCAACAACCAGACTATTATTGATGTCGCCCTTGAACTACTCGATTCATGCTGGAACACCTATGCAAGCACCATGTTAGTTTTCCATTTTTGAAAAAATGCAAGCTCAATCAAATCTCAAGAACTGGCATCGGTCCAGAGACCTTTGCTTTCGCATCCAGTGATGGTGGTTACACGAACGGAGTGGCTCCGACTACCGACCAACAAGACTTCTACAAAAAACATGGATTTTATATCACGGACAGTCATTACATATTACGTCCTGAAGTTATAGAATCAAACTTTTATGCCTGGCGGTCAACAGGCGATGTCAAATACCTCGATCGTGCTTCCCAGGTTATTCAGAACATCAACAAATACCTTTCAGTCAACAACACATATGCAGGGATTGAGGATGTGAATAGTGCAAACTCGAACAAAATCAATGACATGGAGAGTTTCTGGTTCGCTGAAACACTTAAGTACTTGTACGTGACCTAACTTTCGAGGGAAAAACCTATCTGATGCCTCCGAAACGTAGATATCTGACATTTGATAATCCCACCTACATAAGTTTGGACAATTGTACGTTCTTGACTTTATATTGTGTTCAACGCATAATGGATATGATCAACAGATGTTTTCAACACTGAGGCCCATCCTTTCGAGGCTCCACCTCCCTTGGACAACTATGGGACTTTCCGTAGCCTTGGAACCCCCCTGAACCCTCCTGAGTTCACACAAGCACCACTTCCCGGTCACAGTCAAAGCCATGATTTATCCGAAATTCCTCACATCCACGACAGTATCCAGAACACCCTGGATCATCTTATTGATTAGGGAGTGATCTCTCTCACGATCACTGCTCAACGGTCAAGATATCCATTCTTTTTGATATTCGGACTTTCTACTCCTATTAATTAAGCTATTGTATCAGAAAAGAAATGTTCAAGGCTACTGATCATACCTATTCAAAGCACCTGGATGCTTCACACCGGGAACTCGTAACGAATGTGACTGCATGTGCAGCGCACATCTGCTTGCGGCTAACAGAACCTGAGAAATATCGATCATTAATGACCACATGCAATTGGTCGGATGTTCGGACCTCTTGATGTATCCTACATCAACTGTAAAGCTCCAATGACAATGCGGCTCTCATGTCACGATTCTGTTGGGTCATGATCTTGCGTTCTGCTTATTCTTCCCCCAATAATGCCTTTAAGCATCCAGGAACAGATCAATTTATCATTCTCGTGAATTTCTATCATATTCTTTTTGTAACGTGATTGGGAAAGGAATTCACATACGACCCATTCATTATCGAACCCGAGTTAACGTTGCACACATGGAACCACGTTGAAACAACTTCGAAGAAATAAACGCTCAATTGGGAACTCTTCTGGCCATACGCCTCTGGATCATACTTCTATTGTATGGTTCTGAGGAAGATGAATGCTTGTTCCTAGAGCTATATAAGGTCCCTGTTCTTGATTTACAGGATTTCTCTGATCACAATCCTTCTTGTTTGCTATTGACCAAGGATTTCTCTATCAGATAATCCATTTTTCTATTCTATCCAATTTTGGACGACGGTCTTATAGAAGATGATTGTGTCTCCAGTGGTGGCTCTGACTTTAGCTTTAAGTGCAACTAGTGCTTTTGCTGGTCCAGTCCAAATGCCTAATATTCGGCTTCCAAAAAGTGCAGCTGTGAATAAGGCAGCTGTGGTGGATATATTTACCAGGAGTTACACCCCATACAAGTAGGTCTGTTTTTCGACCTCCATGAATGAGAGTTTTGATTAGAAACCTTAGAGAATTTGCTTTCGGTCATGATGATCTTTCGCCTCTGAGCAAAGGGTTTTCTGATGGTAGAAATGGCTGGGGTGAGTACTGACCGGTCATAGAAACCTTTTTCTAGTTAAAGCATGACTTTAGGTGCTTCCATTGTCGATTCTATGAGTACAATGGTGCGAGTCTAATCGTTTCACAGTGTGTGATTACTCAGCATACATCCCATGTGGCCTAGAGTATCATGGGACTCGACGTAAGAGGTCTATTGAGTACAAATGAGAGTCTCACAAACCGATTGGTACAGGGTTTTCTTGAAGAAGCTATCAACTTCTCCAGCAAGATCGACTTCAGCAGGTCCAAGACGCCCGATACAGTCAGGTGAGAATTAATTATTTCAGGCGAGTCAAGCACCTGATTTTGTCATTGTAGCGTTTTTGAAACGACTATCCGGTACCTCGGGGGATTATTGAGTGCATATGAATTGACAGGCAGGAAGTTCCCTGCCCTTGTGGACAGGGCAAGGGACATTGGAGATAAGATGGCTTTTGCCTTCTCTAGGGTGAGCAAACCTTCACGTTTCTTCTTCTTTTGCAATCAAAGACTCACGCATAAAAAACACGTCTCAAAAAGGGGAATGTAATTCCGTTCGGATTCCTTGACTTTACGAACAATTCTCCAACTATAGCTACTGTACGTAACGTGCCATTTGAGCCAGGAACAGAAACTGATGGCATCTTCATTTGAATATAGTCAAATATAGCCGAAGCCGGAACTGTGAGTGATTTATCTCGAAATCGGTAGTTTTGATGAAGGCTAATTTCCAAATGCCTGATTTCTCTTGTTAGCTAACGTTGGAATGGGAGACTTTGTCAAAGTACACTAAAAATACCACATATGCCAATTTGACTCTTGGTTCTGTGCGACATATTTCTCAATTGGTTTGTTTTCTTATCCTACTATCTACCTCTTTTAAGTCGATCATATCTTTTTTTTTGTTTCAATTAGCCTGCACCTCTGCCTGGTTTGGCGGCTCAGGGCATTGACCCTCAGACAGGACAATTTGTTGGTGGATATGTCGTAAGTATATTATCTTTTTTACCTCTGAAAAATACTGGATAACAAATCACGCTGATGCCATCGGAAACTCTAGAGCTGGGGAGGTGGTTCGGACAGCTACTTTGAATATCTGATCAAGCATGCCAGACTTTCCAACACACAGGACAACTTGTTCGCCGATACTTGGGCGACAGCTGTAGACTCTTCAATCAAGAATCTTTTGAGAACATCAACTGTGGGACGGCATGTCTATCTAGCAGATTTTGACTCCGATAGACAGATTAGACATGTTGGGTCTCATCTGGCTTGCTTCTATGGAGGAAACTGGCTTTATGGTGAGTACGAGGCAGGAACACAAGAGTGTCCTTTTAAAAATTGGTTTTCTACAGGTGGTCGCCTCCTCAATAATCAGACGATTGTGAACATTGGTTTACAATTAGTGGATGCTTGCTGGAATACATATGCCAGTACTGCGTACGACATCTTGATTCTTTCTCACCTGACCCACGTTCTGAGCGATCCTTTTGGTAATAGTACCGGCATTGGCCCTGAAACTTTCGCTTTTATCTCTAGCGACGGCAATTTTACTGGCGGGTCTATTCCAAGCCAGTCTCAACTGACCTTCAATAACCAACACGGATTTTATGTGACTAACGGTGTATATATCCTTCGTCCTGAAGTCCTTGAATCGAATTTCTATGCGTTCAGGGTGACGGGAGATACTAAATACTTGGATCGGGCTGCTGCTGCTGTAAAGAGTTTCAACGAGTTTTTGGCCACTCCGAATGGTTTTGCGGCATTGAACGATGTCACTAATCCAAGTCTGGGACTGATTGATGATACGGAGAGTTTCTGGTTTGCGGAGGTCTTGAAGTACTTGTGAGTGTATTAGCTTGCATTTACAATGCAATATTAGCTGAGCATGGAGCGTGGAATAGATATCTTACATTTGACGATCCGGAGCATATCCATCTTGATCGATGTGTGTATTCCGTCATTGACTTTATGTGTTAATGTGATCACTCTCTCTTAGACGTTTTTAACACCGAGGGTCATCCTTTTGAGGCACCACCCGCAAAATCTCGATATGGTAGTGGTACAATTTTCCCTCTTGTACCGGATTTCGCAGTACAATCTGGTGCTGCGCCGCTTCCAGCCATTAGTCCTAACGTTAAAGTCGGTCCTGCAATCAACCATACTGGAGACATTTAACTTGGCTGGTACGGTGTTAACAAGTGTCCTAATTAATGCTACCTTGAGGGTTTTGACATCCATGTCGATATTATTTGTTACCATACAATGTATCCATTTTGTTCCATTAACTTGAACGTTTTGAAAGCTTCTATACACTCAATTTTATCCAAGAGATCGTCATAACTCTATCCACGCCACCTACTTTTCAAGACTCCAATACATCTGAAGACGAAGGATTTTCAGATCCAAGAATAAGATTGAAGGTTCATCTGCTGCAGGGTCAATGAACAATAAATCTAGGACAGTGCCACGGAAATGCCGAAGCATTCTTCACTCGCAATATAGCAGGGGCCCGCAAAAACAAAGATGGGGAATGCCATTCACTATTGAGTCTATTGAACGGGTATATGCACAATGCAGACCCATTTCGAATTTAATGCAAAGAGACTGTAGATTGGGTGTGGTCCCTATGAGAGCAACAATATCTTCAGGCGTCTCCCGTATTGGGCTGTTTGTACAGAGGAATTTGAGGCATCTGGCGCAAGACAAGGGAATTTGTTGTATCCATTCTTCCTTGACCCTGAGTATGAGGCTTTCCCAACGCTTAACTAAACTAGTAAGGTCAGGGAAACGCTGCGGATCTATCGAATGGTAACGGAGCTCGATATGAAGAGGATCTTTTTTTGATCGTTCAAGCCAGATGGCCAAGATGTCGGGGGTATTATTAAGATTTCCACCGAAACTCAACTGGACCCATAGGCTAGGAGTGGACATGATGACTGCATTCCATAGACGACAGACAAGGCGTAGCTGCGTTGAAAGCCGGCTTAGCTTTTCAACAGACTTGACGAATCCAGTAAAATTAAGAAAAGAGCTCTGCAGGGAATCTAAGAAAAGTGAGTGGTCTATCCGAGGGATAGGCATGTCGTATGGTCGGTGAGAGAATGAAACTCAGGCGTGCTTCGATTTGTCATTATTTTTATTTAGAGCACCCGCCATATTCCTGGGTTTCATATATAAAGACCCAGTGACAGTCAAGTAGCACTTCCTCTAGGCATCCGAACAGATCGAGTAGGCAGAGCGATTATCACAAAGTAACTGTCAACGAGCAGAGAGTTGGGCAAGTTTGTCACGCAAAAGTAGATTATTTTCACTGTTGTATCAAGCAAAGAACATTCTCTTAAAGCGAGGGTCGAAAGTTTTTTCAGTGACGGCGTCCACCAGTTTTAAATCTACGCGCAGTTCAGAACACAAGATTCAGCTTGTAATGGTACCACGCACCAAGGTTGTTTCCCATGTCGATACATGCCATCATCCTGATGGTGGAGGAATTTGTTACATGTCCTATAATCTCAACATATGTGTCTTTAATGTCCACGCCCTGAGGTTGTTATCAGCAGAAAGGCATGACTGGGTAGATGAATTTCGCTGTACAGGGGTGAGGATGACGTGCACTTGACCGCCGTCACTTGCCTCGACAGTTATTGTATTTCCGTCGTTGTACTACTGCCAATAAGGCAAACACACCACGAGCTGGTAAGGGATTGGAGACATACTGATAGTATTTTACATGGCAATCGGACTGTTCTGTTTACAAAGTCATGAAGCCTTTTGGAATTGACGTGAGGGGAAAGATGTTCGGACATGATGATGGTCACAGTGTTACTCTGCACCATGCAAGCTCCCATCGCCGTACTGCTGCTCCTCGTGGCAGCTGTACACGGCAAAATATTCGCTCTTCAGTCTCCCCATATCACAGTCCTCAGAAAAGGCCAACAAATTCGTGCCGAACCGTAAGTAATTCCAGTGACTTCCATCGTTTTTGGAACTCAGAAATCGAACAGACTCTCTCTCGCACATAAAACACCTACTACAGTGACTCTCAACACGACCGACACTCTCAAACTCACCTTCCAAGTTCTCGATGAGTCTTCCTCCGAGGGTGTCCAGCCCCACCAAACCTTCCTCCGTTTCTACGATCCCACAACATCTGAAGAAGGTATCCAGCCGATTCGGGTCACGCCCGGCGGCAAAGCTAAATTCGAACTTGCTATGGCTAAAGCTCCTCCAACCTTTCCACCCACCGTCCAGGGCGTTCCTCTGCAAGTGACTTTGTATTTGGGCAAACAAGAGTTCACACCTGTAGCTCTCGAGTTGTTTGATCTCTATGTTCCACCTTCTCTGCCTCCGAGTGTGCATCCGGATGAAGCCACTTTTCATCCGTTGCCAGAGATTAAACATACATATGCTCCCAACCATAAGTCACCGCACAAGTTTATCTCCGGGGTCTTTTCAGGTTTGGTTCTTGCCTCTTGGGCTCTCTTACTAGGACTCGTGCGTATCTTGTCACTTCGAACAACCTCTTTCTGATGACGTGCACAGTGGTCCCGAGTTTCACCACGTTTGACGCACGCCTTCTCACCCAGTATTGTTCCTTTCGTTGCCAGCCTTGGCGCGTATGAAGTCCTCATCTTCTATTATTGGGTCAGCCTCAGGCTTGGACAAGTCCTTCTGTATGGTGGCATTCTTGCCCTCGTCGCTCTCTTCACTGGAAAATATGCTCTCCGCAGCATCGCCCGACGCCGCATCAAAGACTAATATCCTTGTTAATGTAAATCATGATACAGAGATCTTTTTTGGTCACGAAGGGATACATATGCAGCGTACCATCGGTTACTAGTTGGGTATATAAGTAACTGAGCTATATTTATCCACTTTCACCTTCTCTCGCCCACTGGGGCTAAATGGTCGGTTACACATATCCAAAATTCTAGGGTTACTGGGATTGACGGTTGCTTTGGGTCATCATCTCAGCTCAAGTAGTTTCAGAATGTCTTGCAGAGTTGTATCCCTCTACACTGGCTCTATCTAGAAATGGTGGGTAAATGATACGAAATCCCATCACTCGAAGCGCCTGTCACAGTAAGGTCTTTTTCCTTCCTCCATCCCCTGTCTCAAGATTACCTGTGGAGCTCCTTTCTCGAATATTTATTTACCTCTCACTTATATGCCGATTCTACTGCAAGGCTAGGTTTAGGTTGGCTTTTGACAGCGATACGCCTTGTCTGCCGCCTATGGAATGCAGTCATCATATCCACTCCCAGTCTATGGGTCCGGTTGCATCTTGGCCGAAGACTTAATCTCTTCGAAAAGACCCGGACATCCCCTCCGACATCTTGTCCATCTGGCTTGAACGATCAAAAACACGTCCTCTTCATATCGAGTTCCTTTTTCATCAAATTGTTCTGCAGTGTTTTCCTGTCCTTACTGGCTCAGTTGAGCGTTGGAAAAGCCTTCAACTCTACGTTCAAGAAGAATGGGTAGATCTCTTCCGTCAACATATTCCCTTGTCTCGCGCGAGACGCCTCAAATTCATCTGTGCCACTAGCCTGCTATGCCAAAAAGTGTTGTTGCTCTCATAGGGACTACACCCAATCTATAGTCTCTTTGCATTAAATATAAAACGGGTCCATGTTGTGCATATACCCGTTCAATAGACCCAATAGTCAATAACCTTTCCCATTTTCGCCTTTCCGGGCCCGCGGTATATTGCAAGTGTACGTGGAGAATACTTCAGCATTTCCGTAGCACTATCTTAGAATTATCATCCATTCACCTTCCACGAGATCGACTTCCAATTACGCTCCCGAATCTGAAAATCCTTCGTCTTGAGATCAGTTGGAACGATGTACCTACTCTGCTATCTTCAATACTCACACTCACACTCCAAATACTGGATCTTGATTTTTCCAGCCTCGTCGTCATCGGCGTCTATGACGACTGGTTATACCATTGTCTATTTAAATTATCTAGATTGGAGTATTCGCTTCTGGCATCGCTTCTGGTGTTGCGCATATCACCATCAGTGTTTACTGGTGGCTTTCATCGTATCTTCCAAATGCCGGCTATTCAAGCAATTCCTTTGGTGGAAATCATGCTCCTGAACTGTGTTTCAGAAGAAGACATCCGAAAATAGAGGAGCTGTGCAATTGGGGGAGCTGTCATGGTAGGACATTGGTTACTTGAAAATTTTGTTGGATGGAATCGTTTATCTGACGCGTCTCGTGATCTTGTCGGCTACTTGTCTGGAGACATTCCGTTGCAGTGTCGCCATGCACCAGGGCCTTTTAAATTTTTTGTGTTTGAAGAGGTGAAAAAAGTGGACTCAGGAAATTGGTGGTGGTCTAAATGGCCTGGGTACAACTGGACTTTGAAGGGTATCCAGGACCGCAATTATGATCGTCATAGCATCATGCAATACGTGGCCGATTGCATGGCTTGAATATTACTTTAACATCACCCAGCTCAGTTATGAATTAGTTATGAAAACACAGATGACAAGTCTAAGTCGTTGCCCATCATTAGACTTACCCATGATCTGAAAGATGTTGCTTATTCATCTAAACCTGGACCTCTGCCATCTGCATAACTCTATCTTCGACAACAATTATTGTAGGATATACATTAATCCTACAACTCGGCTTTTATTGATTTTGGTCGCATGCCTTACTTCTACATTGAATGTTCACTTGATCGTTTATCTAAATTAAAGCTTCCACTTCTGGCACTGCGTATATCGCAATTTGACAACGTTGATGACTTAGATCGTTCCTTCCAATCGCCGGCTATTCAAACAGTTCTTTTGGTGGAAGTAATAGTACCCAACATATTTTCAGGACCGGAATTCACATTCGGAGGGGGAGCTGCCAGGGTGAAACATTGGATACTTGTAGAGTTTGTTGGATGGAATCATTCATCTGACGTGCCTGTGATCTTGCTGATTACTTGGCTGGAAATGTTCTGTTGCAGTGTTGTCGTGCATTCAGTCCTTTCAAATTTATTGTTGTTGAAACGATGAAAAAAGCGGACAATGGGGTTTTAGGAAGCAGGTCGTTTAGTTGTAATTTCTTAGATTTTTGGGGTCAGAAGGATTTTTTGGGGTTAGAGGTATTAGGAGAATATCTCGGATGAGGAGGATTTCTGAGACGAGAAGCGAAATATAGACAAATTTCAAACAAGTCATGCCTCGAGAGTATGGCAATGAAAAAGAATACCTGGTTCCTTGTGTTGCTGGGATATTCATACGTGCAGCAACTGTTTCCAATTTCCTCGCACAAGATCGAAGGTCGGCTTGAAAAGGGCGATGGGAGGAGTCTTTCACTCCGAAACAAATGTCAACATGCTTTGTCTACTATCTCCCCTTCAATTCAATTCATATCAATAATACCTTGTTGTCAAGTCTTTTAACATCACCACATACCAGCTCTAAGAATCATAGATCTATTCAACAAAACAAATAACACATAGCCAGAACGCCTACCCAGAAAAAAGGCCATACATATATCTATATATCAAATCACAAATCAAGAAACTCGGCAAAAGAACAATACAACATGCCATTTTTACTCCGAAGAAACCACCCATCAATCAAAATTAAGGGGAAGAAGGAGAAAAAAAAGTACTTGATATAAAGATACATTCCAATCTATACATAAGTATTTCATTGTCGCCATAGAATTGCATTGCAGCAAAAAAAACGATATGCACAGCAAAAAGCGTTGAAAAAGCAAGAAAAAAACCTATCAATTCGCAAATCCTGAATCAAAAAGGGGGGGAAAAGTCACCCAGTAGAAGATGAATCCAATAACAAGAACAGAAAGCAAACAAGACAAGTGGCACAACAAGGGGAGAGAAAAAAATGAGCAGTAAGATATTATATTTGACGAAAAGACGCGAACGAGGCAATAATGTTCATGAAAGAAAGAAAGAAAGAAAGAAAGAAAAGAGGATTTGATAGCAGATGCGAATGCAGGAAGTGAGAAACAGGGAAAGGAGATAGAGACGAAAAAATTGCATGAAAAAATACAAGAAAGACCAAAAACATAGAATAAAAACAAGTGCTTTTAGATCAACGAAACCGCCAAATGAGTGAATTCCCCCTTCGTCCCATGCAAAGGAAGGAGGGGATATACTAGGTGCCCATGGTAAAAAGCAACCACCACCACCACCAAAAACCCAAGCCCGAACCCATACCCATACCCAAAACGTAAAAACCCAAAAAACCACTGGTCATAGATGGTAATATCCTACACATGCTTCCTCACTTTTTTTACCAAGACTCGTGAAAAATCGACTATCCTGAGCCATTTTCAGACGGTCCTGAATTCAACCTTCAAACTGGAATGAAGCCAAAAACAAGGGTTTACTTCCACTCGACATCGAGTGCGTACGTGAAACTATCCTTCTCTCCCCGATCAAAAATCCTGATCCTGTAACTCCGTTCCTAGGTTCAGCATCGCTGCCGTTGACGGTCATACTCGCATCGGCAGACTTTGAGCCAGCATTTTTCCCATTCAAGCGTAAAGAACTCGCGGCATATCCGAATTTACGAGCTTTCGCTGCCTGTTCATCACCGCTATCTTCATTGCTGTACCAGGATGTCGCTTCGGAGAATGTACTAGTGGTATTTGAGTTGGATTCCTGTGACATACTACGTCCAATAAGATCATCAGTATCCTCGGCATTTGTCGGGCTAGAAGTTGTCGAGGGAACATCCTCACACATATGAATGCCATTCCTTCCTGGTTTGTCTGACTCCTCCCTCTGAATTTCATTCGCTAGCCCACTTGGTCCCAAATCCCCGGCAGAATGGGAAGATCCAGGAATATAAATCGGATCAAAGTACCCCGTAGGCTCAACCCTTCCAAGGGCAGAAGGGGCATAAAAGTACGCGCTTCCGCTGACATTCAGGTTTGAATCAGGCTCAGGACTTGCGCCAGGTGCACAGCTATCCACACTGGCATCGATATTGATCATGTTGCCCGTTCCTAGGTTCTCTCTGGAAACATCGGAAGAATGCATATGCACGGGCGCGCCAACTGCCGGATTGATGAAAGGATTCGGATTCTGATGTCCAGGTCGGCCCCAAAATGTGCCTGGAGACATAGCGGCTGTCGGTGAAAACGATGAACCAAACATAGGCAAATGAGATGAGGAGGTACGAGTAGTCGCAGCAGCGTTGGGTGAGGCTGAAGGAGGGATGGGGTGAAAAATGAATGGTGGCATCGATGGGGTCATCGGTGGAAGGCCATGCGGAGTCATCTGTGAATGTGAGGCATAGAATGAGGGATGATGTAGGGGAGAGCCCAGACTGGGATGTGCAAGTGGCGAAAGTGAGAGAGGCACAACTGGATGGCGCAGAGGGGATGCCATGGGCGGGGCGAGGAACGGCAAGGTTGGAGGTGGGAGAGAAATAGGGCCCGGATGATGAGGATGTTGGCCCTGCGGAGGCGTTGTGGAAGATAAATTAAACTTTTGATTTTGGGAATGAGATTGAGGCTGATCCGTCGGAGTAGTGTTCTCATTCAGTGGATCCTCAGAGGTAGTGATACTCGATCGATCGATATCTGACTGCGCTGTTTGATGAGACCAGATCGGTGAGGTTGAATCAGAATGTGTCGAGATAAACGTCGAGGCAAGTGTAGATTCTGCATCGTTCGGTGATCGCAGCTCGCTGTCTTGTGATATAAATTCGTGCGGCTGCGGCTGCGGCAAAGATGGTATTGGGATCTGTTGTTGTAATGGGGAAAGATGTGAGAATATCGGGACACTTGTATGGTATAAATCATATGGTGATGATGGTCCAGAGGGTAACATATCTGGGTAGTATCCCATTGGAAGATTGATGTGATTTGGTCCAGCTGACATTGTAGTATGAAATGGGGGCTGTAGAATATTGGCTGTTGACATTGCTTGATGAAAATTCGGGTGCGTAGGGGAAGCGGGAAGCTGAGTTAAGGGAGTATAACGATCAAAATGCACCTTTAGACTACGGCCGTTAAATTCGTAGCTGAGAGCGCCCAAAACTTGAAATGAGTCAAGAGTGAGAAAAAGTAACAAAAAACTTTACCCATTAAACATCTTGACTGCTCGTTCGGCATCCTGGTCTGCTGTGTACACAACCATCCCGAAACCACGAGACCGACCATCGAGGCCCAAGGCCACATCGGCTCGGACTACCGTACCTGCCTGTCGGAACAGGTCTTTGAGATCCTGCCACTGGCAATGAAAAGGGAGCTAGGACCGTTTGATGAACAGATGCCTTTTAGAGATTTGAATCGAGGCTGCTTACATTGCCGACAAAGAGGTTACGGCATGCAGATAATGACGCGTTGGTGGTCTCGGATCCAAAGGGTGTAGTGAAATCCAAGTCATCTGAAAGTACACGGGCGGTCCGGCAGGGACTTGTCAGATGAGCGGCTGACGTCAAAGGGGAGGCTGAAGAAGAAGCAGAGAAAGGGGCAGGCATGGAGAGGGTGTTTGAGGGGGGAGCTGGAAGCGGATTATCAAGATCTTGGGGTAACCTGTCAGGGCGAACCTCGAGAATGCGGGTCTGCCATGAAAAACCGTGAAACATGTCGATAGCTCGGCCAGCATCTTCTGCAGTTGCGAGAAGAACTGTTCCATAACCTCGGGATCTATTATCTGGACCAAGAGAGACATCAGCCCGCAGAACGGTGCCTGCGCGACGGAAAAGATCTTTGAGATCCTGCCACCGAACTCTGTAGGGCAACTGAAGGCTGGTTAGCACAGACAAGGAGACATAGGGAACCAAATACATTGCCGACGAAGAGCTGTGTCCTTGTATCCTTGATAGGGATAGATCTGCCGTCTGGAGTCTGGCCAGCTGAAGTGGCCATCTGGATGACTGCCTCGATATCATCATTTGAGGGCTGGGGCGGAGGACTGGGGGACTTGGGACGAGGCAAGGTCGTGGGCTGGAGAAAGAGAGCTGTGAGGAGAATAACTTGCAAGAAAAAAGACATACCAAAGTCGGAGGTTCCATAACAAACCGCTGAGCGCCCAGACACTGCTCGCGGACACCAAGAGCCACCAAGCCAGTTGTCAGTGCTATACCCCGGCAAACGCCGGTCCAATTCGGTAACTCATCAAAACTCCGAGCCTTTTCACACTGGCGCCGAATGACGTCATCAGTGCCGACTCCACAGAGCTTACAGGTAGTCTACTATGAACATGCAAGGGAATGCCTTGGTCGCAGGCCCACAATCAGCTCCTCTGTCTCAGAGAAAGGAGTAATGACAAACCCACATAGTCACTCCACAATCTTGCATCTTAAGAACCCCTTCACACACCAAGACTCCACCGAATGATGGCGCCATCATCCACTTCCAACCCCAAGTTTCAAAAAGCAGCTATAGTCCAGAAATCAGGCCACAATGTCAAAATTCACTCCGATGTTCCTGTCAAACAGCCCAATCAGCTCAAACCTGGCGAATGTCTTATCAAGATGCACTGTACTGGTGTTTGCCATACCGACTTACATGCCGCGATGAGAGATTGGCCTGTTCCAACTAAAACTCCTTTAATTGGTGGACACGAGGGTGTTGGAGATATTGTCGCTATCGGTGAAAATACAGTCGATAGTCCTGTCAAGTTGGGTGACAGAGTAGGCATCAAGTGGATTGCGTACTCGTGTGTTTCATCAGACTACGACTCTTTGCATGTCATTCACTGTCCGCTGGTTTTAGGTGTCTCCAGTGTGAACAGTGCCGAAACTCTCATGAGCAAAGTTAGCATTTAAATCTCCTCTACCCCATCTCCTTGCTAATCCAACTGGCTCTCAGACTGCGAAAAAGTCAAAATAAGCGGTTATACCGTTGATGGAACTTTCCAACAATTTGTTGTAAGGTAAAGTTTGTTCATCAACGTTTTTGAACTGATCACGTCACATAGGTCTCTTCCGTCAACTGCGTTACCCCTATCCCTGATGGGCTTGAGAGCGCAGCAGCAGCGTCTCTTCTATGTGCTGTGCGTCCGTTCACCGCCTCCCCGAGTCCTATTTATGACAGTCCAATAGGGATTGACTGTCTACCGTGCGTTAAAATACAGCGAGACGAACCCCGGTGATTGGGTCGTGCTCCCAGGCGCCGGAGGAGGTCTCGGTCATCTCGGTAGGCTGTCATCCCTCATCGCCAGCTGCGTTCCTCACAGTTTCCAGCGATTCAATATGCCAAGTACATGGGTCGTCGTGTCATCGCTATAGGCAAGTCTTTCGATGATTTTCCTCCCACTAAACACTCATGTGATTGTTCAAGATGGTGGAGAAGAGAAGCGCAAACTTTGTTTTGCGCTGGGCGCTGATCATTGGATCGATTTCACAACTTGCAAAGACGTCACAACTGAAATTAAACGCGTAACTGAAGGAAAAGGCGCTCATGCAGCTATTGTCACCACCGCCTCTGTAAGCCTATATTCAATAACAACTTGTTCACTCATTCAACCTCGTCAACTTAGTCCAGCGGGTATACTCAAGCTGTGGATTATCTTCGCGAGAACGGACATCTCATGGCTGTTGGTTTACCAGCAAAATCAAATCTTGATGCCAGTATCTTCTTTACAGTATTCAAGAGCATCACAATCCATGGATCCTATGTCGGGAACAGACAAGACGCGATTGAGTGTATTAATATTGCTGCTTCTGGAGCTGTCAAGGTGCATTATCAGTTGAAGTCCATTGACGATCTGGAAAAGTGCGTGCTTTCGTTTTGTAGAGGCCATTTGCTGATGTACCTATCTCTCTCTGAAGTATCTATGCTGCACTGGGTCAGGGAAAGATTGCAGGAAGAATTGTCTTGACTTTGCAGTAGACTGAATAAGAAATAGAAAAAAGAATAAGAAATAGAAAAAAGATGTGTTTGAAAAGTAGGCTACTTAATCTGAAATTTGCCCATGTTATTGGGCGCTAGAGCAAGGTGAAAAACATAAAAGAAGTAAAAATTTGAAAACTCTCTGTCGGGGAATCGAACCCCGCTTTCGCGCGGTCAGAATTAAGTGACAGGCGCGTGTACTGACCGATATACTAACAGAGATATTACAAAACTGTGATTCTAGTCATATTATCCACAAAACAAAGTTGGTGGTTGATCTATGATCGGCTCTGAAGTAGTAAAAAGTTTCCAAAATAGATCCAGGATTCCACGTTTTGTAGTGCCAATGCTAAGCTGAAACACAAAAGCAAGGGAAAATAGAATCACTGAGTCGACCCAGGTTCGAACTGAGGACCTTCTGTGCACCCAAGGACTATCTTATCAGAAACCCTGTTAGACAGATGCGATAACCAACTACGCCATCGACCCTTGTGCAAGGGTTTGGATCGTGGAGAATATATAATCTTTTACATTTAAAGAACTTGATCAGCAAACAGATCTCAATGAAGGGATCTACTTCGTGTTGGGATCCACTAGGCCCACGGGTCCGTGTGATTATGTCAGGACAAGCTAAACTAAAAATGGCAAAAATAATTACATAAGCCCCAAATTTCAGTTATCAGAACCTCTGACAGATTGTCTATGTACACTATGTGATAAATTGCTGAATTAGAGAGAAAAATCAGAACCTTGGCCCAGTGCTTGCAAACCAAGCAGGTCAAAGCTCACTCTTAAGGATGAGTACAAGCAACAGTTGTTGAATATATCCTCTGAGGACTATTATTTCGTCTCTTTTTCTCTCATCATTAGTTTCTGATTGATTAGTAAGCAATGAGTACATCTGCCAGTGTAGACTTTTCTTACACCTCAGTTCTGCACACTTTAGACTGAGACTTCATGTTCTAATAGGATGCTTACTCATCTCCCTGTAATAAAAAGAGCCCAGTCACTTTGAGGTAGTCAAGGACCAAGTTCAAGTAGCCCAGTGCAAGGCTTAAAGCCAATGTATGGATTGTAATACAATGAGGACTGCCAGGGGATACTATCCAGATAGTACTATAACTAGACTATATAAAATATTGTAATCAGTGCTGCACTTGACATTGCAGTTGGCATTACAGCTGATTTTGTAGGTGCTAGGCCAAGGTTCTGATATGTATATTCAGCAATTTAGCACGTGGTGTATGTCCAAGGTTCTGATAACTGAATTTTCTGGGATTATGTAATGAATTTTACCATCTCTAGTTCAGCTTGTCCTGACATAATCACACGGGGCCTAGTGGATCCCATATTAGCGCAGAACAATGAACCCATATCAGTCTGACACAGCGGACAATCAGCGTGATGCTGTCAACTGATCTGTCACTTGGCTGTCCACTGTCACAAATGTCACACCTATGTCTTGTATTTTGACATCGGCCAACTGCTTCCTCAACTTTGCCCTCAAGCAACACTTCACGGGCTTAATTTGCTCTCTCATGTTTTGCCCATTCCGTTGTAAATTGGAGCTGAACTTGCTCCCCCATTTCCAGCATCCAGGAACATAGGTGTGACACTTGTGACAGCCAGATTGGACAAGTGACAGATCAGTTGACAGCATCACTCGGATAGCTGATTGTCCACCGTGCATGAGATAGTGTACCCTCGAGAGCACGCTGTATGACATGAGGCCGTGCTCGACGCATTAATTGCAGACAACGCTTGGACTGCAAAGTGTGACTTGGCTAGCTGCCCAAACTGGGTAACAAGAGCAAGATCGTCGCCCTGAAGCACAAATTGCTAGATATTTTTATATATTCAATTGTAGAGTATATTATCACTTTCAGAAGTGACTTCCGCACTTGAAATGTTGTTATCTCTGAAAGTGGCCAAAACTACTGCAAGGGATAGTAGAGGGCATGCCCCGAAAGATAACAACCAGCCTGCCAAAAGAGACAGTCTTCGTCCAGAGTGCAGCAGCGTCTATGAGGCAACCCTCTGGCTTTAATTTTTTGAGGGGCCATGACTTCAGACATACCATGATACCACCTGTCTTTTCTTCAACGTCAATCAAGGGCATGAAACTAGTGAAGCCTACAAAGAAATATATTCACGTACTGCTTGGAACATTTCTTCATCAGTCACGCGGAGTCATCAGACACGCAGAGTCCATCAATCACAAGAAGTTCGTGGAGAATCGGGCGGTGAATCTGAATCGAGTAGCTGTGTGAATAACTAGCACTCTCGTATAAATACTCCATGGTGAAATCGTCGATGAAAGTACTCTTTGTAAACGAACAGGCATGGATCTGCTCCCTTTTTTACTTGCCAGTGTGGATGTAGCTGCGCAAGCTGCCGGTGCACCCGTTGCTGCTAGTTTGGCTAGAGAAATCACTCAATCTTGCGAAGATGTCGCGAAACATAAGGTGGGCCATGATTTTCGTCCGCTTTTTGAAAAAACAATTGTTCTTTTATTTTAATGAAATATAGAAACATGCAAGAATGCTGGGAGATAAGAGTAGGCAGTTGATATTAGCTTTGAGAGATGTAGAGGAAGAAGACGTAGGCTTGGAGGGTACAAAGATGCAAGAGCGTGTTGATGAAGTCATTGCGTGAGCTGTTGCTTCGCTTTCTTCTTTTTTCTTTCCGGGGGGGGGGGCAAGTTGAGAGGTTAAAGGCTTCAATTGACTCATTGACAAGTGACAAGTGCTTTGAATGCCTTGTCAGACCACCGGCTACCTCGGTAGTCCTGTACCTCAAACCTTTGGTCAACCTGAGGTCACAGGTTCAATTCCGGGTCACTCTCTTGTCGAGTTGCTTTACTTTAGGGTGTTATTCCCTTATACATGTTTCAACACTCATTCACAAAAGTGTTCTAGAAAAAACAAAAAACCGTGTCGATAAATGGACGAAAATGTCGGCTATTGTACGGTGGTGTTAGTATGAGAAACAAAAAGTATCCTTTGCAGATCATCTCCACTGATTTTTTTTTTGCTTTGTCTACGTTCTACTTAGGGAAGAGAAATGAGATCGAATCTGGAATCGAACAATCTGCTCAAGAACTTGATACCGCACTCCATATCTTCTCAGTAAGTCGATCATAGATAAAATAGTTTGTCGATTCTGATTCTCCGATGTTAATTTCCCAGCTCAAGTACGTGTCTCATCTCTCTGTATCTCTCTCTCTTGTCTATATTAGCCAACATTTCACCTAGGGCACAAATTTCTCAAGAGCGCAATCAGAACCTAGCAAGAGCCCAAGCTCAACAAATTGATGCCGAGAACAAAGAAATGCTTCAACAAATCCTCGCTAACCAACGAAACCTAGCACAAGTCGTTCAATTACATCAAGCTGGAGAAAGTATCGCCAAAGAAGTGATGGGAGGATAGAAAGCTTGTACAATATAAGACTAGGGCATGGTTATCAGCTATATGACACGCAGGAGAAGTAGGGTAGATCTCACCTCAGTCGCCAGCTGGATTAACTGCAAGTACTCGTTCGACGTGGTAAGGCCAATGCTCCATCATTACAAAACCTTGGTAATATAACCATTCCTCTCTGGGGGTCATATGATACCAAAAATCTTAATGTCGTCGTTATTCGCCTTCCCCTTCATATCCTGAGTGTCCTTGGGGACAGTAATGTTGAATATCTATTGGGTTTGATGATGTGACCATTCCAGCCCATTGTCCCCGGGACGCATCATATGAGGGAGGCTGAAAGTTCCCGCTTACATCACTCAGATAATGCGCATGAATAATTCCTGCATTGACCAGGTGGGTTCCAGCTCAACCCCTCTCGACCAACTCGCTAGACCACCAATATGCCAGGGACCCAAGAACCGAAACACGAGGGCAGGCTCGCTCTTGATACTGTCCTTTTACCATATAGGAAGTCATCTTCGGTGGACAAACAATCTAGGGAGATAAGTTTACGATGGGTAACATGGATTCAAACCGACTATAGAAGCTAGGGGTTATGAATTGCGGGGAGGGTAAATCAGGAGACGGAAAGCATTACTTGGAAATATGGTAGCATTCATTGGTTTTTTCTACAGCTCCTTCGTATCATCTCCTCCCTGGGGGCGAGGTATTACACCAACTATTCAAGCAACTGACAGTGGGAAGACTCATGGAGACCACGAGGTTGAAATGCGTTGATCGAAGGAAGTTTAAGGAGTATTTTTAGTCATACTATCCCTTGCGGTAGTTTGTGCCACTTTCACGCATTTGAGCCAGTCACATCAAACTTCAAACTCCGTATGAGAATCGACGACGCCGCAGATGAAACCAATCCTTTTTCACCGTGTAACAAATTGACCATTAAAAAAATCCTTTTCGGAAGGCAGCAAGTCAAGTATCCAACTATATGGATACATGTGATAGTGTTATGCTGTAGTATACATATTATACATATTATACACATTTTCTGCTGAGAAAAGCAGAAGTTGGGTGATTAGTGGAGGGTCCAGCTGTAAAGTTAGTGGGAGTTCGGATTCGGTGGACGGGGGTGATGAAGATATAATCTTGAGTGGCAATAAAGCTGGCTTGGATGCTTGATGCCAAGTGGAACCTCAATTGGCATGCTGAATGACGCAAGGCCACGCTCGACGCGTTGATTGGGATCAACCGAGTTGAGACTCAGACACGGCTTGAACACTCCCTGCCCAAATTGGGTAATAAGAGCAGATTGTACAAGATTGTCCTGACCAAATTGGGTAATGAGAGCAAATTGTACAAGATCGTCGTCCTGAAGCACAAATTGCTAGAATGTCAACTGTAGAATACACCATAGAGTATATGTACAAGATTATCGCTCTCAGAAGTGACTTCTGCGCTTTAAATGTCGTTATCTTTGAAAGTGGCCAAAACACCGTGAGTGGCGATGCAGTACAAACCACAAACTACAGCAGGATAGTATTCCGCAGCGACTGTTATCGCGCACCTTTCACCCTTTTCCTGTTACGCAGTTGTGTATACACATGAGAAATATACCAAACACGAACATGGCACCAACGACATATAATCCGGAGAATGGGGTCGGACTCCTCCGAAATCCGGTGCCGGCAGAAGGGCTGTCCGCCGTGACCATCTCCTAACATCCGATACGCTGTTCACACCGGTCCAATTAAGAGTTCGGGACAGTCCCTTCGTGGTCTCAGCACCCAAGCTCTGAAGTGCATAAGTCCACAGGTGGCACTTGGGCCTTAATGGATAACTAATCTAATCTCCGGATGGAGTTTTCCGGACACTGGTTCACTTATGGTAGATAGTCTATATTTCTGCCGGTAGTTGGACCGATAACACAGTGCCGAAGACATTGGACAATCCT
>Ga0153942_1000113_pt1 | contig 27937 bp, 17 predicted proteins | sample TSNJ026MetaG_FD_104731 | JGI IMG/M metagenome (GOLD analysis project Ga0153942, IMG submission 104731) | Attine ant fungus gardens microbial communities from New Jersey, USA - TSNJ026 MetaG | ecosystem: Host-associated > Fungi > Mycelium > Unclassified | place: USA: New Jersey, Brendan T. Byrne... | reverse complement strand
GATGAGGCGGGAATTATCTGTGCAACAGTATTTATCCCAAATAAAAAGCAGGATTATTTTATAAAGAAAATTTTTGTGAAGATTCCGTTTGATATGACAGCTAAGGAAGATAAGACAAGAACCTGCTATATGCAGGCTTGTTTGGCGTATGTTAACTTTGAAGCTATAAATAATACAGACATTAGAAGAATATTTGGATTGTCTGATAAAGAGATGACGAAAGCATCCAGAATAATTAAAGATAAGGTAGATACCAAATTGATTAAAGCATTGGATCCAAATACGGCACCACGATATATGAAATATATTCCGTATTGGGCATAAATTTAACTTTCACTAACTTTTATTTTTAAGATAATAAGGCAATGAAGGAGTGGTGAAAAGAAAATCGGTGCCATCTCTTTGTAATATATACACAAAGGTAGATACTACAAAAGCCTTGGTTTTAAAGACTTTTGGGCATTAAAAAGTATAGAAATGGCCATAGGGGTATTAGAATTTTCTTGATAGCATTGAGTTTGGCAATATTATTTAACTTTCATTAACTTTCAGCTTTGAAATGTTATCATCGGATCGAGCCGATGGAACAACTGAAGTCCCTGGAGGAAGTTGCCGATAGTGGTGGTGAGAATCTAGTCATGAGTGGGGCGGAAGTGCTCTTGTGGCTGGATTTTCAGTTTTCCAATAAGATGCTAACAGTTTGAATTATTGGGTAAGAATATATTTAAGAGGTTTTTTACCAGGTTTCATGGAGTGACTGCTTATCCACCAACAATAAAGCGAGGATTCAGAAATGATAATTAATGAACCGAAGAAAATCGAATATCAAGGCACAACCGTGTGGCGTTATCAGCTTGATAACCGTAGCCACTATCATTGCGGATATAATCTGTTCCTTGATGGCGAAGCAAATGGATAAAAGGGCGGAGAAGCAGCAGCGAAAGTTTGTATTCTGCATTGGCGACGAGGTAAGAGGTATGGCTTGGACCAAAATGTATGATGTCAGCGATTATGCTGACTACTATCGTGCTGGTGGATTAAGGGTTGTAAAACGTGCTGGGTAGTGTAAGAATGCTCCACCGCCTTATATGATAGAACCGCGCGATATGGCAATTTATGAATGGCGAGGTGCAAGAAAGTTAAGTGTTGCCAGTTACAAGGGCAAGTGCTTTCAATGTGCTTGGGCGACGATAATGGCGGTCGAAATAGAGTACATCTGGGGTGTAAACAAGAAGTATTGCTTTGAGAGGAACCAAAGTCGTGCAAATTATATAAACGGAGTAAGCCACGTGCTGTGCTGTACAAAGGCGCCGGGTCAACCTATGACGAAAGATGGATGACCTCTGTACGGAAAACCGTAGTGAGGATGATTAACGAGGGGAGTTTTTCCATAGAAAAAGTATTTTCTGAAAAGAAATCGTATTATGGCATTGTATTGGTGTCTAAGCCAGTGATTCACTTTGGAAAAAGACTAATAAAAGGAAAAGGCAGGCGTCAGATTTAATTCCGGGAATCCAGTCAGGGCAGTGGAGGCATGTCCGTTAGCCCATGAACTTTGGAAGAGGTTGAAGAAGGAGTACGGGTTCCGTAATCGTAAAAGGAGATAATTAAAAGTATCATTCAGGACGGGTTACTTATATCTGACGATAATAAGCATCTTTTGGAGTTGGAAATGGGCAGTGTATGGAGCGATTTCTGACACCGAATATAATCAATTGTCAGATAACATGAAGCAAGATTTGAAAGAATTTAGTGACTGTTTAAAAATAGGCTTAGAAGTGGCTTGGGTCTTTGAAAGAGAATGATGCAGTTTTAACGCTCTTTCAAAGAGAAGATTTTATTGGGATAAAATTAAAAGGACTCTCAAGGCTTTTTTAAATATGAATCCGGAGAAATTACATATGGGAAAGAAAGCGGATTTTCTCCGATAACAACATATATAATTTATACAATCGATGAGTGGATTGACAACATTATCAGGGGGTATTGCAAAAACAGGATACAATTTGATATTGATAAACTGAATCGATTGATTACAAATGCAGGAGTTTAACATTTTACTGATATAAGTAAAAATAATAAGTCCATGCTGATTGGATATCAAAAAATCAAGGGGCTGCAATAGAAACAAGAGAACAATTCAAAAATAAGATGACAGTCTAGGGAAGATGATGTCTATGGTTAGGAGAAAAACGTTGGTTTAGTTAAATTGGAAGTTTTATAACAGATATAAAATATTGATGGAAAGTAGATATGAGTATTTATGAATGTATATCAGATTAGAAAATTTTAGGAGTCAAAGAAAGAAGGGATTGGGATTATTCCAATGAGCAAAAGAGGTATACGAAGCTAAGGAGGCACTGCTCGCAATTGGTAATGCACATCATTATGATATGTTTGTCTGAAAAAAGAAATATTTATTTAAAAAAAGACAAACAAACCAATTTACAAGACTTCCAAATGGATGTATAATACAAACGAAGTATACTTGATTGGAGGTCAATTATGAACATAGCCCTTAAAAATAGAATGTCACTGTATTATTCTGAACTGATTAATCCCATATACGAATTATACCAGTTCAAAGACGATCCGAAGTTTGTAATCCCTAAATACTGTTCATTTGCTACGCTTACAACGTACGGAATATTTCCTAAAGAGCAGCAATATCAGGTTGCTAGTACAGGTGCTTTGCATTATAATAACTCAATACAAACGGAGTTAGAGAGACTTATTGTAGATATTAAAGAATCATCATCAGGGTTACTGAATGCTACTGTAGGGGATGTATTTAAAGTATTTAGAGACTGTCATGTGGAAAACTATTTCGTTGACTCTGTAGGTCTTAAGAAATTAGAAGCTTTTGATTAGTGTTTTTTGTTGAAAAGAGGATATCTTTATGAATTATGCATCTTTTGTGTTTCCGGCTGTGAGAGGGTTTCAGGCAAAAAGAGAATACTTTACCGCGATGGTTCCGTTAGAAGTGATCCCAAAGATTTTTCAGTTTACTGACCAAGAGATGCCACCGGAAATTCGATCTCAGAGGGTTTTAAATAAGGCCCGAATTCCTGAAATGCGAGATTATATTATAAATAATCCTGAGTCTTACGTGTTTTCATCGCTAACGGTATCGGTTGACGGAGACATGATATTTGAGTCGGTTAATGATAATGAAACGATGATAGGTCACATTTCCATTTCAATGAATGCTCGTTTCCTTATCAATGACGGGCAGCATCGCAGGGCAGCTATTGCGGAGGCAATAAAACTTAATCCAGAATTAAAAAATGAACATATCTCGGTTGTGTTTTACTATGACAATGGGTTGAAGCATTCACAGCAAATGTTTTCAGATTTAAACAGGTATGCGATCAGACCTACAAAATCAATAAATATACTTTTCAACTCTCGTGAAGAATCGTCGATAGTTGCAAAGAAAGTGATTGAAAAAGTTGGAATTTTTTCTGGCATGACAGAAAAAGAAAAAACAACTATATCCAATAGATCAAAAGCATTATTCACCTTGAGTGCCATTAGCACTGCTACTATTGAATTGTTAAAAGACATCGATATAGAACTTGATGAAAAAATCAAATTGGCGGTGGATTTTTGGACGGCTGTTTCTGAATATATGAATGATTGGCAAGCGGCTAAAAACGGAACAAAAAAGCCATCTGAAGTTCGTATCGAGAGTATATGCTCCCTCAGCATTACTTTGGTCGCAATTGGTTTTGGTGGCAATAAACTTATTAAAAAACACACAGATAATTGGAGCGAGAAACTACGTTGCCTTGCTAATGTTGATTGGAGAAAAGATAATCCTGTTTGGAAGGATCTTGTGTTTGTTAACGGGAAGGTGGCTGCAAATAGATCTTCGCAGACAGCTTTGTCAAACTATTTGAAACAAATAATGATGGAAGAGACTGGTGTGTAATATGGCGAATTTGACCAGAGATGATATTAGAGAAGTAATCGAGACGGTCAAGGAATTGTATCTTGAAGATATGATTCCTTGGATCTGTGGATATAGTGGAGGTAAAGATTCTACTGCAGTTGTACAGCTAGTATGGACAGCGTTATCAGAGTTGCCAAAGGAAAAATTAAAGAAAACAGTTCATATTATCAGTACAGACACTTTGGTTGAGTCACCAGTTGTGGCTTTGTGGGCTACAGACTCTCTAAATAAAATGAAATACTGTGCGAAAGAATTTAAACTTCCGATTATCCCACACAGACTAACACCAACTACTACCAATACATTTTGGGTGAATCTCATAGGACGCGGCTATCCTTATCCGCGTAGAGATTTTCGCTGGTGTACAGATCGAATGAAGATTGATCCTTCTAATCGCTTTATTAAGGAAATCCTCGATGCTGAAAGCGAAGCAATTCTTGTGCTAGGATCGCGAAAAGCAGAGAGCGCAACAAGAAGAGCTGTTATGGAAGGATATGAAAAAAAGCGCTATCGAGAACACTTAAGCCCTAACGGTTCGTTTCCAAACTCATATGTGTTTACTCCTATTGAAAATTGGACAAACGACAATGTTTGGCAATACCTTGTTCAATATCAGAATCCTTGGGGACATTCAAATAAAGATTTACTTGCAATGTATAGCGGTGCTTCTTCTGATGGCGAATGCCCATTGGTGATTGATACATCTACTCCATCTTGCGGAAACAGTCGATTTGGCTGCTGGGTATGCACAATGGTTACAGAAGACAAATCTATGGCGGCCATGATTCAGAATGATGAAGAAAAATCATGGATGCTTCCAATGCTGGATTTTAGAAATTATATTGTTGGGTTTGGTGACTGGCAAAAAGACAGAGATAGACGTGATTTTCGAAGAAGAGATGGACATCTTACCTGGCATAATAACCGATTGGTTCATGGGCCATACATTAAAAAAACACGAGAAGATTTCCTGAGAGAGTTACTTCGTGTTGAAAGGTTAGTTCATGAGATTGGACCAGAAGAAATACGAAATGTCCCATTAATTAATATAGATGAATTGCAAATGATTCGACAGATATGGCTGGACGAATTCCATGAATTCGATGACTCTCTCCCGCGCATTTACGAGGAAGAGACCGGTAGCAAATACAGCGACGAGATTATTAGCAAAAATAAATATTTTGGTGCGGAGGAAGCAGAGTTGCTTGGCCAAGTATGCCACGATCTTTATAATGGTGAAGTCTTAATGCCTCAGATGCTGGGAGCTATGTTGGATGTTGAAGCCCGCGCAGCAGCAATATCTAATAAAAGAAATGTAATTCTTAACTTTGAGAAAGAAATCAAGAAGGCATTTTATCGTGATGAGAAGGAAGCTGAAGAAATTGCAGAGAAACGTGCAGAGAGAGAGTCGAGTGCTATAGACGAACCGGACGATGAATTTGCTGAATGAGGTGACATTAGATGTATATTACTAAAGTTGAATTACATAATTACGGAATATATAAGGGGACGCATGAGATGTCCCTTTGCAATCAGATTGGCAATAGAAATATTACACTTATCGGAGGATTGAATGGCCGAGGGAAAACCACATTTCATGATGCAGTTTTAATTGCATTGTATGGAAAGCAGGCTCTTAAATATATTCAGGAAAAGGCAAGATCCTATGAGAAATTGCTTGTTGACCACATTAACAAACACGCTACTGATGATTTAACTTATGTTGCTGTATCTTTGTCATTGGATGATGGAACAAATCTTCGTATACAGAAACAATGGCGGCGCAACGGAAAACGATTAGAACAGACCATCATTGTTGAAAAAAATGGCATTGTTGATAAATATCTGGGGGAGAGTTGGAGTTATTACATTGAAGAAATTCTTCCGTTCGGCATTGCAAAATTTTTTTTCTTTAATAATGAAAAAATAACGCAGTTAGCAGATGACGCTTCTTTTGAACAAATAAAAAGTTCAATAAAGTCGGCTATTGGTGTTTCAACAATTGAAAAAGCTATCGAGCACGCAGACGAAGTAATTAGGAGAAAAAAGAGTGCATTAAATGCTTTTGAATCAAGTGAACTTAATAAAGGGTACCAAGAGGTTAAGCAGCAGCTTACAGTAATTGATCAACGCCTTGATGAAGCAACAAAGGAACTTCGGAAATTGGAGTTTGCATGTCAAACAGCAGCAGCTAAACTTGAGGCAAAAGAAAATGACTTTTGGTCTTCCGGTGGAGATTTGAGTCGTAACAGGGATGCTATTAAAGCTGAAATGGATAGGATTTCTTCTTCTGTTGAACAGATGCAGTTTGAAATTCTTCAGACCGCCTCAGACGCAGCAAATCCTTTAGCTTTATGTCCGCAGCTTGTTATACAATCTTATGATAAGGAACAATCGCAACAAAGCGATGATGCTAAAAGGTATACAGAAGAAGTTATCGTTGATATTCATCAGAAGATTATTAAAAGGCTTAACAATACAGGGCTCTTGCCTGAAATACTGGATGCCGTCAAGAAAATTCTCAACGATGAATTGACTGCACACACTCCGGCTCTAGACGCAGCAGCCAGAGTTAGAATGTCTCCTACGACAATGATGCTTTACCAACGCCTTATTTCAGAAGTGTTTCCATCTATTACACAGAAAATAGTTACGTTGTTATCTAATGCAGAGTCACAGGAATCTGAATATATGAGTTTAGATGCTCATCTTGGTGCAGCAGATGAAAAGTCCATGGCAGTGCAGCTATTTGAAGTACTTAAATCTGTAGAAAAGGAAAAGAATCTTGCAGATGCTGAATATCAACGAAAAGCAGAGACAATTGAAAGTCTGAAGCGTCAAAGAGAGATTCTTGTTTTACGTAGAATTCAGTTAATTAAGGGTATGGCTGAGAAAGAAAGCGCCAATGACGATAATATGCGTATCATTAAATATGCAGCTATGTCCATTGATGCGTTGACAGAATTTAAGAAGAGATTACAGCGAGAAAAGGTTGCAAAACTATCGCATACTGCTACTGATTGTTTTCAAACTCTTGTGGAGAAGAATTCTTTGGCAAGAAGTATAGATGTTAACCCTGAGACCTTGGATGTAACTATAGTAGACATTGATGGCAACGAACTGCTTAAAAGTCAGCTTTCTGCTGGCGAACAGCAAATGTTCGCAGTTTCTATTGTTTGGGCGCTAGCATTGACTTCTGGTTACAAAGCTCCTGTTATTATTGACACACCAATGGCAAGATTGGATTCTTCTCATCGCTCCAACTTCGTAACAAAATATCTTCCAGCAGCAAGTTCTCAGGTACTTGTGCTTTCAACTGATGAGGAAATTCACGGAAGATATTTAGATCTTATTCGTGATAACGTAGTCGACTATTACACACTGTTTTACCATGAAGACGAACAGTGTACATCAATTATTCAAGGCTATTTTGAGGAGGCGTAAAAATGGTTATCAAGCATTTTAAATTGTCTCAGCCAGAGAAAGATAGATTAATCAGAATCAAAGCTCGTACAGGGATACAAAATTGGAATATCCTTTGCAGATGGGCTTTATGCTGGTCTTTAGCAGAGCCAACTATTCCTGGTGGTATTGACCCTTTATCCGATAGTAATGTCGAGATGGATTGGAGTACATTTGCAGGCGAGTATGCTGAAATCTATGAAGATATTATTCGGCAGAGATGCATTAATGATGGGTTGGGTGATGATGATAAAACTATTATCAAATACTTCCGACTCCATCTTAATAGGGGAATCAATCATTTCAGCACAAGAGATGTATTGAAAAATTGTTCTGATTTAATCAAAACTATTAGTGCCAAGGGGGTAGTATAATGCCGGTATATTTAGACTATAATGCATCCGCTCCTATTGATGAACGCGTATTGGAATATATGATTGACATTTACCGAAACCATTATGGTAATGCAGATAGCCGTACGCATACGTTCGGGACCGATGCAAAAGGGATAGTTGCTCTCGCAAGGAAGAAAATTGCAGACATTCTTAAAATTGACAGCATGGACATTTTGTTTACAAGCGGTTCTACCGAAAGTAACAATATGGCTACAGTTGGTCTGCTTGAGCATGCAATACAAACGGAGCGCAATCATTTTGTTACAACATCTATTGAGCATAAATCAATTCTTGAAGCAATGAAATACCTTCAGAAAAAAGGTTGCGATGTTGATTTTATTTCTCCAGATTCTTCTGGAAGGATTAAGCCAGAGCAAATTCTTGATCTTGTGACGGATAGAACGCTACTAGTGTCAGTGATGCAGGTCAACAGCGAGACGGGCATAATTCAGCCCATAAAAGAAATTGGAGAGGAGTTAAAGAAGACAAAGACGTATTTTCATATTGATGCCACCCAGGGCTTCGGTAAATTAAATGACATGCTGCGAGAAACTGAGTATGATATGCTCAGCATTACGGCACATAAAATTGGTGGTCCTCAAGGAATTGGAGCTTTTGTATTTAAACGGGATGTATCCTATCGGAGACCGCCTATTCAGCCGTTGATGTATGGTGGTCAGCAGGAACGCGGTTACCGTCCAGGTACAACACCGGTCGCGTTAGTCGCTGGATTTGGATTGGCAGCAGAACTATGCGATAAAGAAGCATCTGAAAACATGGAAACCTGCAAAACAATTAAGAAGGAATTCTTTAAATCTATCGAAGGCTTGAAGCATCAGGTCAATGGTGAACAAAAGTATTGCTTGCCGACAACAGTAAACATTAGTTTTGATGATGCTGATGCAGAAGGAATTTTTGTTACAATCAAGGATAATTATGCTTTTTCCAACGGTTCTGCCTGTAATTCTGGTAGTCATGCTCCAAGCTATGTTCTTACTGCAATGGGCTTATCCGAAAGTAGAATCAGTGAAGCAGTGAGAATTTCTTGGAACCATAATACCAAAGCTGATTTTTCTGCATTGGCAAATTATATTCGGGAGATAATATAAAAACTGAGCTGAGATTGATGCCCTTTTGATTGGCTAGTCTCAGCTCTGCTATATTTACTGGATTTAGAGGAATTATCTTTGGGAGTATTTGTTGCTGGATGCAGAGGCCTAATTTTTTTCAATTAATAGTTGCTTTGTTGCTTCCAGTACTGTCATAATTGCAAAAACTCTCTCCGTATGTTAATTGCCATGATATCTGTCGTTGAACTCAGTAAGAAGCATCTCAAAGACATCAGGAGATTTTTGCGACATATCATACACTGCATATATTGCATGACTTACAGCAGAAAGTCCTTGCTTTCCGTTAGTGGCTACATATACTACATTTTGATACATCATTTTCATGCCATTTAGGTTTCGAAATTTTTTATCATGATGTATTCCCAAGAGATCAGCTCTCTTATTTAGTGCTTTAGATAATGAAGAGAGTTCTGCATTAATATCCTGAATCTCACCATTTGAAGCCTTTTTATAAATATTAATAAGAGGTAATATTTCCTCAACATCCCATTTGATTTTGAGCATGATTTAATTCTCCTTCAAAAGCTGATTTTTAGTTTTCTCATCAACTTTTTTTCTTTTAACCACTCTTGTACAGTCGGGGTCAAGTCGGCAACAGTCGCTTGTTCTGAAGAGACTTTTTGGAGAAATATTTGAATTTCGGGTTCAAGCGAAAAACAAGCTTTCAGTTCGTTTGCTGCCGTAACACTGCTGACAAGGTCATTGATTTGTTTTAGAGAGATGGCACTAGATGCAATTTCTTGAATAGTGCGTTCTAGTGCTCTTGTTTTTTTTGGATCGGCAGTATGTTCAGCAATTATTGAAATATATCCGCGAGGGCCATCGGAATATGCCCCTGCATTGGCTTGCCAGGCAATATTCAGTTCTGCTTTTGCAGTATTCACATGAGATGTGAATATCTTCACGGTATCTCTACTTAATGAACCATCCTCAATACCGCTACCGCAATCATTGATAGAAGATAGTAATTCATCTCTATTTGTCGATGCCATAACAGGCGTTGACATAATTCCCAGTTTTTTGAGTTCTTTTATACATGTGGTTACAGTTCGAAGCTGCGAGCAAGCGGTATTCAAATTTGCTAATTCAGTGGAGAATGCCTCAACGGAATTTTTTCTGCCCTGTGCAGCTCGTTTTTCGTTAATGGCGTTAATGCTATTATTAATAGTTTCACTTAGTAACATCTTGTACCTCCATTCCAGACAGTAATTCATAAATTGCGCCCAATTCTTCTTTAGCAACCTCTGCAACTGCGTCAACTGAAGTATTTCCAGTTAATCCAGTCATAGCATTTTTCGCCTTTTGTTCTTCGCTTTGAGCAAGACGCTCAATTTCCTGCAAATCATGGAGAAAATCAGTTAAAAGTGTTAGTGCAGTGCAATTCTTATTATCACCCTCAGAGAGAACAAACGTATTCTGAGCCAGAATTGCTAATTGTAGTACAGGCTCTTGATTTCTTGTGCTTTCAATGCGGTTAATTGCCCTTAAGATTTTAGTAGCAATATCTTTAGGTGCCCCAACATACTTATCCTTCAGCTTGCTTTTAACGGCGATTCCATTTTGTCCAAATATCGAGAACAGCTCTTGAATTGAATTCAAGACAGTCAACAAATTATCTGTTGCCAGCTCGCCGATATATGTTATCAGGTTATTTTTAACCGTTTCATACTTATTAATCTCTGCGGTTGCTACCGTATTGATTTTTGGATATAAATCCTTAAGTAAAGCTGCTGGATTATAAAGAATATTCTGGTCTGTCTTTTCAGGCAATGATTTGTAAATATTCCAGTTATTTGCAATAAGATGATTGATTGCATCTACAAGTTCGTCAGTGTGATAAGCGCAAGTTTTTGGATCCTTCGATAATGCAACGGCACCCATAGTAGTGTTTGTTGATTTTGTTAACAAATCATAAGCGGCATCGAAAGTAGCTTCTTTACTTGAAACATAACTAACAAGGTCGTTCCATTCACGAGTCGAGTAAGATGCATTTTCGGGCCTTTCAAACCTGCTGAAAAGAGTTTTGATTGCTTTGATATCGGCATCGTAATCAACTCTGTATCTGAATAAGGTGGCTCTAATAAACTGAAGAGCAAGAGTCCACTCAGAGACTGGCAATTTGTTTTCAAACGAATCAGCTGCAATAACTTTCTCGCATATAGAACGTTTCTGGCGTTCAAGCCACACAATCAAACGCTGCTGGTAATATACGGATCCGTTATAATCCCACGATTTGTTAAATTCGTGTTCGAGTAAAGCAATCAGTGCATCATGGCTTTCGGCATTACGCTCAATATATACCAACGCTTGCGTATCGCGTCCGGAATTACTTTGTCCTTCAATGAAAAAAGCACTTAGATTTGACAGACGTTCATTCGCAATGTATGCTGGAATACCTAAGTCCTGCCAGCAAATTGCGCCGGGCTGATTACTGGTTCCAATTAAAAACTCTTTGATCCATTTTCGATAATCGCCGTCGTATTGAAGGATTGCAGACTTATTAAACCATGTGTCAATGTCCTCTTTCCATCTTCTATGGTTTTTTTCAGCAATGGTTTCTTTTTTCAGTGTAACTGGCAGCTCATGAGATGGCGGTGTCACGGTTACAGGAATTTTCGGCGTTGCTGGAAAAGAACCAGTAGCTGAAGAGGAATCAGAGGCACGCTTGATTATTTGGCCAATTGGCTCAAAGGCTCCCAGATTAATATCTGAGAGAAAAGCTTTGTTTATATCTCCAATATACAACTCTCCGTGAGCTGCTTTTGTTCCGGTTGCTGAGCCATCACCCCAGATGGCGAGAACACTTTTAATACGCTGACGTTCTTCAACCGAGAAAATATCGCTTCGATCAATAGCGGAACTGTGAGGATCATTTGTCATAGCTGCCGCACCGGGATTAAGTGGGAACAACCACTTGTCACCGTATTTTTTACCGTCAAAGTATTCTTTTAACTGTTTCCTTAAAACGTTAATCAGAAACGTTCTGGGGGTTTTAACTGGCAGTTGATTGTATAGTATATTTATCGCTTTTCGATTGAAAGGAAATAGAGTGCATTTTTTACCATCAATTTCAACAGACTCCCATTCGCACGGTGTTTTAAAATCACTTATGGGCAAGCCTTTTAAAGACGCACTTGATTGATACCAAGTGTGAATTTGTTCAGGGTCGCAATAGATAGCATTCAAATACTTGGCTGTCATATGCACCAAGAAGTCGCTTGTTCCGTATGAGCGTTCATTAACATTTATCTGATAAGTCACACGTTCTTTGAAGTTATCTTTGAATTGGTCATAATATCCATCAGTAATACCTATAATAGCAGTAATGCGACAAAGATAATCATATTCGCCTGTATGTGGTGATGAAAGAGCCGTAATAAGCTCAGAATCGATTCCGGTAAAGCTAGTAAAGTCTTCAATAAAAATTGTAAGGTTTTTTCTTTGCCTTTTCAAATCTTTCCGCATTTGCTCAAAGACAGACTTTGTGCTTTCGCTGGATATATCTGCGCAGTGCTGCACTACATTACCGGTAAACTGATTCAAATAATTGACAAGACGCGTAACTTCATGGTCATCACCATATATTGTTTGAACAAAATCTTGCGCATCTGGGTTACCATCTTTTTTTACTGCGCGATTTACTTTTTTTGCTTCTTTGGAACCAAAATCATCTTCTGTGAATATTCGTTCATCTTTTAAAACCTGGTTGCTCGGAGCAGTTATAACTCGATAGCATCGAGAAATTGCTCCATCATCTCTCATAAGGAAGTCTTGAACTCGTCCGTCAGATAAATACTGTGCAATATTCCTGCAATCGACAGCTTTATAATACTGATTACTGCGGTCGTTAATTACAGCTGCAATATAGGCAAAAAAAATCTCTGTTTTAAAAGAAGCCTCATCTTTTGACGCTGACGATGTCACGAACTTCCTGAGTTTATCAGCAAGTTCAGTATCTTTAATTACATTTTGTTCTAACAGCTGAGAAAAGGCACCGCGTACGGAGTTGTTTAGGCGGCGTAAAAAAACGACCTCTTCCTTTTGGGGATCACATATGATGGTCGGGCTATTAGCAAGTTTAGCTCTCAAATAGCGAATAAGATGAGATTTTCCGGTACCATTATTACCACGTACGATTATTACACGATGGAGATTATCAGGGTTGTAAATAAGTTGATCAAAAACCATATCTTCCGTCATAAGTGATGGAGGTGTAGATATTTGGCCACCCTCATATACTTCGAGTTGTGAGAATGGCATGTGTGTTGCCATAAAGTACGCATCTTCTGAAGCCATATCATCAATTTTGATAGCGTATTTTTCCATGGTGTTTCTATACTGATCCCAAATCATAAACACACCTCCTCCGTTATTGTAATATGTGAGAACTCGTTTATCGGGTCGCCGTCGACATAGAACAAAGATATTCGTTCCGTGTCTAGCCTGGATTCCAAAACGATTAACCCTAAGTCATGCAAGGTTCTAAGTCCGGAGGAAAAAGCTAAAGGTAAATTGCCCTCAAAGTTCACCTCAGTAATTCTTAGAGAAATCCAAGAAATAAAGTCCTTAGCTCTAATTGGTTCGCTATACTTGAATGACTTGGAAAATTCGGTGGCTAAGATGTCATGAATCCTAATATTCATGTTAGGGAGGAAATTTGTTTCATTCAAATAACCAATGCCTAAGAATGAAGCCCAGAAACGCCATCCGAGTGCAGCATTTTCATCAAGGCCAGAAAGCGCCTCAACTTCTTTTTCTGCTGTTTTCGCTAGTACCTCCCACTTATCTATGGAGAAAGCTCTTTCATTTTGGCTAATTACCCATCTGGTAAATATGTGGAAGGTGGATGTTTTAAGCGAAAAAGCGTTGGCATTGACATAGCGTCTGAAAGAGACTGGGGATGCCAGGATGTCTTTGTTTTGAAGGAGAGTAAGTTTGTCATCTTTGCTCTGTATGATTTTCAAATCCTTCTCTGCAACGTCAATTGCATAGTTGATAATATTATTGGATTTTGCTTCTCCAAGAGTTAATGCATCGCGTAATTCGTCTTTAGTTAAACTTTTTTGCGAAACAAGACGGCAAACACTAAAGACTCTTTCTGGGGTTGGTTCCATTCGCATGTTATCTGGATGTGTTGTAAACATGTTTAACCTCCTATAATTCTTCAGAAGAAAGGTGATATCCTTCTATACTTTCAATAATCGGCTTTCTTGTGTTAGGGATCGTCATGTACTCACTACAGAAAAACAAGCGACGATATCCTAAATCAGTTAGTTCTTCCAAGGCTTTCCAAAGAGCATAATTTGTATTATGGTCATTACTAAATACACAGAAAACACCTTTAAATAATAGATACGATGCATGTTTAGCAATGAAGTAAAATTCTTTGTATGTCAGTATAAGGCCTTCAAAATCAACGTCTTGTGAGATTGAAGCGGGAAGCACAAGTGCATATATTCCCCAGGTCTGTGCTTTCGAGATAGTTCTTTGAAGTTCGTGAATATCCTGGGAATGGGATCTTCTAATAATTAGGAGATCCTGATATACTCCCATAATTCGATCAAGTTCTTTGGATGAAGCAGCCGGTTCCATTCGCAGGTTTGGTTCCATTCTTAATTTATACAGAACATCGGAGTTCGATTTTCCGTTTAAATCAGCTGGGCAGCCATTACATACTTCTTTCGCAAGAGGAAACAGTAGTTTGAAAATATGACCCCAGCATTTAGCGATTGGATGTTGAACCAAATCGCGCATTATATGATAACCTTTGAGCTGTAATTTAAGTTCCGTCTGTCGGGGGTTTTGGAGTTCTGCACTCAACAGCTCTTGATTCCCTAAGATTTCAGGTTTCAATAGTTTTACAGTAATCAGATAAGAATTACTGGCAGCCTGAAATGATATGCTAACTAAATCAATAAATCCTGTTCTATATAAGAAGAGTAGAAGATTTACGTTCCAGGAAATGTTACGGTTTCCTGCAAATTCAGCTTCATTAATGGTCATAGTTGGTGGAGTTGCAGATGTATCAATAGTGCAAACATCTCCATCCATAATTACGGAAGCTGTCATGCCAGCCCATCTTGCAACCATGTTATTAACTTTTAATACTCGTTTATTAACTAGTCCAAGAGCTCTGCGAACATCTCCCTTGGCTCCTTGCTTGCTTTGGTAAGGAATGAGGAGGCTTATGGAAGGAAGTCTATCTCGGCCAGCCCGGCCTACTTCTTGGTAAAATCTACTTAGATTTTCTGGTACGCATGCATGTACAATTGTTCTAACATCTGGTTTATCAACACCAATACCAAAGGCAGAAGTTGCAAGGACAATATCATATTCATTATTTTTCCAAGCCTTTAAAATTTCATCTCTGATGGATTCATCAGTATTTCCTGTAAAGGTTGGGATATTTAGATATCCATATTCCTTAAGTCGTTTTTGCAAATCATCTGCTTCACGTGGCTCTAAAACATAGACTACCATTGGCTTAGGAAGTGTTCGAATCGCTTCAAGAGTCTTATTGATCTGTTCAGTCTTGCTTTTTGCATAATAAAAGTAAAATCTAGGCTCTTGTCTCAGTGAATCACAGCGAATCTGAACGTTTTTGCCTACATTTCCAAATAAGAAAAGCAGGTTATCAACAACATCATCAGATAAAGTCGCAGATAACATAAAGGTACGTAACGAGTCCCCTGAGTCTTTACGCCATTTTTTAAGTGCAATAGAAAAAATTTGAAAATCAGGTCTAAAAAAGACTCCCCAGTCAGGGACAATATGTGCTTCATCTATAACAACATTATTTAAGTATCCGGTTGCAGCTGCATCCCCTAATTGTGCATATAAAACGCCGTTTTTGATAATTGCTTCTGGAGAAGAGAATAGAATTTTAGCTTTTTTCTCTTTTATTGCGGTAACTATTTTGCTCTTTTCTATAGCAGATTGATCGCCACGGTAGCGGAAAATACCATCATTGTTAGTTAAATTATTTTTTGCTGCATAGTATTGGTCTGAAGTTAAAGCGATAGTAGGAGCAATGACCAAAGTCAACCCATCAGAGCATGTAGCAAGCATTTGAGTTACTAAACTTTTTCCGCCACCTGTGGGTTGAGAAATCAGTAAAGAATAGCCCTTGGGCAGCATTAGCGCAGTATGAATTGCTATTTTTTGTTCGAAGCTTTTATAAGCATTAAATACCGTTTTACTAGATAACAAGGTATCTCCAGTGGAAGGCGATTCTAGTTCATCAATGGCTGGTATGAGAGAATAGACTTCTGAAATATATGAGCTTGGATTTATCCATTTAGGAATAGCAAGCACACTGGAAACAGTGCTATTTGCTTCACAAGTTAAATCAAAATCCTTACCATACTTTTGGACTAGATTGTACATTTTTAGCGGAAGTTCTATACGTCCAAAAATCAATACAATATCTCTAAGATTCAAGCATAAATCCTGAGCGGATGCTTCGTCAATTTGATAAGAACGGAAACGCCGAACAAAGCCAATAACATATCTTGCTTTGGCTGCTTCAGTTAATTTGCTTTTTGTATTTATGTTTTCTAAAAGCTTCTCAAGTTCGGTAATAGATGCTTTTTCTGAAAGAGAACCTTTTAAATACTGATGTAGAATTTCACTTGAGTCCATTATCTTCTAACCCTCACAAAACATACAGAATCGAGTACCGGTTTGGCAGATTGAAGTGCTTTGAGTGATGCATTATACAATGTAATTTTTTTCGATACAATATCGATACTTCGCTCGAAATATAGCGCCTCTGCTTTATAGCCATTGATAATGCGCTGCATTTCCTTTTTTGCCGCCTTAATTTCTGCCTGCTCTTTCATTTTGCTATAAGCAATACGATAAGCATTTGTGGTACACTTATCAACAAGTGGCTCCCAAACATCCGGCGGTGTTTGAGCAATGAATTGATCCAAAGGTGCCACTCCGAGTCGGGAATGGCTTCTTCGGCCCAAGTGTGTAACCTGATGTTCTTTGGCCGACAATACCAGTTTGATTACCTCATTCTCATCAGTCTTTGTGCTAAAGGATGTTAGCGGGATGACGGCAATGATTTGATTCAAGGGCAAGAACATTTTGTATTGCGCCAAAGTCCGTGGGCTAATTCCTTCTTCAAGCAATCCATTAATAGGGACATTGATATTATATATGTAGACTAAACCATCAAAATCAAAGGTTCCGTCAATTCCTATTGCCGTGCAATGGCCACGGCTACAACCTACTGCATTTGAGATGATAGAATCATATACGGCATCTCCTGGTGCAAAGAAAAGAAGGTCTTCTCGTGTCGCAGCAACTTTTCTGTCGAATGTCCCTAATATCTGTCCTGTTCTGCGCATCATTGCGGAAGTATCGTAATGTGACCATTTCGGCGGGATAAATAAAGACTGTCTGGCTGAATTAGGGCTAAAACGGCTTTGCTTGAATTCAATGAGAGTGTTTACAGTAGGAGTTTCTGCTATCAATCCAGCCTGTCTTCCCCAGCCGAGCATTGCCTCTGCAAAAATTTTATCGTTCCCTTCAGCATAAAGGTTAAGTACATTATCAATTCCTTGAGAAAGGGGACGATACATGGTTGCTCCTATATCAAAAAGCTGTTCGTCTTCGACGCTGTCCCTCATCTCATCTGCCTGATCAAGGATGTCAACAAACGCATTGTTTAGACCGTTATAGAAATCGTCAAGCAAAGCGTCTACAATGAGCTGATTTAATTCACCAGTAATAATTTCGAGGCCGCTTAAAGATTGATGAAAAATTTTAAGTCCGTCTTTCCAAATATGGAAGAGCTGCTCCTCAATGGTATTTTCAGTATAAAACACAACAGATACAACATCAGCATCTGTGCTTCTCCCTAATCGATCCAATCTACCAATTCGTTGCTCAAGTGCATTTGCACTCCAAGGAATATCTAGATGGATTATCTGTGTTGCATTCTGGAAGTTTCGCCCCTCACCACCGGTTTCATCACAAATAATAATTTTGCAAGTGTCATCATTCTGAAAGTCATACACACTATCCTCTAGTTCTTCCTGTGACATGCCTTTACAGAAAGTGACGGCATAAACATCAGAGGAATATCTAGAAGATAGTAATTCCGAAAAGATTTTGACTGTTTCTGTATATCCGGAAAAGACTACCAATTTGAATGAAGGATCGCTGTAAATAGGAGTGTCTTGATCGATATAATCTAACACGTGCATTAAACGTCCCTTTATTAAATCAGGATCCTCGTCAAGAGCGCAGTTTGCTAAAGAATGTTCAATAATAGCCTGTTTTTTCCAAGTTGTTGCGTAACTTAACAAACTACCCTCTGTGATTCCAAGTTTGTTTAATTGTGTCTCAAAAGCCCAGGGACTGCTAAAGAGTGCACTAAGTAATGGAATCGCAGTACTAGTTATATATTCATCAGTATCATCCGAATCATTCGTAAGGAAATCCAGTGTTGCCTGGATAGCACCTGTTTCGTTATATATATCATCTGCTGTTAGCGGTGCATATGAATGTTCGTCTAGATCCCGATTTGCCATAGTGGCAGAAATCAGTTGTCTCCGATTACGGATAACTTTTCGTTCTACTCGATAGTTTTCACAAATATATGCGAGTGCCTGAGTTGTTATGTTTTTTCCGTGATCTTCAGAAGTTATATCTACAGATTCAGCCAATTTCCTAAGGGCGCGATCTTCTAAAGAATCCACAATACTATTAATCTTTTCGAGTATGCTTTCGCCATAATCATCAAATTTGTCTAGACGCCCCAATTGTTGATTGATTGTTTGCTGAATACTTTTTTGCTTTTTTACAAGCCATGAAAAGCGTTCAGGTGTCATCTGATCATATTGCTCAGGGGATAACAATGCTAATAACCTTCGATACTCTTCATTACGATCCTGTATTGGTGTTGCGGATAAAAGTAGTATATGAGTAGTCTGCTTGCTTATTTGCTGAACAATTCTGTAGGTTTTGTCATCGCCAAGCAATCTATGTGTTTCATCCACAATTGCCAGGTTCCATTTTTCTCTGACTAAAGTACTAAACTTGCAAAGATTCTCAAGCGCAACTATGCATACTTCGGCTGTGGGGCTATTTTCTTCGGAGCATAATGAATACTTATAGTGGAGCTCATTTTTCCATTGTCCAACTAGAGCACTAGGGACGACAATGAGTGTTTTAAACTCCTGATTTTCGCTCATTAGTATCTTTAATATCGAGCATGCTTCTACAGTTTTTCCTAATCCAACCTCATCAGCTAGCATATAACGAACTGGTGTTGTTTCAAGACATCGAGTAATTGTGCTTACTTGGTGAGGAAGTAAAAATGCACGACAGCCGGCTAACACATCAAAGCCATATAAGGCATTCTTTACAAGGTGTAGGTTTCGGCTGACCTTGATGTGATTTATAAACCATGACGGATTTTGGAATTCGTAGTCTTTCAGTTGTTTTGCGGGAGAGTAATTCATTTGGGAGTATTCAATTTTTAAGTCTGTTTCACAGGCTTTAATATATTGACCATTGGATAGCTTGATATAGTACCAATAAGGCTGATTGTGATCAGCAGGTTCAACTATTGATGCAATTTCACCAAGACCCCATTTTCCTTCAACAACTCCGCTTACCAGTGCCTGGCAATGAGTGACAGATGATGCAAAAAACACATTATACTTAAACAAACTGCTATAATAGCATTCGCTTCCAAGCAAATCATGCATTTTTACTTTGACACTATTTGCTAATTCGTTGTATTCAAGAAGTTGTCCAAGTACAAAAAAGTGAGGATGTTCAGTATCTCCTTCTTCAACTGGAATAGGACATCTGTAATAACAACCTTTTAGCATAATGGTACCTCCTAGAGGAATTAAAGAATCAAGTTATCCATTTTTCAAAAAGGGTTCCATACAGTTGCCTTTATGTGTGCAATACATGCACCAATCTGATGAAATCGCGGTTTTGTCTTTACTGGTAACTTGGTTCAAATACTGCTTTATTTCTGTATAATATTTAGTCAAATATGCCTTTTTAGATGGCTCCGTAATTGAATCCAGTTTGTGTAGAGAGTAGGTTTTCTTTGGATATTTTTGATCCGCTAAAGCTTCAAATTCTGTATAGGGGTTTTTAGGTTCGATTTCTGTTATATCAATGTCATACAATGCATTTCCATATAATTTACGGATTTCCATATGTCTGGTGTCGAACCGTTTGACAGTTGACCCGGATTTTGAATCATCAATAATAAAATGCATTATGTAGTTCCTAACTCGCCGCCTCAAATCATATATTTCGCTATTTTTCCAGAATGAGAAGCATGCATTAATGTTTGACGATTCCCGATTGATGATATCGTCCAGATTGTTCTTGGCAGTACTCTTGTGCTGTCTTTGGATATTTTTCCAAACTGCCTCAATCAAAATGTTTTCATAAAATTTTTGATATAAGAAGTTTCCATGAACTATAGGTGCATCTTCCATAACATAGTCCAACAAGTATCGATACGGACAAAGGAACATATCCATCAATTGTGGTTCTTTTTCATTGACGTTGCTGATGGTATCTTGCTTTATAGATAATGTAAACGGTGTGTTATTAACAGCTTTTTTCAAAGGAATCGAATCAGCAGATAACCCTAAAATTGAAAGGAGTGCATAAGGCTCGGTAATTTCGTCTCCATATTGTTTTACATAGCTCAAAGTCGCGTCACAATGATTAAAGAATAGACCATAAAATAGAGCATATCTCAAGAAACTACTGCGTTCGCCCAAAGCTGAATAGTAAACCTGAAATTGTAAATCTATTGGAGAGTATGCATGTCTAATGAATGTGTCACTCAAAGGCCATGGCAGAAGATCATCAACATGGCAATTTAGATCTTTGTCTGATAAACAAGCAAAATGGTAGGTCTTCTTCTCCCCGCGTTTGAGTTGGTGTTCGGTTTGGAGAATATCACCGTCAATCTGTTCAAAGTTTTTGACAATCCAATCAACGCCGTTATCATCATCCTTTTGTTTGAGATAATAATGCAGCCCTTCCTGTAAATCCCTAAAGGTACCAGAAAAAGTAGATCTATTAGGTTGAATCGTATTCAAACGTAATTGTAGAGCTCCGATTAGAGTACGTTCTTCTTCAGTAGCAAGTGATAATTCGCGTTGTTTTAAAAACTCCCCAAGATTCTGGAAGTGCTTTCCAAAGTTAATAAACTCCTCATGAGAATTATCAATTGAAAAAAGATATGTTGCTATCTCATTGATTTCATTTATTGCGTTAATAAGCATCTCGATATCTTTGATGGTAACTCTGTACCGATTGTAAATCGATAGGCTTTTTAAAGGGAACAGCGGATCACCGGCTTTGGCAGAATTAATTTTTTTATAATTATCAACATAGTTCGAAGCAACAGTTTGCTGGAACTCTTTGAATGTAAGCAGCCCGTCAAATAATATTTCAATATTACAAAATGTCCGAAGTAACTCCTCGCCAGTGCCGGATTTTAATACGTGAGATGACAAACATTCTTTCAGTGCCGGAATATCTATTTTTATTGTACCGCATTTATAGTTCCATAACCTGTATATTGCAGCAAAGAACTGACCGATGGGGTAGGACAAAAAATGTCTATTGCTGGCATACTCTGGATAATAAATCTTCAATAGTGTGTGGACATCTCTTTTAGCAGTATAAACCTGTTCGTCTAAGTGGTGCAGAACCGCTGCATTGTTCCAGACATGATTGCCCCGCTCAATGATATTTAGAGATTCATGATAGCTTTTAATAGCTTGATCAAAATGGTCTGAAACATAATGAGCGTACTCGGTAATATTTGCAAATTCATAGTATGGAATGTCTTTATATAAACTATAAAGTCTTGATAATTCAGTTTTGTTGGCGATTCCAGTTCCTTCGCTAATCATACCTAAAGCAGTTGCCAAAGCATTGCTCTGATTCTGCATTATAGAGGTTTTATAATCATAAATGTTGCTATCGTGATGAATTGGAGTTTCAAAACACCGATAGATATCTATCCAAGAGGAGTAAATCTTGGAGTAGTTTTTTTGATAGTTGAAGAGAAAGATAATCGTAATCCCCATTCTCTCCATATCTATGAGGAGCCGCAATTGAGCTGGTGAAAACTGGTGCACTCCATGAACTACGATAGACTTTAGCTCCTGTTTTTGAGTGACCTCAATAGCATGACTATACCAATCGATATCGCTTGCTAACAGAGGATGTTTATCTTTGTATTCTTTTAATTCATTTTCTGCCAAGCTCACAATGATTTGCTTAAGTAAAAAAAGATCAGGAGTTTCAGGAAATGCAAACAAATCCATTTCCTGAATGTGCTCCAACATTTCAACAAAAAAACGTTGCTCTTTGTTTCCTTTGGTTTTGTCGATTGCTGTGGCAGGAATCCTAAGCTCGATGAAAAGCCTTAAGGCATTCAGAAAGTGGGTCTGATTCTGGATAAGGGAATTGTAAAAGTTCTTATTTATAATCCCTTCAGCTAGCCCAGTCTTAAATATGCTTGTCAATGCACTGTATTGCTGCACTCGTAATGCAACATTATCGGTCCAGTCCTTATAAAGCTGTTCATGGCTAACGAGATAATCGAATGGACAGATTAAGCCATTTATTTCTTTTTTCATTATGCCTTTTAAACCATTAACTAAGGTACGGGCAACGCAAAAGTGCGGCAAATCATGGATTTTATCCCAAAAATCGGTCTGACATAGCTTATATGGATCTGTGTATGTATAGATCTTGTAGGGCATATTAGACCTCCGTTTTTATCAAATTTTGCCATGATGGCCAGTTTTTTCTCTGGAGATTAATCCAAGAAAAAGAACGAATAGCTCTCGTCATAGCGACATAAAGAATTCTGGTTTCCTCACGGCTGCGTTCTTCTTTTTCTGTATCTTCGTTATAATAGTCATTCTGAACAGGTGCACTATCATCATCAAAATCCAAGCGATAACCAATGTGAACAGTGTCATTAGTCTTATCGGTACTTACATGAAGCTTGGCCTTCTTAATTTTGTCTATTGGGAAAGAACAGTATGGAAGAATAATATGTCCATACTCCAATCCCTTTGCTTTATGTACAGTGATACACTGAATAGGTATCTCATCAATTGCAGCGTTGGCAGGAGTTCTGCTATCCACAGACACAGGTGTTACAATGCAATTGTATAACCTTTCTTGGAGCGTATTAACCGTAAGATTGTCGATGTTGCAGGAATTAATTAATTCCTCGAACAACAGATCAACATTCAACTGATAATAATGCTGCCTCCAAGGATCGGAGCTATAATTATTCCATGGTTCTAATGTGCTATATATTTCTCGAATGGTCTGAAGAATGGGTTTGATACGGATCCCATGTATGATACTCTCCCAAGTGTTTTCCTTCGAAATTGAATTAGCTAACATCGGATTCATGAAACGGATTAAATAGTTCACTTGCTCACGTTCATCCGTTTTAGCTCTCCAGGTACAAAATTTGATTTTCTCTCGCAATTCATACAAATTAGATTTTGGTATGTCTAAGCTAAAGAAGTTTGATGTTACAAGATTGTAAAGGTAATCTGCCTCATCAAAGTGTACCAATGCATTAACTAATGTCATCATATCGAGTGCTGGTTGCGAAATATATAAGTCGCCACCAGTGTTTGTTTGAATGGAGAGCTTGTAGGGGTCTTTCCCGCATATAGTACGAATCATTTCAGCTTGCCAGTTTTCACGTACTAGAATAGCAATGCTTTTTTCTTTGGCGCTAACGTCAATGCCATGTTCAGATTCATATTGAATACGTCTTTGAATACGTTTGATTTCTTCAACAAGGGTAGGAATTCGTAACTCTTCATCGGTAATCTGGAGTTCTCTGTAAAAAGTGTTCTTGTTATTGACCAAATACCCATTATAGTTGCGAATTCCAATAAGGCGATCTGGAGCAGAATAACTAAACAGTTCTTCAGTTGTAGATCCCCATTGAGAAAATGATTTGTCAAAAATATCAAGCAACAAAGAATCAGTACGATAGTTAATCTGTAATTGATATTCTTGCCACGATTTTTTATCAGACTCAATTTCCAACCGATCAAAGGCTTTTTCTTCTGCCCCTCGGAAACGATAAATACATTGCTTTATATCACCAACAAGAAATAAACGATAATCCAAGAGCTTAGCAATTGTAAGGATAATATCAATCTGGGTGTCATCGGTGTCCTGGAATTCATCAATGAACATATATTGACGATATCCATTACTTAGCTCTTTAATTCGATTTTTGCTCTCAGGATTAAAGATAAATCTTTTCAGAACAGACATCATTGAACCAAGATGGATTCTATTATCGGCCAGCAAGTCTGTAGAGTATTCCTGTTCAACTTTAGGAATGATGTAGGCCAGTAACTCGTGAAGAAGTTGTTGATTTCCTACTGTTTCGACAGAACCAAATGCATCTGCCCCAATAGATTCCAAGTCAAGGCTCTTATTGTGAAGTTTTTCAATAAAGACTAAAATATTGTCAATAAGGGCATATATGGGCATTCCCAGACTGGTAACATAGCTTTTTCCATATATTTTTTCCTGCTGTTTTATGTATAGATCTAGAAGATCGGATATTTTGCGTCGTCTATAGAATTCACTTGATGTGATTGAAAGGTCAACCCCATAACCGAATTCAGTTCCTAGTTTGGAAATCAGCTTTTTAGCATAGGAGTGAATTGTGCTGATTTGCATTCCTTCAACATAAGATACCATGTTTAAAAATTCAGATCTTCCGGAGAGTAAATAACAGTCACGGAAGTATTCTTTAAGTTTCTCTGACATTTGGTTTGCGGCTTCATTAGTAAATGTTATCATAACAATTCTATTGGCCATATTTTGAAGTGCAGTAATGTGTTTGTAGCAGATAAAACCAATTCGAGAAATCATAGTGTGTGTTTTTCCTGTACCGGCACCAGCCCTAATCACGATATTCTTGTCTGGATTAGTATGTTCGACGAAATATTGCTCTGAGTTAAATGAACTTATTTTTGCAATCTGTTCGAGTCTTGATTTGGTGCTTGCTTCAACTTGACCATCAAGAATGCAGAAAGAGTCACTAAATGTAAAGGGAACATTTTCTATACTAAATGAAAAGTTAAAACCGGAGAAAGTTGTGTCGGTGCTCATTAATTCTGGGGTATGGTGTGCACTGGTTCCGAAAGATATTTCTAAATGATTCTTAGCAGTGCGAAGCAACCCTTGTTTTATGAGAACTTTGTCAATTGCAGCAATAGTTTGCCGCATGTGTGTAGCAGAAGCGAATACACAGTATAGTTTGCAACCATGGATATAGCTGTCTATCATTTTCGGAAGAGAAGAATTATAGTATGCCTCATCGCCGTTGAAATAATAGAACATGGAATATGGATATTCGTGATATTGATTAGTGTCGGAAGTTCCAAAATTATCAATATCATCTGCTAATTCGGTATCTGTTTCATATAAATTGCGCACTTCAAGCATAGTGCGTTGGTCAAAAGGATGTCTATGCCAGGTGTTAACAAGAACTAACGCCTGATTAAGCTTTTTGAAGAAGGAGGATGCCGAGAATAAATCTTCTTTTAATAATGTAAATGAGTCTTCCAACACAATATCAAGTCTTTTGGAGCAATAAAACGATCTTGAAATCTGCGGAAGGCAAACCATTTGAAAAACAAGAGGAAATTTCCCAATAGATTGCTTAATATGGCATTCGATAGAAAAACGATATCCCCTTGCTTGCTTTTGGGGAGAAACGGATTTTTCTCCTTCCTCTGTGGAAATGATGATTGAATCACTGCTATCAACTCTCAAAATAGTTTCTTCTTTCCAACCTTTGAGTTCAACTACCATGATTCCCTTATCAGGCATAAGAATGCAGATGTCAAACTCTTTTCCAAACACCTGACGATTCCAGTAAATAATATTGCTATCATCCAGGTATGCACATACTTTGGAAATAAACAACTTCTCACCCAAATTGTCTGATGTGGCGTTGCCAATTAACTTTGCCATAATAATATCCCTTTCAAGCAGTGACTGCATTTATTGCATACTGCTCTTGATGTATTTTCCGCTTTTTATTCTTGTGTTAAGTGCTTTTGTGCACAAGCAGGAACAACCTAGGAATATCCAATTTTAATTGCTCTAGGTATTCGTTCTTCGTTACATATAACTTGGATTCACTTGTTGGTAATCTCCATTTAAAAGTTCGACGTATTGACAAGTACTTCATATCTGGTCTCCACTTTTAAATTCAGATGCTAATACTAACAATAATATTGTAATCGAAGGTGCGAATAATGTCAATTGTTTGCTTCGAACGGCAAATAAGGTCTATATTCAAATCTGTTTGCCGCTTCTTTTAATAAAAATGTATCGGAATTTTTTACGCTATCAGGATGCAGTTAGCCATTGCTAAGATTAGGGATGTTTGGTACAATATAAGAAGATTTATTGCTTTTCTGGAAATGGAGTGCTCAACAGATCGGTAAACATGCACTTTCTGAGCGGCGTAGCTGCTCAAAATGAGCGTGCAGTGTGCTCTCGGTTGTCGGTATATACATAATATATGTGAATTTGGAAAGGTGCAGTAATTATGCGAGATTTGAGGTTACCCAAATATTCAAACTCGGAAGCTTTGGGCGAAAAGGGCATGCGTATAGTAGAAAAGAGCATAAGCGATGATTTGAAAATGATTTTTAGACCAATCAGTAAGGTTGATGTTGGAATAGACGCTGAAGCTGAAATTGTATATGATGATAAGCTATGTAGCGGGAGGCTTCTTGCCCTACAGATAAAATGTGGAGAGAGTTACTTTGAGGAGGAAAAAGAGGACGGTTATGTTATTCGTATTCCAATTCCAACTTTTAACTATTGGCTTAACTTCTCTTTGCCAGTGATTTTTATTATTTGTAATCCTAATTCTGGCGAAGTATTGTGGCATAGAATTTCACAAGCCACATCGGTTAGATTAGGGAATTCATACAGGATTTTAGTATCTAAGACATGCAAGCTAAATGCAGATTGCATATATAAATGGAAGATGATTGCTGAGGAGGGACAGGTAACTGATATTATTGAAATTGCTCTTTTTCGATTCCTTCACATAAAGTATTATCAAGAGATAGATATATGCATCACAGAACCCCGTGATTTCTATAGGCTGTCATATGTGAGTTCTTTTCATGGGAAAGACTGTCTTTATATGATAGGTTTTTTCTATGACAGATATGGGTACATTGAATTGTCAGATATTGAGCCATATAAAGAATTTTATGAGTATAACTTAAGAGCAATGGGGGGAAAGACCGATAAACTATTGCTCTGTATCATATCCAAGTCAAGAGATGCATTGATTTTGGATCACTCAATTCTGGATTTCCTAGCTGAGAATGGTATTGAATACATGCGACTTGTCTATAATGATGCACCTTACTACTCATTTGATGAATTGGACGATAACAATGAGTTTGTCCAATACTTTTATTAGTTCTATTTCAACTTACGTTGTGCTATATTATAGGAGCAGAGTCAAAGTTGTTTTAAGAACATATATCAGTCTGCAGGTGAAAAAAATGGATGATGTGCATGTGCAAATTAAAGACTACGGCTAATATGCAAATTTATACCAGGAGGTGATGTATCATGAATAAGTTATATAGATATATGAGATTTGAACAGTTTGTAGATATGGTATTACATAGGGCTTTAACGTTTGTAAGTCCTTCGGTGTGGAAAGATACATTTGAATTTTATCCATGGGACAATTATAATCAGTATTTGCTTGAAGAAGAGGCACTAACTGAGGGAATGGATTGTTGTTATGGTATAGATAATGGTTACGCTCAAAGAGTAGGGAGCCAATTCAGAGAAGCAAATTGATGGCTGACGCTTAATAAAAGTATACCATTGAGACTTCACGAGGAGAGGGGATTGGCAGAGGATTCCGGGGGTTTTGG
>Ga0153942_1000110_pt1 | contig 28098 bp, 23 predicted proteins | sample TSNJ026MetaG_FD_104731 | JGI IMG/M metagenome (GOLD analysis project Ga0153942, IMG submission 104731) | Attine ant fungus gardens microbial communities from New Jersey, USA - TSNJ026 MetaG | ecosystem: Host-associated > Fungi > Mycelium > Unclassified | place: USA: New Jersey, Brendan T. Byrne... | reverse complement strand
TTGTTACATAGAAGACAGTACACGAAGAACAAAACGCGCTGTGCGCGTATTTGTTATCCGCGATTTGTCTAGGAAATTGCTTCCGCATGCGTTTCGCCGCGCTTCTGGGCGAAAGGCTGGAATCAACGCAATTTCCTATGACATAAAAAAGCCGCCTATTCAGCAGCTTAGCAACGCAAAGAAAAACAGATAGCCGGCTGTCATAGTACTAAAACTTTAGACCCGTGGCTTTGCGTCCTTGTCTTTCGACAAGTTTGCCTTTTGCTGATTCACCATATTCACACTAACGTTCGTTCGTTTGCTTATATGATACTATTACGAATACTAATTGTCAAGTGTTTTTAAATGAAGGATAAACATTTTTTTTCACTTTTTTTCACTTTATTTTTACATTTTTTTATCTGTAAACACTTTTTGGTAATCACTAAATTTTCTATCCACGTTTATGACTTTCTATCCAATGTCTATTGATTTTTAAGGAAAAATTCTCCATAATTTAAATAACCGGATTCTTAATGAGAGTCCGGCGGTTTTGTTCTATCCCACTATTTGTGCGATAGTATGTTTTTAAATCGGTCTGGTGAGGTCTTCTAATGAAACGGTTCGTACAACTAGATGAAAATGAGCTTGTTCGGATTTGCTTAATCTATCGTTATATTTCACTGATTGTATCAACACTTGTCTACTTCTTTATGTATAAAGAGCAAATTACGCCAATTCGCATGGGTATTGCCACAGGGATAGTGCTTGCTAGCACCATAGGCGCACAACTGTACAAAAAGAACTTTTCCAGCGACACAAAAGCTGAAGTCATCGTTACCATGTGTTTAGAAGTAGTTGCATACGGATTGTTCATCACGTTTTCCGGCGGTTTCTCAAGCCCTTACTTATGGTATTTCATCAGTTCTTTAACGATAGTCATGGCGGCAGACCGCTTTGATAAGCGATTACGGATTATTACTCCGCTCTCCGTTGTGTGGTGCTTTATATGCGCGCTGATAGGGAGCTATTACGGATTGTCACCGGATTATGAGGCTTATTCCGGCATTAACACAGGAATAGCTTTTCTTGTAGTCGCAGGCGGCTTTTATACGCTGTTTAGCTATGTTTACAAGCTTGATAATAACCGGCGGGAGCTTAGTAAGCTTAACGAAAGCCTGCAGATTGAGACGATTCGAAGTGAACAGGCGCTTCGGCATACCATGGACTTGTACGAAGCCTTTAACTTATTCAGCATCACAGCTCCGGATAAGGTTATAGAAGAAATTACAGCGCTCCTATATCGTACCATAGCAACTGGTGGATTCTTGTTACTTAAAATAAATTTACTGCAAGGAATAGAGTACATAGGCAGCCGGGGTCTTCCGGAAGGTCATGAGGAGGCTTTGATTGAACATATCAGGGAGCTTGAACAAATAGATTCAAACAGGCTGAACATTGACATCATTGAAGTATCGGAGAACCGGTATACCCTCGCTTACATAAGTAATTCGTCCAATATCCAGGGAATACTGATCACACCATTCCAGGCGGAGGACAAGCAAAGAAAATACGACAAGGCGCAAGAGTTGTTTTATCTTAATCTTGTGGGCATTATCATGCAGGAGCTTGACCTTCAGGCCATGGTTGAATCCTTTATTGTCAGCGAGGAGCAGAATCGCATCGCGAATGAAATACATGATACGGTGATCCAAAAGCTTTTCGCGATTGCCTGCAATCTGCGCCTATTAGATGAAGAACAAGGAAATATGCCGCAGGATAAAGCCAGCGAGCAATTGAAGCATAACATTAAAGCAATTGAGTCAACAATGAGCGAGCTGCGAGAAGCTATTTACGGACTACGCTGGGACACTGCCGATCAAAATCCATTTGCCGATAAATTGAACGACTATATGGAAGAAGTGAGATATCTGAGCGGCGCAGCGATCAGCCTTGTGCTGAACAGCGGAACAGAGCTGATGACGGCAAATCAAAAAACCGCTTTTTACCGCATTATTTGTGAAGCCGTTAATAACGCGGTCCGTCATGGTAAAGCGACAGAAATTAATGTACAAGTGAGATCGGAAAATAAAAAGCTGACTGCCGAAATTATTGACAACGGACAGGGGTTTGACCAGCGCCGAATTTCTAAAAGCGGGCAGGGCTTAAAAAATATGTACAGAGTGGCAACCTTACTGAAAGGGCAGCTGGTTATAGAATCTCAAATTAACAGAGGAACCAAAATCAAATGTTCCTTGCCTATGTAATATTAAGATAGAGATAGATAAAGAGAGAAAGAGAGAGAGGTTTTAAACATGATACTGATTCTGGACGATCATCCATTGGCAAGACAGGGCTTGTGTTCATTAATTAACATATATAAAAGCGATGAAGAAATACTGCATGCCGGCACAGTGAGAGAATCTATGGACATTATGGAGAAAAACGACATTAGCATAGTGTTTATTGATCTTAATTTAGGAAAAGAGAGCGGATTCAGTTTTTTAAGCTGGATTAGAGAGAAAAATTTTCATGTCAAAATTTTCATTATTACTTCCTCATCGCGCCAAAGCGATTTTATACGCGCGCAAGAGTTGGGCGTGGATGCATACGTGCTCAAGGACGCCTTTATCGATGAAATAATGTATGGGCTCAAAACAGTGGAGCGCGGAGGCAAATTCTATTCCGCGACAATTGTTGAGCGGCTTAACAAGCATTCGGCGGATGAAAAAGCCCTAAATGTACTGACGGAGCGTGAAATGGATGTTTTTTTACTCCTTGGACAGGGATATCGCAACGCGCAAATCAGCCAAGCCCTTTCTATCTCGGAGGGCACGACAAAAAAGCATATCAGCAGTATATTAGGTAAGCTTCAGTTTCAAAACAGGACGGAAGCAGGACTTTTCGCAAGCAAAAACAGCTACAGCATCAAAATGGCGCTGAATAAATCTATAAAGTCGGACATGAGAAAGGAGGCTAGGATAGTATGAAGAGAAACTCTTTTTTACAAATACGGCCGGCCGCTGTTATGCTCGTTTTAATAATAGGTATGTGCGGGCTGGGTGTCGGCTATGGGGCCTGGACGGATAATTTGTCAATCAATACATTTGTCTCTTCCGGTTCTTTTGCGGTCGCTTTCGACCAAGATCGGCCTTATAGCGTGCAAGTAATGGAAATAAGCGGCGCGACGGTTGATGATCCTACCGGCGCGAATGAGATAGACTGTATACTGGAGAAGGATGGGAGGCAAGCCCGGATATCCTTCAATGGCGCTCTTTTGTTGGATGAGCTTGTAAGCGGCGACAGATTCCTAACGCTTCAATACCCGCTTACCATTGGGGAGAACAGCACGATTAAGTCCGTAACGCCTTACCAGGCGGATCTGACCTTGCCTTCTCAAGAAAGAGTGGAATTTACGCCGGTTAGCTCGCTGCTAATAGCAGACGGAGAAGAATATGCGTTGCCCGATGTCTTGGAGGAGCTTAATGTCCCGTTATTTTGGGATGTTTACCGCCAAGTCGAAACGGATAACGACCAAATTACGGGAACCATATTCCTAAAGCTTAGTGATGAAAGCATCGACGCGCTGCAAAATCCCACTGAGCTTTCTATTGACGCGGCAGAGCTTTCAGAGGAGCTGGCAAAGCATATCGCACTGAGCGAAGGCGAAACGAGCGGTCTTCTTCAGGCGGAAATCGATACAAATTACTCATTTTCACTCGCACTTTATATTGAACAGAGCAGCCAGTGATGAGGGCCGCAATAATATCATTAGCGAAAGGATGGTACTATGAAAACAAAGATAATATTCCTGCTTTTGCCGATTATAGCGCTGTTTCTAGCGCTTAGCACGGCGGTTTACGGCTACTGGGTCGATCAGGTTCAGACGGATTCACAAATAGCGCTCAAACGCAATATCACCATAGAGGTCACCGGCCTTACGCCTTCGGAGACTGACCCTGAGGAGCAATCTGACTTAATTGAGCCGGACGGCACAGATGGACAAAACCAGGATATGAACAATTCAGACATAACAGAAAACCTACCGGATGACCTGAACAAGGACGCGGACGGAGCTGACGAAGCGGCTGATAATATCGTTGATGATTCAGGAGATGTACTCAGTACTGACAATGATATTAACAATGATGCTGACACTGATATGGGCAGTGATATTGATAATGATACGGACGCCGATAGCGGCAATGAGAACGATGAATGATAGAAAATATGCCGGTTACGCTTACGGACTTATGGCAGCAATGCTGCTTGGCGCTTTTTTGCCAAGAATTCCGGCAGTAAAAGCATTTTCAGACAATTGCCCTCTTAATCCTTTATCAGTATTTTGGTGCGCAGTAGCTTTGACAATGTGCTTTCTTTTGCCCCGTGTACATATACCGGGGCGTTTGCGCTTTATAAACCAAATATCAGGGGCGGCGTTTTCAGGCGCGGTCATCTTTTTGGCCCTGCGCTTTTGCGCGGGATTTTTGCTGCAAAGCATTGCGGCAAGTCCTTACGACCTCTCCCCCAAAGGTGTTGTCATAAATTTATTTAATGTTCTTTCAGCTCTCATTGCGCGTGAAATGGTACGCGCTTACGCTCTTGGCACGGCTATCCGTAATTCCTCTTATTTCCGGATATGGATACCTGTTATTACCTTCCTGTTGTGCTTGCTTGACGTCAATTTATCCAAACTAATGCTATCAAAAAATAGCCAGGAATGGTTTGTTTATATTGCCAAGGATATACTTCCGCTTATTGCTCAAAGCTGCCTTCTCACAACGTTGGTTTTGTGCGGCGGCGCCAAGGCCGGAATATTATATGCCGGAACCATTGGCGCGTTTACTCGCGTATTTCCTTTCCTCCCTTCCCTTCCATGGATTGCGGAAAGCGCTTTAGGCGTTTCATTTCCTGTCATTATGGCCCTTTCTATTTGGGGATGGTACAAGGTATTAGTACACAGACAAGCAACACGGCAGCAGGAAAGCGTTGCTTCATTAACCGTGGCTCTTGTTCTTATAGTATCCTTTTCCTGGTTTGTAACCGGCGTGTTTCCCATATATCCCTCGGTAATACTGACAGGGAGCATGGAGCCTGTAATTTTCCCGGGAGATGTTGTCCTTATACAAAAATTTTCATCTGAGAAAGAGATATATAGTTTGGCGGAAAACGATGTAATTAATTTTAAACGTGAGGATATCATGATTACCCATCGTATTGTCGCGGTAAATTATGACCAGGAAGGCAATATTTCTTTTCTGACAAAGGGCGACAATAACAAATCGCCCGATGAAGAAGCGGTGCTGCCAGGGGAACTAAAAGGAATTATTAAAGGAGTCGTTCCCAAGGTGGGAACCCCTGTTTTATGGCTATATACTAATGAGCCTATACCTGAAGGAGTGTTGGATGATTAAGCTTATGAAAAAAATAATTATGAAAAGGATTACGCGTCTGGCATTGCTAACTGCTGCCGTAATTTTACTGGCGGGAACCGGCTATGCTGCTCTCATGGCTTTAAAGCCAAGCATAACAACCGAAAGAACTATACTATATAGCTACAGCTTGTCAGCCGGCGGCAGCTATGAGGCGCTCCTTATTGAAAACGAGCTCTATCCGGAGAGAGTTTTAGGCGAAGACCGCATTTATTCAAGAAATTTGATCGACCGGCTGAATATTACGTTTACAGCAGATTATTCTGGCAATCAGCCATCTTCCATCAGCGGGAATTATTCCATTGCCGTAACCGTGCAAGGTTATCAGAGCAGCAACGACATACGCAGGGTAATCTACGAGCATAGCTTCCCATTGGTTGAAAACAAACCGATTCAAGGTGAAAACAGTGTAGAAATTTCTGATACCGTATCCCTGGATTTGAGTGAGTATAAATACTTCGCGGACAAAGCCGAGCAGATTTTAAACGCAAGGCCAGAGCGGTCAGGAAAGATAATATTCAGCGGAGTCTTTTTGGCGCAAACCGAGTACGGGGAAGTGGAGGAGCCTTTTTCTTACTTGATCGATTTGCCTTTGTCCGGTGAACTGTTTTCCATTACAAAAGAAGCCCCTATATCGAAAGCAGACGTTATCGCGGAGGAAAATGACGCGGTGTTAAGGTCGTCCCTTACCTCAGCTATTTTACCGTTATCAGGATCACTTATTATACTTGCGGCCATACTTGTACTTATTTTTTTCACCAGGCTGCCAACCGAAGAAGAACAATATGTGCTAAATTTCAAAGCAATACTGAGAAAGCACGGCAGCAGAATGGCAAAATTAAACAATCTTCCGCCTATCACTGTCGATACGCAAGTAGAGATCGCAGATTTAGCCAGCCTTATTAAAATATCGGATGAGCGCCAGCGGCCTGTCTGTTATTCCCTTAACGGCGAAGGCTTACCGGTTGACGGACTGCTTTATGTGCCGGACGATGGAGTGCATTATATGCTGTATCTGAAAAAGTAATACTCCTTTTGAGGTACATAAAATATCAAATGGTAGTATACAAAATCCTCTTTTTGTCCTTCTTAAAAGTAGACTCCGGCACGATTCTTTTTGAGAATCCGGTCTGTATAATGTTGTCAGACTGAAAAAAGCGGTCAAAAAAACTTAAGGAGGAATTAAGATGAGTAAGAAATCTTTAATTTGTACAATCTTAGCGCTGTCGATGATTCTTGTAGGCACGGGTTACGCCTACTGGACAGATACGCTGAATGTCACTACTAAGGCTACTACCGGTGATTTGGACGTAACCTTCGCCGATATGGGTCTGTACGCGCAATATGGTAATGAGTACGAATCAGGGAATTGGAGTATTATTGATGGCATCGGCGCAACCGGCTATGTTGCCGCCAACTACTTTGAAAGAGGAACGAGCAATTATAACATCATTGCAAAACCTGGATCGATCGACGCATATTACGAAAGAGCCAAAGGTTACAACAATGTGGAATTCGATGCCGAATTGGTTGACGCGTCACCAATTAGCAAAACAGTTGGTCCCTATGTAGCGGGCCAGGTAAACGGCAGCGACAACATTCTTTTCACTATAGATAACATGTACCCGGGCTATGCAATGGCTTTCCGTTCCGACATATTAAACCTTGGCTCAATAGCGGCAAGGCTTAGCGCCATTAAATTTGACGTTACAGGTCTTAGCGACGTTGCGGTTAATGAAACAACAAAAAATATGCTGGGTGTAGCTTTCTTGGTTGATAGACAATATCAGACTTCCCCTTATGAAGAAGGAACAAAGGTATTTGAATTATGCAAGGAAATGGGACTTCAAGACAGCCAAATTTTTGAAGTCGGCGGCGTTCATTTTATCCGTTTTTCAAGCCTGGCGGATATTTCTAAAGCAGTTTTGGATGAGTATAGCACCTTACTGGCGGTTCCCAGTGAAAACAGAATGGATTTATACATAGCTATAGCTATGGATCCTGACGCTGACGGCGTTTACACCACCGGTTCAACTGCGGCTATGAAAGATAATGATGATTCTCTCAGCCAAATAACCGGAGCTCAGCTATCTGTTGATTTCCTTTGGGATCAATTCAACGAAGGCTTTGATGTGGATGCCACAAACCGCTTAGCTGAACAAAACCATGACACCGCAACTGAAGAGCAGACAGAAGATAAAGACAAGCCGAATAAAGACAAGCCGGGTCCAGGCAAGCAGGATAAAGATAAAGACAAACCGGATCCAGGCAAGGGCAAGGGCAAATAGGCAAGCGCAAGTATTCGAACGAAGAGAAGGATGTAATTAATTGACGCGAAAGACCATGGCTTATTGGGCTATGGTCTTTTTGCGTGTAATCTGAATACTCCTTTTGGAGTATATAGAATATCAAATAGTAGTATAAAAAATTCTCTTTTTGTCCTCCTTAAAAGTAGCCTCAGGCATGATTCTTTTTGAGAAGCCGGACTGTATAATGATGTCAGATCGAAAAGAAGCGGTCAAAAAAACTTAAGGAGGAATTTGAATGAGTAAAAGATCAGTAATTTGCGCAATCCTTGCGCTGTCAATGATTCTTGTAGGAACGGGTTATGCATACTGGACAGATACGCTGAATGTGACGACTAAGGCTACTACCGGTGATTTGGACGTAACCTTCGCCGACTTGGGTCTGTACGCGCAGTATGGTAATGAGTACAATGGAGGAGACTGGAGTATTATTGACGGCGTTGGCGCAACCGGCTATGTTGCCGCTAACTACTTCGAAAGAGGAGACAGCAATTACAATATCATTGCAAAACCTGGAACGATTGACGGATACTACGAGAGAGCCAAAAGCTATAACAGTGTAGCATTCGATGCCAAATTAGTCGACTCGTCACCAATTAACAAAACAGTTGGTCCTTATGTAGCGGGCCAAGTAAATGGCAGCGACAACATTCTTATCACGGTAGATAGCATGTACCCGGGCTATGCCCAGGCTTTCCGTTCCGACATATTAAACCTTGGCTCAATAGCGGCAAGGCTTAGCTCCATTAATTTTGATGTTACTGCTGTTAATGAAACAACAAAAGATATGCTGGGCATAGCTATCTTAATTGACAGGGAATATCAAACCTCCAGCACAGAAGAAGGAACAAAGGTATTTGAACTGTGCAAGGTAATGGGACTTAGCGACGACGATATTTTTGAAGTCGGCGGCGTGCATTTTATCCGTCTTTCAAGCTTGGATGACATTTCTAAAGAAGCTTATGCTGATGTCAACAACTTACTGGCGGTTCCCAGTGAAAACAGAATGGATATATACTTAGCTGTTGCTATGGATCCTGATGCCGCTGGCGTTTATACTACAGGTTCAACTGAGGTTATGAGCGGTGAGGATGATACACTCAGCCAAAATACATCAGCCGAGATATCTATTGATCTTCTTTGGGATCAGTTTAACGAAGGTTTTGTTGTGGATGCCACAAACCGCATAGCTGGACAAAATCATAACTAAGAATCTTATACGACATGGCAAGGCGCCCATCAGAAATAAAATTTCTGATGGGCGCCTTTTTTTGGCGCTAAACTTCTGCAGCTTTCATTATCTGTCATATTTTCAGCAAGAGCCTCGTAATTTTCTTTAAGACAGGGGTAACGTACGGAGCTTGAATTTCGAATGTTTTTGGCATATTATGGCTAATAGGAGATGAAACAGATGAAAACTACAACCTATAATAAACTTATCCGTGATAATATCCCTGAAATCATAACAGAAAGCGGTAAAACTGCCGTTACAGAGGTTTTGTCTGATGGCGAATTCATTAAAATGCTTGATAAGAAATTGACTGAAGAACTGGCTGAATATCAGGAGAGCAAAGATATTGAGGAACTCGCCGATATTCTCGAAGTAATATATACTATTGCGCATACAAAAGGCGTATCCATCGTTGAACTTGAGAAATTACGGTTAGATAAAGCGGATGAGCGTGGCGCGTTCAGTAAAAAAATACTGCTTAAAGAAGTAGTTGAAAAATAGGTGCAAAGACAGGGCAATATACAGGAAGCAGTAAAGTAGCGGACACAGATATCGTGTTTGCCACTATCCAAACACTGTCAAGAAATTTGAGTGATTTTACGCCCACGACATTTGATTACATCATAATTGACAAATACCCTTACACAGGAGTGAAAACTTATAAAAAATAATCAGCTATAGTCCCTGAACGGAATTCTTACTACATTTTACGCAGGATAGTGGTCGGATACTCGATCTGAAATAGCTTGTAAACATTGTTGATGTTCTTAACAGCCTCTTGAGGAATAATCACATTTGAGTATACTTTACATTTTTGATTACGTATGGCCATCAGTACCCCTTCGGAATTGATTCTATCTTTCTTCCTGCGTTTCGATAAAATATCTCGTTGGAACTGACCTCAGGCACCACCTTGTCAGCCAATGCCGCAAAGGCTGCGTGCTTCATCTTCTGGTTACGGCTGTCGATATCGATACCAATGTATGCTGTGTATTCCAAATAGGGCTCTTAGACTTTAGAAAAGCCTTCCTCCTAACACACAGATGGTGAGGACATGCTTGCCTTATTCTAAAATGTAGTCGTTTTATAAATCGCTGTTATTTTAGTTTCTTATACAATCCGCTTCGGTCTATCTGCAATTTTTGTGCGGTTTTCATTACATTTCCACCACATTCTTTATATACTTGAAGAATATAATTGCGTTCAAATTCTGCGAGAGCATCCTTCAATGACTTGTCAAAACTATCAGGCTGAGGACTGTCCACTTGAACGGTAGACGCGCTTGGCGTTCTGATGTCGATAATGCTGGGGTCGGCTTCCAGAATGTCTATATTTTCTGGGCAGATAATGATCATTCGCTCAACCACATTCCGAATTTCCCGTGCATTTCCAGGCCAATGGTATTTCAAGAACATGCTTACACATTGCTTAGAAAAAACTTTGTTCACTCCATATTTCTTATTAAAAAAGGAGAGGAAATAATTTGCCATAGGTTCAATATCCTCTCTGCGATCCCGAATCGGTGGTATTGTCGCGGAAATTACATTAAGACGGTAATACAAATCCTCCCGGAAGGTTTTTTTCTCCACCATGTCCAACAGATTCCTGTTTGTCGCGCAAATAATCCTCGGGTCAGCTTTGGTGTATTTCATTGCGCCCAAACGCATAAATTCACCGGTTTCCAAAACACGCAATAGCTTTGACTGTACACCAAGCGAAAGCTCACCGATTTCGTCCAGAAACAGCGTGCCTTGACCGGCAAGCTCAAAAATCCCCATCTTTCCCTTCCTATCCGCTCCGGAAAAAGCGCCGTATTGGTAGCCAAAAAATTCTGATTCCACAAGATTATCGGGCATTGCAGCACAATTAATGGATAGAAGCAGGTTGTCTTTGCGACTGCTGATGTTATGGATATAGCGTGCCAATACCTCTTTCCCGGTACCTGATTCTCCGAACAGCATAATGGTGCTGTCCGTTCTAGCGGCTCTACTTAAAAAACCCAATGTTTGCTTCATTTGCGGGCTTTCCGCAATCAACATCGTTCCAGTTGAATTATATTTATTTAAGTATTGTGATAACTCTTGTATTTGGATTTTCTCTTTAGCTAATCTATCATAAATTACGCTAAACGTATCTTCATGAAGACTTAAGGAAACAACCATTTCCAACTGACCGTTTTCGTCAAAAATAGGATTTGCAATGCCAATAGTAGGAGATCTCATCTTGCCGGTTATATAGGTTGCGGCTTGTTTTTTTGTTTTTAGAGCCTCTTTTGTTGCCGAATTGACAAGCAAACCGACATTTTCCGCATCATATATCGTCATTTTGAGCAATTCTTCTTCCGTATAATTGACTCGATCCACAGAATGTTTATTAACATAGATTATTTTGCCATTTGCATCGGTCGCTATAACATTTCCTTCAATGGAATCCAGAATTTTCTTGTAGAAAACGGCGGCGTTGTAATCGGATCCATTACCGTCCATTGCCCATGCCCCCTATTACAATATAATTACGGATAGGGCGCGGCAGCCAGCCGTGTCCTATTCCATTTTATTGCCATTGATAAGCAACGGTCTGACACATGCCTCCTGGAGCTGCCCAAGTCCGCAACAAAGTCCGCTCGTTTTAAGCAGATTGAGCCAAGCTACTCTGTAGACCGACCGGTGCATTCGTATCAGACAAATAGATTGTTTCTGACTGCCAATGTGGTGACATCGTTGTAATGAAGCCGCATGATGTTATCCATACTGCCTACGAACTAGGCGAATTGGCTTATTTACTCAAGCAGCTTGGCGGCGAGGTCCGCATGGTGATGGAATAGCTTTTATAATTGTAGCCTTTTTTTTAAAAAAATCAACAACCATTGTAGATAATTTCTAATTACATATTGGAGTAAATTCCCAAAGTAAGTGCAACAGTAGGGGCTGGTGTGGGGTTTCTTTTAAAATTTACGCATTGCTTATTGGTTCTTGAACTAAACGTTATTATAGTGGAAAACGCTCCCATTTTTCGTGTTGCGCGATTATTAGTATAAATACCGCCCTAGGATTTCTGATATTCATTTTCTTTTTTGCCAAGTTGTGTTTTTTCAAGAGGATGTGCCACAAATTTTTGACATTGCAGTTGCCACTGATTTGTAATAGCCCATTTTCTAATATATTGTCGTAATTTTTCCACAATGTGTAGAATTCTATCCGCAGCCCTCCTTCGTCCACCATACATTACCTGCACATTATGCAGTCTAAGTTAGTTAAATGTGTGCATAATATATATATTTAACGCCTGCCATTAGTTAATTATGCATTATCTAGCAACTTAAAAGCTGTTTGGCATACTATTTGCTCTTAAAGTATATGGCAAAATATTTCCTGGCTGTTGCGTTGCGCATTCAGAACTTAAAAGTGACTATTATCCTACATTTAGCCACGCTTTTAAATGCAAGTTCTCGTAAGTCATTTTACAAAGGAGGAGTGTATTATTATTTGACAGCAAATTCAAGCACGTAACAGCAAATTCAAGCACGTAAATGATGAGGAAGGAAAGGGTGTTTTTAATGGTATCTCCATCCATTAGCTTAATCGGTGTTTTGGTCGGACTAGCTTTACTGATTGTACTCTGTTACAAAGGTTTACCTCTTCCGTTTGCATCCATTCTATCGGCAACAGTGATTCTTTTGATTAACGGGTTCGGATTTATACCCGGCTTGAAAGAATACTTCATGACAGGCTTTGTGGGGTTTGTAAAAGGCTATTATCTTCTGTTGTTCGCGAGCATGCTATTTGCGAAATTGATGGGAGATAGCGGCGCGGCCAATGCAATCGCCTTAGCATGCTCAACACTGGCAAGAAAATATCCTGGGAGAGAGGCTTATGCTGCGTGCTTCTCCATGATATTAATCGCCTCAATCCTGACCGCCGGTGGAGTCAGCGTATTTGTTATCATATTCATTATGCTGCCAATAGGACGGAAGCTCTTCCAGGAGCTGGATATCCCGTGGCACCTGTTCACAGTTTTCGTAGTCGGTACAGGGACATATACGATGGGAGGCCTTCCGGGAATGCCTTCAATTAATAACGTTATGCCCACATCTATTCTTGGAACAGATACAATGGCGGCGCCGATTTTGGGTGTCGTTGGATCCATATTCATGATAGCGTTTGCAATAGTGTATACCATAATCGTTGTAAATATAGCAAAAAAGAATGGCGAAACATTTATGGCAACAGGGCATAGAATCGCCGCACGCGAAATGAAGGACCGCGTATTTGCAAAGCAGGTAAAAGTTTGGCAAGCGGCAGTTCCTCCTGTGTGTGTATTGCTGGTACTGAACGTATTCAAACAATCCGCGGAGCTCTCTATGCTGGTTGGCTGCGCAGCTTGCGTCGCTTTGTTCAGAAAAAACCTTCCTAATGTGATCACAAACTCTGTTGGCGCGGCAGGAAAAGAAGCAGCAGGCGTCGTCATTACTACATCATGCGTTGTTGGATTTGGCGCCTGTGTCACCGCGACAGCGGGTTATCAATTGGCAATCAGCGCTTTTGGTAATTTGGGACTTCCTCCAGCCCTTCAAGTCGTCATCCTTGTTAATCTATGTGCCGGTATCACAGGTTCCTCCGCCGGCGGCCTTAGTATTGCTTTAAATTCTTTCGCGGAAAAATTGCTCGCTACAGGCTTGAATCCTCAGGTAATCCATCGTCTGGCATCTATTTCTTCCTGCGGGTTGGATTCACTACCTCATAATTCCGCTGTGGTCATCGCTGTTCAGACCCTGGAGATGACACATAAAGAATGCTATAAACACTTTTTCTTCCTCAATACGCTTAGCCCTCTCATCGCCTCAATATTATGCGCGTTTATTTCTATGCTGGGAGTGGTTTGATTCCGGTGATTAAAAAGGCAGGACAAAATCAAAGGATCCTAAGATGAGAGAAATGGAGGTTAGTAAAATGTCTTTGCAAGATGATTACCTCAATAAAATGGTATCCTTCACTGAAGCGGTTAAATTAATCCATTCCGGGGATGTTGTTTATTCTGCTGGTTCATCGATCGCATCAATCCCAGTGATGGATGCGATATCGGATAGAGTACGGGCTGGCGAGCTTGAAAATATCCACCTGCTTGGCGCTCAAATGCTTACCCAAACGAAATTATTAGATGCCGATATGGCCGGTAAAGTAAAATACACAACCTGGTTTTATGACGCCTATGACAGGGTCGGTTATAAGAATGAGGTTGTGTCGATAAACTCCGTCCATTTTTCACGGGTTACGCGTGTCATGAAGGAGTATTATAAGCCGAATGTGCTTGTCTGTGAGTTTGGTGAGCCGGATGAAGATGGTTACTGTTCATTTGGGCCGTTCGGAAACTTTTGGTCTTATAATATAGTAGACGATGTGGACATCATCATCGCGGTCATCAACAAACATCAGGTTAAGGTAAACAGCAAGGCGCGTTTACATATCAGCAAAGCTACCTGCTTTTGCCGGGACGACCACCCGCTTACTGAATTTATTCAGCCAGTGGTGCAGGATGTAGACATGTTGGTTGCGGCTCATATTGTTGACCTGATTCCAGACGGATCCACTATCCAGATTGGTCGCGGGGGACTTGCCAACGCGATAGGGTATGGGCTGGAAAACAAGAAAAACTTATCTGTACACACGGAAATTTTGACCGATTCCGTAGTAGAGCTTGTGGAAAAAGGTGTTATCAAGGGAAAAATTCGCACCGGTGCGGGGTTTGGCACCAATAAGGTATATGCTTTATGTGGAACAGATCAAGTGTCGCTTGAGGATTATGAGGTCATCAACAATCCCTATGAGATTGGTCGCTATAATAATTTCATCTCCATAAACTCCTGCTTTATGTCAGATTTGACAGGGCAAATTTGCTCGGAGGCTATCGGAAGCAAGCAATATAGCTCAACAGGAGGACAGTTGGATTTCGTAAAAGGGGCTGCGCTCTCGAAGGGCGGAAAATCTTTTATTGCGTTGCGCTCTACGTATACCGACAAGCAGGGAGCGTTGCATTCCAATATCGTTGTGCATTTGCCGCTGGGCTCCGTCGTCACGACTCCAAGAAGCGAGGTCATGTATGTTGTATCGGAATATGGAGTCGCAGATCTCTTTTTGAAACCAATTGAAGAACGTGTTAAGGCGATGATCTCCATTGCACATCCCGACTTCAAGGAACAACTGCGCGAAGAAGCTATCGCGGCCGGAATTGTTAGACAATCCGATCTATATTGATTAATAGGAAATCCCAAAAGGATTTTCTCAAGCCGGCAAAGCCGGTTTGGCACACAGTGAGCGCCTTAATCCTGTTGCATACATCATTTGCGCTACAAAGTCACATGTCGCGTTTTACTCTGTAGTTTAAAAATCTTTCAGATTTTTAAACTACATGACTATATAAAAATGGGAGGCTATTAATAATGGAAGATATTTGGGAGAGACTGCGCCAAAAATTAGATGGTATGACAAAGGGATATCCAAAGACGGATGCCGGTGTTGAGTTTCATTTTCTTAAAAAGATTTTTACGGAAGAGGATGCGGATTTCTTTATTCAATTCAAGCCCGGCCTGCAATCGGTGGCGGAGGTAGCGGAGCATTATGGAATGACTTTCGAGGATGCCGAAGCCAGACTGGAGGATATGTGCCGCAAGCATCTGATGTATTGGGAGCGATATGACAGCCTGCAAAAAAAATACCGTATTATCCCATTTATTCACGGACTGTGGGAGTTTAATTTGGAGCATTTCAACAGGGATGACGCAAAGAATATGGCAATCTTCTACGCCAACGGCTTTGCGGAGGCGTTCATGGACTATCGCCTCCCACTCGCAAGAGTATTGCCAATCAATGCCGATGTCGTAAAAGACCATAAGCTTTTGCCGGCTGATGATTATGTGGCTGTCATAAAAAAGCAAAGCCTGATAGTAGCCTCCGATTGCGCGTGCAGGAAGGTAGCGAGCTTTAGTAAGCGTCACTGCGATTGCACCGACAATTTAAATGTGTGCTACTTCTTCGGAGACTTCGCCTCTTATGTTCTGGAGGAAAACATTGGGCACCCTCGCATCGTCGATACAAACGAGCTATTAACACGTATTGAAGAAAGCAACAAGGTCGGATACTTCTTGCAAGCATCTCACACAAGAGAAATTCAAAGTATTTGCAATTGCTCCAAATGCCACTGCGGTGTGCTTGCTGCCGCAAAGATTTCCCAGGGTTCCAGCCTGAAGAATTGGTCAAATTACAGGTGCATAATTGACGATACGGAATGTACTAGCTGTGGAGTATGTGTTGAGCGCTGTCCGTTAAACGCTTTGCACATGGACGAAGATGGAAAGACAAGGTTAAATGCAAGCAGGTGCATTGGATGCGGGCTATGCGTAACGGCGTGTCCAACCAAAGCGGTAATCCTAGAACGGAAGCCGGATGACGAATTAACCTTCGGACAAGACGAAACACCATACGATGCAATGCAGCGAATGGGCTTAGAAAAGGCAATTGTGGATAAAGAAAGACTTGCAGCAATCGGGCAAGAATAAATAAAGATGGTAATTGATTATGCATGAGCTTCCTCTCACAAAAAGCATTCTGGATTGCGCATGCCTGTATGCGCAAAAGGCGGACGCGAAAAAGGTCGTGACGATCGTTGTTGCCCTTGGCGTGATGCGCGACATCAAAAAAGAGTGGCTTCAGCGATATTTTGGCTATGTTAGTAAGGGAACTGTTGCGGAAGGTGCCGATATTTTGATTGAGAGTATCCCTGCTTCTTATCAGTGTCTACGGTGTGGAGAGGTGTTTCCTGTGGCCTTTGACCACATAACAAACAGTACCGTGTCGTGTCCAGCTTGTGGCATGCAGGATTACAAATTAGTAACAGGTTCCGAGTTCCAGATTCAAGGGATAGAAGTTGTATGACATCTAAATCGGCTCCGTTTACCTTTACCTTGCAAAAAACAGTGATTCTTTGGCAGAAAAATATCACTTATTATATTGGCGCAGTATCGTTTCTATTTCTGCACCGCGCAATTTAGGTGAATGGAGTCCTTATTTTTTTGAAAGGAGCAACGGGCCTTGTGAGTCCCGTAATTTGAGTTATGGAAGAAGTACGTTTGATTGATATCCGTGAAAGTATTTTGTCCGAAAATGATAATATCGCAGAAATGGTCAGAGATAGGCTTAAAAAAGAGCATGTATTTATGATGAATCTGATGGCCTCACCTGGGGCTGGTAAGACAAGCCTGATTCTTCAGACAATACAAGGCTTGGCGCAACGGTATCGGATCGGCATCATCGAAGGTGACATTGATTCCATGGTGGATTCCGAAAAAGTAGCGGAACAGGGCGTTCCGACCATTCAACTACGTACAGGCGGCGCCTGCCATTTGGATGCTCCCATGATCGACATCAGCCTGAACGAACTACGCTTAAACGAGTTGGATTTTGTTGTCATTGAGAACATTGGCAACCTGGTATGTCCAGCGGAGTTTGACACTGGCGCCGACATTAGGGTGATGATTTCGAGTGTACCGGAGGGTGACGATAAGGTGTTGAAATATCCGCTGATGTTTTCGGTATGCGACGCGCTTGTCATCAATAAAATCGACTATCTGCCGGACCCGGGCTTCGATGTTGAGGTATTGAAACGGCGAGTTAAAAATCTCAATCCATCCATACGGTTTTTTGAGGTTTCCTGTCGCAATGGAGATGGAATTTCCGCATGGATCGAATGGTTGGCGCAGAAGATTGAAGACAAGCAGACGTAAGCCGGTACTAAGCAATCAAATGATAAGGAGTAGGCCATGAATAACACTGAACTTTATAAAAGCCGCGTTATGACGGCGGAGGAAGCATTGAGCAAAATACGTTCCGGCGATCATATCGCCGTACATCACAGCACAGCCGAGCCTTATGCGTTGATGCGTGAGCTTTATAAGCGCACCGATTTATATGGGTTAATCGTAACCTGCGGCGGTACAGGCATGGGAGAATTCGCGAAGCCCGAGTACGAAAGTATTATTCGGCACAACTGTGTTTTCGCAAATCCTTCCCCTTTTGTCAATAAGGCTGTAGCCGAGTCAAGAGCAGATTTCGTTCCGATCTATCTCAGCAACCTGGCCAGATATTTTTCGGAATACTACCCGCCAGATGTAACGTTATTGCAGGTTCCTCCACCAGATGATAACGGCTATACCAGCCTAAGCCTGGGAGTGGATTACACGAAAGCGGCCGTTGAATCAACAAAGCGGCTTGTAATCGCGCAGGTCAATCCGCGCATGCCCTATGTCAGCAATGAGGACGCGCTGGTTCACATATCGAAAATTCACTGCTTTGTCGAAATGGAAACCGAACTAATCGTCATTCCCCCTTACACTACGCCGACAGAGCAGGAGCAGGATCTGTGTAAAAATGTAGCGTCCTTGGTGGCGGACGGCTCATGCCTTCAAATAGGCCTTGGCAGACTGCCGGACACTGTGTTGAGCTATTTGGGCGACCGCAATGATCTGGGTATCCACTCAGAGGTGTTCAGCGACGGAACGGTCGATTTGGTGAGGAAAGGCGTAATCACCGGAAAGCGCAAGAACATCGATACAGGTAAAATCGTGGCCACGTTTGCCGCAGGCACAAAAAAAACCTTCGAATTTATTGACCACAATGAGATGGTTCTGATTCGCAGCCTCAATTATGTCAACGATCCATTTGTAATCGCGCAGAACGACAATATGGTTTCTATCAACGGTTGCTTGCAAGTGGATTTATTGGGACAGGTAGCCTCCGACGCCCTCGGAGACAGGCAGATTGCCGGTGTAGGCGGACAAGTTGATTTTGTTAGAGGCGCAGGCCGATCCAAAGGTGGGAAATCAATTTTGGTAGTACCTTCTACAGCTCTCAATGGTACGGTTTCATCAATTGCCTCCGTTTTAGCGGAAGGCAGTGTAGTCACAACGAACCGCTATGATGTGCATTATATTGTGACAGAATATGGCATCGCCGACCTTCGTTTCAAAAATAGGGCGGACCGGGCCCGGCAGCTCATTGCGATTGCGCACCCTAAATTCAGGGATGAACTTTTGGAAAAGGCAAAACTCCGAAAGATTATTTGATATAACCAATACATAAAAATTGACTGTAATTAGGGAGGGTTAATATGGTCATCAAAAATGTATTCATTGTTGGCTCTGGGGCAATGGGTACTGGAATAGCACAAGTGGCGGCGCTAAAGGGGTATACCGTACGTATGTACGATATTGATGCCAAGCGCACCGAAAAAGCGCTTGCAGGAATTGACAAACGCCTGTCCAGTCTTATGTCTAAGGGAAAGCTTCAGGAGACGGATAAGGATCACGCGTTGCAAAGCATCACCTTAAGCGATTCAATGCAAGCTGCAGCAGGCTGCGACATGGTGATTGAAGCCGCTGCTGAAAACATAGAGATAAAGAGGAGCCTGTTCGCGGAGCTGGAAAAAGTTTGCGGCGATCAAACCATTTTGGCGAGTAATACGTCTTCTATTTCCATTACCTCTATAGCGTCCGCCTTGCAGCGTCCCGAACGATTCATCGGGCTGCATTTCTTTAATCCGGTTCCCGTCATGAAGCTGCTGGAAATCACTTGCGGCCTTTGTACATCGCCTGAAACTCTTACCGTTGCCCGCGCATTTGGCGCATCCTTAGAGAAGGTCGTAATCGTGGCCAAGGACGGCCCGGGCTTTTTGGTAAATCGCATGCTGGACATGATGGCAAACGAGGCGATCGACCTGCTGGATCAGGGATATGGAACCGTGGAGGACATTGACGCAGGTATGGTATATGGATGCGCGCACCCTATGGGCCCATTTACCTTAGCGGATATGGCAGGGCTTGATATCCTGTTAGCTGTGATGGAAACGCTGTACAGTGAGCTTGGAGATCAGAAATACAGGCCGGCGCCGCTGCTGCGCAAAATGGTACGCGCAGGGTTTCTGGGGCAGAAAACCGGGAAAGGCTTTTATATTTACGATGAAAATGGAAAAAAGGAACCAAATCCATTGTTAAACCAATTAAACGCGAGATCAAGATAAAATCAGATAATAGAGAAAGGAGCTCATCCAAAATCAAATCGGATGGACAATAAAGCTATGTATGAGACATTACTTTTCAACGTTGAGAACGGTATCGCAAAAATTACGATCAACAGGCCCGAAATATTCAACGCGATCAGCATCGAAACATATGGCGAATTAAAAGATGTTTTTATGAAATGCAATACCTTGGATGACATCAAGGTTGTTATTTACACCGGCGCAGGCAAGCATTTTTCAGGAGGCGGCGACATTACTGAATTCCGTGAGCGCATACGCAGCAAAACATATATTCCCGAAAACGATGTGTGGAAAGCGGCATCCTTGGCAGAAGAAATTCGCAGCTGCTCGAAGCCAACCATTGCCATGATTAACGGTAAATGTGTTGGAGCCGCTCTGAGTACAGCGTTAGCTTGCGATTTCCGTGTTATGGCATCCGATGGGCAGCTTTTAACAGGCTTTTGCCAAATGGCGCTTTCCGGTGATACCGGTGGGATTTTTATGATGTGTAAGCTGCTGGGTCCAGGGAAGGCCTTGGAATACTACATGCTTGGAGACGCGATTAAAGCAGACGAAGCCGAGCGCTTTGGCTTAGTATACCGTGTCGTGGAACCGGAATTGCTTGAGCAGGAGACTCTGAAGCTGGCGCGTCGATTGGCCGCCGGACCCAGGCTGGCATACAGAAAACAGAAACAGTTGTTCTGGGAGGTATTTTACCGCGACTTTCCAATTTTCTCGGATAAGGAAATCAAATACCTGCACGAATGTTCGGAGAGCAGGGATTTCGAAGAAGCCGTTGAGTCCTTCCTTGAAAAGCGTGCTCCTATATTCACCGGACAGTAAAAGAATAAACGTAGCAGAGGTGCAATGATGAAACTGGAAAACAAGGTGGCCGTAGTCACAGGCGGAGCCAAAGGGCTTGGGCAATCAATTGCGGAGCTGTTCGCTGGGAGGGGCGCTCGCGTCATTGCTGCCGATGTGATCGCATTGGGCTATAAAAATTCTTCAGTTGAGGGGTATAGACTGGATGTTAGTTCTTCCGGAGAGTGCAGGTCATTTTTTGACTATATAACGGAAAAGTACAAAAAGATTGACATTCTAGTCAATAACGCAGGAATCACCCGGGATGCGCTGACTGAAAAAATGAGTGATGATATGTGGGAATCCGTCATCAACGTAAATTTAAGCGGCGCTTTTTATCTCACACGCATAATCGGGCCGCATATGCAAAAAAACAACATCGGTTCTATCATCAATATCTCCTCATATACCGGCGAACACGGAAACATTGGACAGGCGAATTACGCAGCCTCAAAGGCTGGTATGATTGGCTTGACAAAAAGCTGGGCAAAGGAATTTGCCATGAAGGATGGTAATGTCCGTGTAAACGCGATAGCTCCCGGATGTATTCAGACCGACATGGTACAGTCGGTTCCACAGGAGATTATGCGCTCATTCGCAAACAGTACTGCTTTGAAACGAATCGGTCTGCCAGTAGAAGTCGCAAAGGCTGCGTTGTTTCTCGCAAGCGACGACGCATCCTATATCACCGGCCATGTGCTTCATGTGGACGGCGGAATGAATTTGTGATGCGTACTTGGAATGCCAGGCGTCAAATGAGCTGCCACAACTGTGATCTGAGTATTAATTATATCGTTTAGGAGGAACCTGCAATGGAAAGAAAAATTCGCAAAGTTGCAATTCTGGGGTCGGGTACAATGGGCAGCGGGTTGGCCAGCCACCTCGCCAACGCCGGTATATCCAGCATTATGCTTGATATACCACCTTCGGAATTGACCACCCAGGAAAAAGAACTAGGGTTGTCATTGGATAATCCGGCTGTGCGCAATCGTATTGTGAATCAGAACAAAATGGCGGGCGTTGTAAAGATGAAGCCAGCCGGAATCATGAAAAAGGATTTTGAACAGCGTGTCGCTACAGGAAACTTTGAAGATAATCTTGATTTGCTGGCCGACTGCGACTGGATCGTGGAAGCGGTATCCGAAAAATTGGATATCAAAAAACAGATTCTGGAAAAAATTGGGCCCTTTGTTGTTCCTGGCACGATCGTCACATCAAACACCTCGGGTATTTCGATCAACCGCATCGCGGAGGATATGCCGAAGGAGTTCCGCAAGTATTGGATGGGGACTCACTTTTTCAATCCTGTGCGCTATATGAAATTGATTGAGATGATTCCCGGCAAGGACACGCTTCCCGAAATCTTTGACTTTATGAAAACATTTTGCGAAAAAACACTCGGTAAAACGGCTGTTGTATGCAAGGATACTCCTTGCTTCATTGCAAACCGCATTGGAACAGCTATCGGCACCAACGTTATGAACCTCACGGTTAAATATGGACTTACCTTCTCCGAGGTGGACGCATTGACCGGATTTTGTGTGGGAAGGCCAAGGACGGCTACCTATATGCTGTTTGATTTGGTTGGTCTGGATATTGCCGCCACATCAGCTAAAACAGTAAGTAATAATATTAATGATCCGGAAGAGAAAAAGCTATTGTCCTATCCTAAATACATTGATGAAATGCTACAGGACAACCGATTGGGCAATAAGACAAAACAGGGCTTTTACCAAAAGCAGGGCAATGACAAGCTGATGTTTGACTTTGAAAATAAATCCTATATCCCACAAAAGGCAGCAAATTTCCCCAGCTTAGCAAAAGCACAAGCCCAAAAGACGCTGTCCGGAAAACTAGAGGAGTTGTTTAACGGCGACGACACCGCTTCAAGGTTCGTATGGGAGCATATGAAGCGCTATTTTATCCACTCCTCATCCTTAATCCCCGAAATTTCTGACAATATCCTGAATATTGACAACGCCATGGTTCTTGGCTATAACCACCAGGCAGGCCCGTTCCAGCTTTGGACCGGGCTGGACTTGGGTAAATATGTAGCCAGAATGGAAGCGGAGGGCGAAAAGATACCTGTCTGGGTAAAGGATATGCTGAAGGCGGGAGTGGAAGCTTTCTACACAGAAATAAACGGCAGGGACTATTACTATAGCATTCTTGATAAGAAATATCTACAGATCGAACCTCCAGCCGGTGCGATTATCATTAAGGATGTGAAGGCAAGCAGCAAGACTGTGTGGCAGGTGGAGGATGCCGCCCTGTACGACATTGGTGACGGCGTTGTTTGTCTGGATATTCAATCGAAAAATGCAGCATTGTCCGACGCTCTGATGCAAGCCATGGTGAAAGCGTCCGACGAACTGGATCGAAACTGGGCAGGTATGGTGATTACCAGCGCAAGCAAAAACTTTTGTGTCGGTGCGGATTTAAAGAGTGCGCTAGCCTACATCAAGGCCGGTGAATTTAATATTATTGAGAAAAAGGTTGAATTAACTCAAGACATCACGCTTAGAAACAAATACTCAGAAAAGCCGATTGTAGCCGCACCCTTTGGTATGGCTTTGGGTGGCGGCTGCGAGGTGATGATGCAGTGTTCCGGTGTGCAGGCAGCGGGCGAAACCTATTGCGGCCTGGTTGAAATGGGCGTGGGCTTAATACCGGGCGGCGGAGGCATGAAGGAGGTCACTATGCGCGCACTGGAGCGCACCGAGGGAACCTCCGCTCTGCAAACGGAATTCTTACTTGCGGCGCTTGAAAAGGTAGCCGCGGCAAAGGTCTCCTCAAGCGCATATGACGCCATCGACATGGGCTATATGAGAAAAGGCGACGGCATAAGCCTCGGTCGGGAATATCAGCTTGCCGACGCGAAGAATAAGGTTCTCGGTATGATCGCAGCAGGATACCATCCGCCCGAAATGAAGCCGTTTCCATGCCCGGGTATCAATGACAACGCACTGCTGCTTATGGGTGGAAAATCCATGGTTGATTCCGGATATATGAGCGAATATGATTACTTTATTTTCCAGCAACTTGTCTATGTCATGACGGGCGGCGGTGTAAGCAAAAACGAGATGATCACCGAGAAATACCTGTTAAAACTTGAACGCGAGGCCTTTGTACTGCTTTGTAAAGAAGCGAAAACACAAGAGAGGATTGCACATATGCTCTCAACCGGCAAGGCGTTGCGCAATTAATAAGGAGGAATACGTAATGAGAGAAGTCGTAATTGTGTCGGCAGTCCGTACACCGGGCGGCAAAGCTAAAAAAGGCTCTTTCTATGATGTGCGCCCGGAATTTTTAGGTAAGCTTTGCATGGAGGAAGCCGTTAAACGGGCAAATATTGAAGCTTATGAAATTGACGATGTTGTGTGGGGCTGCGCAACACCTGAGCAGGCCACCGGCATGAATACCGCACGTATGACCGCCATGTATGCCGGAATTCCGGAGACAGTACCCGGCGTGACCATCAACCGCTTCTGTTCCTCTGGTTTGCAGGCAATTGCGTTTGGCGCGGAAAGCATTATAAGCGGACGCTGTGATGTCGTGTTATCCGGTGGTGTTGAATACATGAGCATGGGTGGCATGGGCGGAGTGCTTCGTCCAAATCCTGATATCATCTCTACTCCCGGAATAGCAGATTTGTATATTGGGATGGGCAGGACCGCGGAAAATATTGCGATGCGCTATAGTGTCTCAAGGGAGGATCAGGACGCATTTGCTGTTTCTAGTCATCAGAAGGCGGTGGCAGCAATTACGGCAGGGCGCTTTAATGATGAAATCGTCCCAGTGCCCGTCAAAAAAACTGTGTTGGATGCAAAGGGCACGCGAGTAACAACAGAGTCCGTTGTCAGAGAGGATGAGGGTGTGCGCACGGACGCGTCAGTAGCAGGTCTAGCCAAGCTCCCCGCGACATTTTCTGTAAAAGGCAGCGTGACTGCGGGTAACTCGTCTCAGATGACGGACGGTGCCGCGGCGGTTATTTTAATGGAGGCCGGCAAAGCCGCTAAGGCTGGATTAAAGCCGCTTGGCAAGTTTTTAGGCTATGCGGTAGTGGGATGTAAGCCGGACGAAATGGGTGTCGGTCCCGTTTACGCAATCCCGAAGGTTTTAAAGCAGGTCGGATTGTCGCTCCATGACATTGGCTTGATAGAACTGAATGAGGCATTTGCGTCGCAGGCTCTGTACTGTATGCGAAAATTGGACATCAATCAGGACATTGTGAACGTGAATGGCGGAGCCATTGCGATCGGCCATCCAATGGGCGCAACTGGCGCTAAGTTAACGGCAACGTTGCTGAATGAAATGCGGCGGCGCAGCGTAAAGTACGGCATGGTCACAATGTGTATCGGGGGCGGACAAGGTGCTGCCGGCATTTATGAGTTGTGTGAGTAATTCTCATTTTACATTAGCTGCGGGAGTGTTTCGCAAGCTGTGCAAATGGAATAATTCATCAAGTTTTATGGGATGCAAAATCTTGCCTTTATACGCTTTAACCGGTACATTTATGGACAGAATCAGCGCAAATTCCGCCCTCACGATGACATCATTAGCGGGCATGATGAAGGTATAGTCTTTAATTCGTCGATGGTCAGCGACTTTAGGAATTCCGCTTGGCTGGACGTGCCTGATCTTTGCGTAACTGTCATACTGTCCACATAGCAAAAAAGGCGCGAACCATACATTTTTTCATAGAGATGACCTCCTATATTTTTTATTTGAAGCAAATACTTCGATTCATTTATGGAGGTCATCCTTACCACTGAATGCATATTACCCCTATCGAAGAAATGCGTAGCTATGAAGATGGTACTATTGCATCATTCAGAAACTTATTGGGCTTTTCACAGAATTACACAATTCCATATCACCGCTGTCAACCTAACACTACAGTGTATACAGGGTTATAAAAACCGTGTTCGTTGTAGTGCTAAGTTGGATAAACTGGTTACATCTATTGCAGAACATTCTGTTTCTGTCGCCCCAGACCGATCTCCGCTACGGAAGCCTCCTCGCAAGAAGCGTTTTCATATAGCAAAAAAATCAGTGGTTTAGCTTAGCGTCTCGTAAATTGGCGTCTTGCTCCATAATCAAGCACAGGAAAACGCTTTGAATTCTTTGTCCCGATCCGCGTCAGAAATGCGTTTATCAGCTTCTTCCGCCGCAAAGGCAGCTACATTGGCAAGTTATATAGTGGCGTAAAAATCTTGCGTGACCTGCCATTTTCGCCAGAATAAATTACCCTGCTGAAGCCGCCAACCAGATGTTGAGCATCTTTAGAATATCTGATGGAGGATGCGCCGGAGCGCGGGGAAGTTGAGCGGCCTTCCGCTGGGTACAGCGGATCTGACAAGCTGCGCACCTGGAATCTGCGGTCACCTCCGTTCACTTCAAAATATAAATAAAAGCGGCAAAACGCCGCTTTAACTTACCACTTTTGCTACGCTGTTTGCCAACGCTTAAGCTTGGGGAAATTCTCCTTCATCATGGCGACCGCTTCTTCTTTGGTCACTTTCATGTCCCATTCCTCAACGTTCTGAGCGCAAAAATCAATCATTTCATCCATGGTTATGTCGGCGGTAAACGCGCCGTCCTTGTAGCAATAGACGCAGTAATCCTCATTTTTGCCGCCATCCTTATTTGTTCCGAACTCCTCGTCCTTCTGCATGGGCATACCGCAGCTTTGGCAAAAAATCATGTTTTCCATATTGAACCTCCCTTGTGTTTTATACTTGTCATTATACAGAAGATAACATGACAATAGCGCGTCATATTATAAATATTTGTCCAAAGATTTTTCCATCCTATAAATAACAATGTTTTCTCTTGACTTCAAACTCCTACAACTGTATTATATGAATATAATACAAACGTAGGAGATGAGGTTATGTCCACAAAAATTATGAAGCTGCCCGATGCGGAGCTGGAAATAATGAAAGTTATCTGGCACAACGAAACGCCGATTTCCACGTCGCTGATTAAGGCGCATTTGGATAAAGCAAGGCCATGGAACGTAAGCGCATTGCTAACACTACTTGACAGGCTTATCGGCAGAGGTTTTTTAAGCAGCTATAAGCAAGGCAAGCACCGCTATTATGAAATATTAGTTGAAGAAAATGATTATGTAGCGAGGGAAAACAAATCTTTTTTAGAGAAAATAAACGACAATTCAATTATAAGATTTGTAACCAGCCTTTATGACAGTAATGCGATAACAGACAGAGACTTGGACGAACTGTCCGCGTTTATCGAGGAAAAGGCAAGGGGCGCTGATCATGGTTGAAAATATTTTTACTACTATCATAGAAATTTCCATAGCTTCATCTTTTGCGATAGCAATATTGCTGCTTGTTACTCCATTCATCAAAAAAGCTTACGCAGCAAAATGGCGGTATATAATATGGTTGATTTTAGCGGTAAGGCTTATTGTTCCGTTTAATTTAAACCTGCCGGCTCCGCCTGTTAATTTGACTGCGCCATCGGACATTGTTTTATTCGGACAACCAACTATCGTGACAAATGCTAATCAACCGTCACAAATTATGGAACCACAAATACAAGCGCAGATATTACCGGAGCAAAGCTATGTATATTCGTTACTGGAGGTTTTGTCCCGCATATGGCTTTTGGGTGTTGCGGTTTTCATTATACGCCTGTCCGCTATTTATTTATTTTTCAGCAAAAAAATGAAGCGGCAAAGCGAACCTGTAACAGACGATAGAATTATTACTTTGTTTGACCGCCTATGCTTTGAATTACACATTAATAAGAAACCCAGGATATGGCTTTGTAAAAATTCGTGCAGCCCGATGGTGCACGGCTTTGCAAAGCCTGTTTTATTTTTGCCTGATGGAGAATACGAGGATTTCGATTTAGAGGTCATACTGAGGCATGAGCTTGTTCATCATAAAAGGCACGACCTTTGGTATAAGCTTACATTGCTTTTTGCAAACGCAGTCCATTGGTTCAATCCCCTCGTTTATTTGATGATTAAATCAGCTTATGAGGATATAGAATTTTCATGTGACGACGAGGTTACAAAAAATTCCGATATAGACTTTAGAAAACGGTATAGCCAGGCCATTCTTAATTCCATGAACAAGGAACATTGTCAAAACGTAATACTGTCCACTCAGTTCAAGGGCGGAAAAAAAGTAATGAAAAACAGATTCTCCAATATATTAAGTACCGCTAAAAAGCGGCAAGGTACTGT
>Ga0153942_1000109_pt1 | contig 28299 bp, 26 predicted proteins | sample TSNJ026MetaG_FD_104731 | JGI IMG/M metagenome (GOLD analysis project Ga0153942, IMG submission 104731) | Attine ant fungus gardens microbial communities from New Jersey, USA - TSNJ026 MetaG | ecosystem: Host-associated > Fungi > Mycelium > Unclassified | place: USA: New Jersey, Brendan T. Byrne... | reverse complement strand
TAGAAAAACTATCCTAGCTTTCATAAATGTCAGGGGTCATCTTTGATTTTTCTGTAAGAGGTTTATCTTGCTCCCACTCTTTATATAGATCTCCATTGTTTTATTGTCTTGGTTATCTATCTACTCATTTTGTTTTCCTTATCAATGATGATTGATTTTCTATTTTTTGGCACTATTCTGATAGTGCACCTAGACATCTCAATCCAGAGACTAAGACCTCCTGAATTGATCAAAAAAAAAAAAGACCTTCTGAACAGGTAGCTTTAGTTCTATATAGTGTAATAAGCCATTTATTGCCATTTTCTATCTATTAATTACTGATTAGTTATTATTCTGTGTTTTTGATTTTGTCAAGCTCAAGTTCTTGGGATGACCAGATATTTGCAATTGAACTTCTTGGGATTTTCACTGTGACTTGATGGTGGCTTTATTGAGAACAAAGCTGGGAAAATAATAGAGGAGGAAACTATAATAACTAGGTTGATAGTTAGCAAAGCAACTAAGCTCTAAATGGTGGATAATTAATTAATAATAAGAGAAATAGGAAGTAATAACTTATTGATTTTACAGGGATATGACAGATTTAGACTTTTTTGTGTTTCTTTCATACTATCAGGGAACAGAGGATTAAGAATGATTACTGGTTTATCATCTAAAGTTTGGAGCTAAGGGAAATACTACTCATACCACTTAATAAAACCATATACTTATATGATATTCTTAGTAATTTAGCCTAGACGACTTGATCACCCTCCAAGTCCGAGTTGACAAGGAGAACTCGATGGAGTTCTCATTGATTAAGGTACACTACTTATACACCTCCTGTGTTTACTTCTATTTATAAACTCCCGTGCATCTCCTTTTGGTCATTCTATCTCGTGCATCCACTGATTTCCTAAGAAAAGAAAAAGAAAAAAGAAAAAGGAAATAAATAATGACTTAGCCATTTTTGGCTGTGTCATGACAAATTGTTGTAAACTCCACAAGGAATTTCAGAAAGGGATTTTAGAGAATTATTGGTTGCTTTCATTGAGAACAAAGTTAAGGGAAAATCAATTACAAGAGAAACTACTTATATACTTTGGCTACTAGTCTGGAAAACTGGAAGCAAATACAGTAGCTCAAGAAAAGTGTCCCAATGAGTGACTACTTTGTTTAATTTATTGTGAACCAAGTCCTTATCCAAAAGCTATGAGTAATGGGTCATTTTAAAGTCAAGATAAGGTAGTATTAGTGGTATATCTCTTTGGAATTATGTCCTTGTTCAGTGTTGTGTTATGAATCAAACATTACAAAAGTCCAAAACATTGGGACAGTCTTTTGAGCTACTGTAAGCTCAGCAGTGATAGCCTGGACAAGAGACTCACAAAGAGGGAAGGGAGTGGACTCAAAGAGGGTGCTAATACAGTGCTGGAGGGCAAAACAATGCTGAGAGAGATGGAATGAGCTCCATGATGATGAGATAAAGAATTTACACTCAAGTTTTGACAATATTCTATTACAATGTCATCACTGCAATTCTCCACAGACCTCACCACCTTGGTCAAAATACATAGGAGCAATATTCTCACTCTGACTTAGCAGTAAGGATTTTTTGCGGACAGAAGAGAAAAATACCACAAAACTAGATACTGTCCCCTTTCATACATAGGTCAGGGTCAAAGAAAATAGGCCACCCCCCTTATCTTTCCGATGCACAGACTTTCCCAAAATTACCTTTGTATCTTACACATAAACCTGAGAAGTATAGACATGCATTCACGACATTTTTTTCACAAAAGCTTTTTTGCGTGACTTGGCTTGATGCGAAGATTAGGAGCCCCAAAACGACTAGATCTCGGCTATCGCATGTGCATATGCATACAAAGAAAGAAACTTGGCATTTCCCTGGTACATGTCCATAAACCCCTCGCTACTGCAATTCTTTCTTTTGACATGACTCCTCCAAGTTTAAGATATCAAATAGATTACATCTTAATCAGCGGGACACGGATGCTAAGACCATAAAGCGTCCGCCATAGTCAAAACGTCACACATCTCCTTCACATCATGTACTCGAGCCATCATCACCCCCTGCTGAACCGCACAAGCAACAGCAGACGCAGTGGCCCAAGCTCTTTCCTTCGGTATCGGTAAAGTGTCACGTCCCTTTCCTGCTTCTAATAAAATGGAGCCTATAAAGGATTTTCGAGAGGTGCCAATTAATGTCGGAAAGCCAGCCAAAGGATTTCTCCTCCTAGTATTTCCTGCATTGAAATATAAATATCAGAATACGGGATGTATATACACGAGTATATACAACATTGTATTTACCTTGTCCAATCTCTGTGTTTTCTACCACTTTACTCCCATTCCGAAGAAGCTCTAAGTTATCGGTCACTGTCTTGCTGAACCCAATACCCGGATCAACGATGACGAGCCATCGGCGCAATCCACCTTTGCCCTTGACAATGCGTTCTACTTTATCTCCAAGTTCAGTACGAACGCCCTCCACTACCGCAGCGGTGCCATTTTTTTCAGCATATGTGTACGAAGAATAACATTTGCCCTGACCCGCATCACCTCGGGAGTGCATCAATACAACCGGAGTTGCATATTTCCTCCCGAGCTGTTTCATTTTTTCCATGAGAGAGAGCGCCTCTTCGTCCTGTTGCCATGATCCAGGAAGAGACTTTGACCCAGTAAACGCGTATACATCATTGATAACATTAGCTCCTGCCAAAATCGCAGCTTCCGCGACTTCCCAGCGGAAGGTATCAACGCTAATTGGTATCATACGAGTCGCTTCGTTAGCGCGTATGGCCCCGACAACAGGGGAGATACGCTCAGTTTCTTCGTTCACACTGACAAAAACAGCTCCAGGCCGCGTGGAATAGCCACCGATGTCTATGATATCCGCACCTGCGGCAACCGACTCTTCCACGTAAGATAGTGCAGTACAAAGTGTGCTATGTTCTGAACCGTCCGAAAAGGAATCGGGCGTAACGTTGAGAGTTGCCATCATTTTTGTCTTCGGTTGAGAGTTAGATCTGAATGTTAGATTTTGAGGCGACGAATAGACCCAGTAAGTGAGAGTCGATGAAGGTTTGGCCTCGTCCATATCTGCAGACGAAGGCATAAATGGAAGATTGGGCAAGGGGAGGACTTTAAGCATCGTGGCGTCTAGTTGTGTTCGTATGACCTTGTTGAGCAAGTATGAAACAGACCTTCCGAGGCCAGGATGAATATAATTGGGTATTATGCTAATTGGGGAGTCTAGCATCAAAGAACGCCTCAGCAGGATAACTCAGTTCCACTTACTCATTGACAGGCCTTAACACAAACTCGCGCTCCTGAAGACGCGGATGCGGAACTATAAGTTCGCCTATCAGGTTTTCTGAAGAAGCAGGATTTGAGATAGCTGGCGTATGAAGGATTATATCGTCATAAAAGATGATATCAATGTCAACAACTCGAGGACCATTTCGTATCGTTGGCACCCTTCCTACTGCATGTTCAATCGCCTTGAGTAATTTGAGGAGCTGCAGTGGTTCGAGGTTTGTTTCTATCTTGTGAAAACTGTCAGTGATGGTCAAGGCAAGCGACACGAATATCAAATTACCATGCAAGCACCGTTGATGAAGGCAGGTTGGTCAGTGACATACATAGGTGCCGTTTCATAGAGGAAGCTCGTATCCACAATGGTCACACATGGTGATTCTATGAGACCTGCCTCTGAAGTAAACCGACTTGGTTCTTCGAGCAAACGAAGAGCATATTCAATATTATAAAATCTATCTGCGAGGTTCGAGCCAAGCGCAAGTACGGCAGTATGTGGACCTGGTCGTTGAAAGGGTAGGAAATCGTCATATGTCCGGGTTATCTCGATTTCGGGAGCGGCCGCGTACACGAGAGCGCAAGGTTGGCAGCTTTGATTGTAACGAATGGCTTTAGTTCGGGATGAAATGCCGTCGAAAGACAATGCAGTGTTTCCTTAGCGATGAAACTCGTGAGGGACTCCAATGTCCGGTATGAGCATTGTCTCATTCCCTAAATCATATGATTCTATGTGTGGCAAACTCCAGAGAATTCCACGCACTTTCCAGAGGGATCTAGTCAGACTCCTATAGTCTAGGGTGACTTGATCAAGGGGAAAGTTGGATGTTTCGATGGAAATATTGACCACGACCTCCTGCTCCTCGACACGCTCGACGTCGTTAACCCCAATTATGGTGGGGCAGGTGAAATCGGTCACAAAATGGCGCGTTCTAGAGACCATCCATCCCCCCTGTTCTCGAACAGACCGAACCTCCAGTCCCACGTTTTTACAATGAAGCGGTCCTCTTAATTGGACGATTTTGATGCTGATATCGGCAGCTGTCACATCTATCAGTGCTCTTTGAACCACCGTCAATGCACAAGACATGACATCTTCTAATGACCGGTATGATTGATCCGATTTTTCGAGTACTAATCCCAGTTCCCTGGAAATGCTAGAATAATTGAGACTGAGATCGAGGTTGTCGGTAACACTGCATGGAGCAACGTCATATGATATTTGAACAGAGACAGCAATGGGCTGTAGAATTCCTCGTTCATTTTTCGGAGGCCACTGTGATCCAGAGCTTAGACAGACGTTCAGCAGACGGTCCTTGACACGAATGCTATCTTGAGTATTCATGTAAGAAGAAAATTTGATCTTTGTTTCCTCCCACGATCATTACTACGAGATACTAGGGCATGTCAGTTGTCAGCTCAGCACTGCACTAGGCTCACTGCAGCATTCCAGCAGATGGCATACTGACTGGAATAGACACTTTTCAAAGATTTACATTTTCTACTCCATTGATATCAAATAAGAAATCGGGTAGGAATGAGAGATCAGCCACTTCAGGTCAGTCGCTCTTCAAAAATGTTACATTGTCAGTACCTCACGATATTGTTGATTTTATCTATGGATAGGTCTTCATGTTATAGGTATCTAACTTTGAGTAAAGATGGGAGCAAGGGGAATTTTAGAAGCAATTTTGCCTGAGTCGGAATTAGTAGCCTACGAGTTGAGTCGCTGCAAGGACTCCATTACGATTCCTATACCCATTTGAACCATCTCAATATCCTCGGGGTGCACTCGCTGAAGTAGCCATCCCAATTTATCCGGATGCCAACGCAAAAATGAGCTTCGTATCCTTTCCTTCTTCGTGCAAGAGACATTCCGAACAGTCAGACTTTCCATTAAAAATTCTTCGACACGTTTGACTGTGAGGTCTCGTATCTGGAACTCCCGTTCACCAACTCCTTTTAGAGGCCATGGTATATCGTCAAATCTGAGGGATATGGTATCTTCTCTGAGTTTGGTTGGCATGTTGACCCAAGCTTGGTCGTATGAATCCCAATGTTGTAATATTTGTGCTTCAAGTTTTTTCAACTTGAGCTCTTTTCGAATGGCGTTCATACGCGGCTTGTCTGTCTGTCCATGTGTATCTGTAAGAACGCCACCTGTTGAAACCCAGAATTCCTCTGCTTTTCGTGCTTCTGCCGCGATGGACGCGAGGGTGAATCGCATTTGTTGCTCCAGACGTCCGTTATAATATTTTCCCTTGGGTGCCGGTTCATCATTGGAGAATGTCGGGATCGTGTGATCATTTTCGTCCGGAAATAAATGGTCTAATTCAGGAGGTATGCCAGACTGCGAGAAGAAAAAGAATTTGAAAGGAGGCATCCGCCGTGTTGGGCCAGCAGTTGAGGTCCGTGGGGGATCATTAGCAGAAAGAGACATTCAGTGTTCAGTCTGTTCATTTGCATGATCATCTGGATATAATTGGAGATGAACGGTACTGACCGGCGTCACAAGTCTACGTTTGGGTTATGTCGAGCAAGGTGTGAGGTATTGGAGAAGTAAACAGTCTCACGTGCATCTTCCAAGGCCCGGTGATGGCGGAACAAGAAAAGCATGTTGCAATGTATAATGTCTCAATGGTGATTATAGACAATCCCAGGCTAACACTACCGTCCGAGCGCTGCGAAACTCAGTTTTGGCTCTCATCGGAATGGCATTATCCCATCCTAAAGAGTCCTCTACTAATTTGTTTTCTGGTGAGAAATAGTACCTCAGTGCGGGAATTTGAAATACTGATAAAAGAAACGAGAGTGTGTGGGTGGTGACGAGCATGTTGCCGACTATCGCTTGCCTCGGGTCAAAAATAATTTCGTTTTTAGTGGAGTCATTCGGAGAGGATCTAATGATACAGTCCGTTCGGTCAGGACCTGAGTCACTGCCGGTGGCGGTGCAGCATAGTATAATAAAACATCGTAAACTCATTTCCTTGCTGCCATCCTTGTATGGAATCCTCTGCCCCCGGAAGCTCAACCGATATTCTACCAATGGCCGCTCAGCCAAACCGGAACGCACGACCTCGACAAAATAAACCAAAATGGCGTCGAAAGCCTCCCAAACGTGAAACTGATGTTGTTATCTCGAACCCAGTGAATTCCCACTCGCAAAATGGCCATAGTTCACCAGTGGCTACGGAAGATATGGGTAGTCAGATAGCTGCAAACGTTATTAGACGCCATCACTACCGTCCTTCTCAGGCGCGGAGGTCTGCACCTGAAGGCCAACCAAGTGTTCAAGGCTCTTCAGCCGATCATCCACCTCATGTTGGTCCCTCATCTAGTGGTCATGGTCAACACCAGCGGTATCGGCCTCAAAAGCCGTACAATATCACATCTCCAGGAACCAATGACCCGCAGCAACCGACTGTTTCTAAGCAGAGTACTGGTCTGCATGGGGGGAGCAAGCGTCGAGCAAAGTTCCATGGAAATGGAAAGCTGACAGATAAGGACGGTCCCTCCAACACAACTTCACCGTCTAAGCCAGCGGATAAATATAATGTCAAAATGGAGAGACCAGCCGTTGATGACCTTACTTCTCGTTTAATCCAAGAACTCAGTTCCCCTCCCTATCCCGACTGTCCAATATGCTTCTCGTCAGTTCACCGCGAGCAACCTGTCTGGTCTTGTTCTCCAATAATTCCTACTATCCTTCCTCACGATGCCGAGGGGCCACCCCAGTACTGTTGGACGACATTTCATCTAAAATGCATCCGGTCGTGGGCGTCAAAGAGCGTTAAAGACATCGAGGATGCATGGAGAGCCCGCGGAGAGGAAGGGAGAATTGGTGATTGGCGATGTCCTGGATGCCAAGGGAAACGTGAGGATATACCAAAGATGTATAGGTGAGCCATTCCGTGCGTCTCTTGGTGAAGCTCAACTTTGGAGCTCACGGAATCCGTAGGTGCTTTTGTGGATCAACCCCAGACCCTCAGCCTCCTCGTTTATCAACTCCTCATTCTTGCGGTGGACCATGTTCCCGCATACGTGAAAGTGGCTGTGGCCATCCATGTCCTCTTTCTTGCCACCCAGGTCCTTGTCCTCCCTGTCAAATCACTACTAAGCTCCCTTGTTATTGTCCTCGCCAGTCCATAATCGCATTCCGGTGTGGGCTTGATCGAGACAGAGGAATGGACAAGAATATGTCCTGCGGGAATATTTGCAGCAGAACCCTGCCTTGCGGTAAACATACCTGTCAGAAGGTATGCCACGCAGGTGGATGCGGCGACTGTCCAATCCGCGAGGCTGCGCGATGTTGGTGTGGCAAATCAGAAAAAGAGCTTGCATGTGGTGAAGGAGAAGCCCAAGAATCTTTCATAGAAGGAGAGGTTGCTTGGGTTGGACGATATCCATGTGATCAAATTTGTGAAAGGTACGCTCGTTTCATTACTATATTCCATTTTTTCTTATGTTCTTTAGAGAATTTGATTGTGGTGTTCACAAATGTCAAAAACGATGTCATCCGCCCTCACGCCATCCAGCTCCCTGTCCCCAATCTCCAGCCCAAGTGACACACTGTCCTTGTGGGAAGTCCTCCATCGCGCCTTCGCCCAATTCCGACCTTGCCAATTACACATTTCCAGCTCGAGCGAGCTGTACATCACCTATACCGACATGTAACAATGTTTGCGACAAACCTCACGTTCAGTGTGGACATCCTTGTAGGATACTGTGCCATACTGGTCCTTGTCCCCCGTGTTCTGTGGAACTGACACGTCCCTGTCGGTGCGGTTTTTCGACAAAGAGCATTCTATGTTGTGAACTTCTGAAGGAGGGAACCGCCGAAGAGGTAGAAATATTGTGTAATAGGCCTTGCATGGCGCTTCGTGCATGTGGGCGGCACGAATGCCGTCGACCTTGTTGTCCCTTGGCGTCCCTCGCATCTATCGGAGGGAAGAAAGGAAAGAAGCGAGGATTGGAAGAACGCGTATCTGGAATTGGCGAGGAGAGAGGAGGATGGCATGAATGTGACCTTGTTTGCAGAAAAATGCTTTCATGTGGCAATCATCGGTGCGAAGAGAGAGACCATAAAGGTGCATGCCCACCGTGTTTGCGGAGTTCTTTCGAAGAGGTATGATCCTATCTTCTGTTTTTTTTTCCAGACTATCCTCATTTGTTTGTCAGATGGTGTGCTTCTGCGGACGAACGGTTTATGATCCGCCCATTCCGTGCGGCACCATGATGCACTGCTCTTATCCCTGCTCACGCCCACCTCCACCTTGTGGTCACCCTCACACTCCGCATGGTTGTCATGAGGATCCTTTACTTTGTCCTCCATGTGTGCATCTGACCACGAAACAATGTGCATGTGGAAAGAAAGCAATGCGAAACATTCGATGCTCTCTTGATAACGAGAAAATTTCATGTGGAACTATATGCGGGAAACTCATGGACTGTGGGTATCACCGCTGCAAAAGATCTTGTCACCCAGGTGAATGTGGAAAGTGCACGGCAACATGTGGAAAGTTACGAAAGTCTTGGTATGTATCGATACGAAATTGTGAAGGATTAACTTTTAATATGGCTGTAGTTTACCGGACCATCACCTTTGCTCGCTGCCCTGTCATGCACCTTCAAGTTGTTTTGAAAATGAACCATGCCAAGCACTTGTCACCATAACATGTTCCTGTGGACAAATTAAACAAGCTATTCATTGTGGCCGTTCCTCTTCCAATCTTAGCCCGGATCGTCCCAATCTAAAATGCTCAAGTGAATGTGCTGTGGAGAAGCGCAATGCACAGCTTGCTGACGCACTGGGACTTAATTCCGCGAAGGGTATCACTGGGTCCGGCTCGGCTGGATACGCGAGTCTAGTCAATACTGTCAGCTATACAGACGAGTTGACCCGACTCGCTAGGGTCTATACGAAGTTTCTGAACACGGTAGAACAGACTTTGGCGGAGTTTGTGTCGTCTCAGAAGAAGTCCCAAGTTTTGCCTCAAATGCCTCCTGATCGAAGGAAATTTGTGCATGATGTGCGTTGTCTTTTTCCCCTTCGTTTACCGCATGCTAATAATGAATCTTCTGCTCAGCTAACTGCGTATTATAGAATTGATACTCAGATGGTTGATCAAGAGCCACATAGGAGTGTCCAGCTTATCAGGCGCATTGATACTCGGCTTCCTTCTCCACTCCTTTCTGCGGTCATCCGACGACCTTCGACTTCACCTGGGTTAGGAAAATCAGGCAACTTGCGGAGTATGCGTTCTTCTTTAACTACGACAGGATCCAGCAGTTTGTCTTCGGGACCTGTCACAAAACCATCACTTGGGCCTAGGATCTCTGCTCTGAACCCAAATGAGAATACGTCTAGTCCGTCGGCTGTGGTTCCTAGACTAACGGGCTTGGGAAGCGTTTCGCGATTTCAGTCTGCTGATGTTCCTGCAAGACCAGGGTTTGCGTTGGTTGAACAGAATAGAATGATGGTCGAGGCTTCTGCATTGGATGAACCTGTTCCAGAGAATTGGGAGGATGATGTTTAGTGGGGGTTATCAGTTTGGAAAACCGGAGTTTTAAATTCCTAAAGAAAAAGCTGATGGATGATTGTTCCAATTCATTTTGTCTGTGGACGAGCGTCTGGAGATTGACCATGATTTGTTTAGCCGAAAACGTGGTCTATCACGCAGTGAAAGCGTTGCAGGTCATTTTTGTACCGTTTATACTGCTCGAGGAGAATACAGAGCGATGCTGTCTCCTGTTCTTTGTTACCTAGATACTTCAGGTAAGGTAGATGCTATGTCATCGAATGATAAGCCGGCGTGGCTGTACCTACACTCCTATCAATTGTTGATGAACTCTCGGCAACCGAATACATCCTTATTTACATCCCTCTGACAACCTAGTCTGGCCGGAACGTTAGATAACCATGTGATTGTGAATCACTGATGATGACCTACTAACTTCATATAAGTAGGTCTCTCAATGTCTCAATGTCTCAATTCCCGCTAAACCATGTCGGAGACAGTCATTCGTGAGGTATATATAATCCTCTCCCAACCTTTCAGCGCTCTTGATACCCTCCTCTAGGTTACGCGAAATGTGTGGACTTTTTCGAGGCACGACTGAGCTAGCTTTTTTTCCATCGCTCGACGTAGCTCACCAACTGCCCTAGACCCTTTGCCAGATTCGGCCTCATTCCCTTTGGTGGGAGATCTACCGCAATCAAGATGAAAGATGGAGGCGTCTGGCTTTTGGCTTCCACCCCGCTGGACGAAGAAACCAAGACCACACTTGACAATTTGGGGCCCGTTCGGTCAGCTTTTGTGTCATGTTAACTCAAGCTGTTCCAGTAAACTGACCTTATTCACATCACAAATCTAGCTTTATCATGGGGGCCGATGCCGTACATCATCTATTTCTTGGTACCGCCTTTCTATAAGTACTAGTTGCTTTCTTCTGACTTCCGCATATAGCACAGTACAAGAAAGAGTATCCTTCCGCTAAAGTGATTGCTCCAGAAGCTGCACGTGCCCGCTTAGAGGATAAATCACTCCAGTTCGACGGGGGTTAGTGTTACGACGACAATATAACAAGCTTTTGTCTCACGCCACCTACTAGCTTGGGGGCGGGATCCACCAGGAACCAAGTATGGTTTCGAAGATGATGTGAGCATTGTTTCAATTCGTCAATAGTTCTCAAGGATTGCTGACCGTTCATCAGATCAAAAGCTGGTGAGTGGGCTTCTATATCCCCAAAAAATAAACATCAATAACACATTTTGGTTTAGCTACTTCGATGGATACAGGAATAAGGATGTTGCTTTCTTCCACAAAGAGTCCAAGACTCTCATCCAGGCTGACCTCCTTTTCAACCTTCCTTGCAATGAACAGGCAAGCGTCGAGTCTTATCTTGGGTGATCATTATTGACTTTAAGTTACAGTACTCGAAATCAAAAGAAAGCGGAAAGTCATTTTTCAACCTCCACCCTTGGACTTTGCTTCACCGATATTTTGTATGGAATATGGGTGTTGATACAGAGTGAGACCCTCTCACATAAGATATTTTCTTGCTCTGATTACGTCCAACATAGGGCGATGAAACAAGATGCAAGAACAGTTGCCTCGTGGGATTTTGAACGCATCATTCCTTGTCATGGGGTAGGTGCTAGTTTTGTTTACCCTTGGTTAAAAGCTCACCATTTTCAGGATGTTATTGAAGGAAAGGGGAAGGATGCCTGGATGGATGTGTACAAATTCTACCTGTAGAACCCGGCCGAAGACGCGTCAGAACCTATAATTTATTTTTTGACTCGATGACGTAGTCGAAACATGTGAATATGCGACCGCCTGAAAGAGATCAGTGTACCAGATATTCATTTTTCGCCACCTGTTACTCCGAGTGTCATCAAGCATAAGGGGTGATTTGACTTGACTCTTTGGCTAATTGATACACTCTTCTATGATTGTCATTCGCCCTTATAGATCTTGGACACCTCTAAATATAATTGAACATGTCTACGGGTCGGAAGTAATGCCTTTTGTAGCACTTGTTGCGGAATAGAAGTTCAGAGTCCAAAAAAACCTCGTGACCATGAAATTTTGGTTGGAGTGCTGAAACGTGCTGTGTTATGTTTTTGATAGAGATTACGTAGAGAAGATGCCTTACGAGCTGAAACCAATTTACTTTATAATCATATGATCATCTTAGTAACCAAGGCCTTAGGAATAATGGAAAGCAAAGGAGGTGTAAGTAAGACAGGCTTCGTCGGCATGAAACCGGTTTCTGTTTTGAATAAACATGGTTTACTGGCCGTCTTTTGGGACGGCCATATGAAAACTCTGGTGAAATTTGATTGCTCTTACTGCAGACGAGGTGCAAAGTTAACGATTTCCGACTTGATTTCTACTTCTGTTCATAGCGGTTGTATCGCGTTGTTCTTGAGAGCCAAGCCCCATCTACATTTCCACCGTCTTTCCTATACATTTCTTTCCTGTATCTCACTAAGAAGGTGGCGATCACTCATCAACTAATCGCATGAGGATTGTATCAAAGTAACCGGCTCAGAAATCACACTCTGAGAGTCCACGCGCCGAAAAAAAAATGATGCACGCTCATGTTAAGGGGACACTTAAATATAGCCCACTATCAGTTCTCTTCGGTGTTTGGAGACAGCAGTATAGTTGGCAGGACGTGGATTAGATTGAATAGTGAATAGGGACAAAGAATGTGAGAGGTATGAAACATACAGCATATCGTATAAATGGAAAATCAAAATGAATGAAGTATAGCTCAGCTAACAAGGTGCTGCAATTGGAGGCCTGCCTAAAAGAATAAGAAGAATGAAATTAATGACAAAAAGAAGGAAAAGATATCGAAAGAGGAAACATTTTGAAAGCGTCGTCGACCGACACATTCCAGAGATTGCATAACGCGAACCGAGCCTTCTCGTGATCCCACCCGTTTTGTGCCATAAACTGGAGGCCTCGAGCGAGCGCCTGGAATCGTTGGGCTGCAGTGTATCTTGAGGCATTAGACCTGATTGCTTGGGCCCCTGGGTTGGATCGAACGAGCTGTCTCATCCGTACCTGCGCCATTTTGTACTGTTGGCCAAGTTCCCTCATCTTCTTCTCCAGGTTTCTTATCTCCTGGACCCCTGCATGAGCCGCATTCTCTTCCATCGCCATGTTTGTATCGTATTTCCAATACGCAGCCTTGAGATATTCTGCTGCGTGTGGATACCCGTATGCATTGATCATCGTCAAAGTGCCGGCAGGTCCTTCCGGAACAAGATGCTGTGCATGCACCCTGTCATGAGACCGGTTACGTCGTCTCTCTGATTTGCGGACAAAACCTGAAAGATGCGTTCTGGCCTTGAGGCGATGGTATGGGTGGTGACGGATCTTGTCAGAGCTCGATGCCACATCAATCATCTCTACATCCTGATCTGCCCCATTGTGCAGAATCTGTGAATGAACAAAGTTGACAGGGGCAGAAAACGGCTGAGAGGGCTGTAGCTGGTAGGGAGGGGGATAGGGAGTCGAGGGCTGGTAATCTGGAGGGTCAGCCATAGTTACGTCAGTCAAGGAGCTGCTTCGCCTGTGGTCCTTCCTTCCTTCTTGCCTGATACATACCCGTTGATTGACCATACCTAGATCATTCCAAAAGTCATCAGTTTCAACGACTACTAATGTGGAGTCAGTTCTGCGATATAAAACATGACTACTCACCAGGGGAACTAAGGAAAGAATTTGAACTCATACTTACGTCTTCTTGAAGAGACAACCAGTCCTTGCAGTCCCGAGCCTCAGAGCACATAGGCAAAACGCCTTTCATGCGAAAGTCGTCACCGTCTGTACCAGACATGCGGATCAAAGGAGCGAGAGGTGAGCTAGGAACTGCAAGGGTTGGATAGTACGAGCCGATACCTGACAAGTATCGTAATGAAAATCAGTGGGGAATTGTCCCGTAGATTTTATACAAAATCCACGAAGGGTCTCTTTGTCATTGTGTTGAACTTAATTCAACAGATTTGGGACATGGAACGATAAACTGTGCTGTGGACATGGCACACATTGCCAATGGAATTGAAAAGAATATCATGAAGATGTGGGAAAACGAGTAAGACAATAGCTGATTCGCACTACAAGATCAAAAATAGAACACCATCAATGCAAAAGCGACTGGACCTGTCGCATAAAAGTAACACTCCTCACCTGTGGAAAAGATCAACAATCTAGATTTTTTTTCTACTGCTCGGGGAATAGTCTCTGAATAGGATTTGCAATATGAACGGACCGCCGCTTCCGGTGCACAGGTATGTTGAATTATATTTAGAGGTGTCCAAGGGCGAATGACAATCGTAGTATCAATTAGCCAAAGAGTCAAATTAGCCCCTGTGTTTGATGACACCCGGAGTAGTAGGTGGCGAAAAATGAAAATCGAATTGGGACGCTGATCCCTTTTGGGTGGTTGCATATCCAGATTTGTTACGTGGGCAGTAATCACTTTTCCTCGGTCATTTTCGGCCTCAGTAGTCTCCTAGTAGTCTCCTTCATCATGGTCTTATACGATCATCGTCCGCTAATTTGGCTTTTGAGAGATCAGACCTTGTTTTCAAGAAAGTGAGGGCTTCAACATAAATCATAGTGTCGGAGAATACAAGACTCAATTACTTTGTCGAAAGAAAAATAATTAGAAGCTACAGCGCGTTTGCCACCCGTCCAACTGAAATCCCCAGGGGCTCAGTTGATTAAATTTCGCTTATGAGTACCAAAAAGGTAGGGTCTCGAGAATCCGCATATTACAATTCGTTGGTATATGCATCTGTGTTCACTATCACACAACCAAAGAATCAATTTCAATCATATGCTAGTTATTGTATGAGGTACTAATGCGCTCGAAACCAACCATTTGCATAAAATTAGGAAAAAAATGCTTTAACAGTATCGCACAGAATTGGAAAAAAAACCAGTCACCGGAACTCGAGGCCAGCCAAACTATGCCTCCGCTTCCTCTCATCTGTACTCCATCCATCATCATCGACATCACCATCAGCGCCATCATCGCCATCACCGACGATATCAAGCACACTATCATCACCACCTACACTATCTGTCCCACCAGTCGATGAATTACCACCACCTCCTCTCTCTGGTCTCTCCTTTATATTGACATCGCGGTCCCATAATGCCCATTTCCACTTTTCTTTTTCTTTGTTTTTGTTACTAGTACCCTTGGGTGAACGACTTCTCGAATCGACCACATGATCAGCAGCTTGCTTTCGACCGACGATGACATTACGAGCAGTGACAGCGGCTAACTCATCAAATATTCCTCGACTCGCCTTCCTCGTTCTTGGTTTCTCTCTTTCCTTCTCCCTTTCTTCCTCCTCCCTCTCTTTATCGACCTTGTGATAACTTGGAAGAGAAATCGGAATCAGCCCATGTTCCTTCTTTCTTCCCCTCCCTCTCTCTGTCCTTTCTCTTCCTCTTCCCCTCTCTGTCTTTTCCGCTTCCTCTCCCCCCTTTTCCTTTGCCTTTTTATCAAAATCCATGAGCAAAAGGTGCTGCGCTGGCGATGTAGAGTATTCATGTCGAATCGATTTCGGCTGCACTGTCTTCCGTCTGCTTCTCTTTCCCAGAATATCATCTCCAGTGGGCTCTGATAAGAAGCCATAAGGGACAATTGAACCACCCTGCCACGGTCCAAAACTTTGCCACCTGGTGGGTCTACTTGTATCACCCATAATATCGATATCCTCTGAACTGGAATCGGCAAGAAAATCTAACGAGCGCCGACGAGCATAGAGGATGGGCGAAGGACTACGAGGAACCTCAGTGATCGCTTCTTTGCTTGATGGAGAGAGATGATGAGAATCAAAAGATTCAATTATCTCACTAGGGTTTGATGTGGGGATAATGGAAGATCGACGAAAACTATGTTCTCTTCTCTTTCCCCTTGATCGAGAACCGTAGTGATCCAAAGAGGAGTTATCAGAGGGATATGAAGTCGACTCTCCAGGAAAGATATGGCCATGCTTTGATCTTCTATCGTCGACAGCATTTTTCATGCTCAGTGTGTCGGGACCAAGAGCAGGCCGAGTTGGATTACCAGCAGTACTCGGTCTGCTACTGCTGGCATGCTTCGATCTAGAGTTGGCCTCATCAGCCAGGATTCGACGACGCCGACGAAGGACACCATAGTCATCGTCTGAGTCGTCCGTTTCCGATCGTGCATAAATGATAGGCGAGGGACTGCGTTCTGCATTATACACGTTGTCCACGAATACCTCAACGTGCCCCTCGTTTCGATATTTCTCTAGGTCGGAAGCAGAAGAAGGGTGTGAAGTTGTGAAACGGAGGAGCTGATCATTATAGTATCCTATCTCCTCGACTCCCCACTCATACATCTGGTATCTAGAGTCAGGTTCAGGTGTGTGGCGGAGATGCTATTTAAAACCATTAGGACCATAGACAATTATTGCAATAGATAGACTATTTACTTTTTCAACCTCGGCCAATTTGATGCTACCGTCGTTCGAACCACCAGATTTGCGTTTGCCACCACTACCAGGTGTAAATATGGTAAGACTAGCATACGACAACACCGAAGTGGGTGAATCGGGACTTGATGCTCTCTTGGACTCCCTTGCAGGGGATTCAGGAACGTTCAGTCCTTTATCAGAAACTACACCGGTGGTTGCAATGGCAGCTGTGTTAGTGGCAATAAAAATGGCTGGGGGTGACTTGGGGGGTGACGCAGGATTGGAAAGAGAAGAGGATACACCAGAAGAAAAGGTAGGGTGAGGGAGAGAAGCTGGCGCGCGAGGCGAGGACGGGGGGGTAGGGCGTGAGGACGGCCAAGATGATGTCTGTCCGAGAGGGGGTGAAGTTTCGCGTTTGTAGTCTGGGGGTCCAGAAAAAGGGAGACGAGTGATGAGAGGGTTCTGATGGGAAAGAGAAGGAGATGTGGAGGGTGAAGAAGGAATACTCCGGATCACTGAGGCAGCACGAGACCTGGCAGCTAGTCTAGATGAATCCATGACCATGCCCAGTGAGAGGCGTTTTGCAGTAGGCTGACGTGGCATTCTCGGTCCTATGGCCCGGGATGTTCTGTCGGCAGAATTAGACCGTGAGGATGGGCCAATATTGAGTCGAGTAACTCGAGGAGCAGGCGACGGGGTAGCTCTCGAAGCACTGGCACCTGTGCGTGATGGAGTATTTGACTGGGCGGTGCCTTGGGTGTGATAGTTGGGCCGCAAATCGCTCGGCCTTGAAGCCCAAGAGCCAGGGACAGCCTCGAGTTTATTCACTCGCGGACCTGGACTCGTTCCGGGTCGTTGGGCGCGGGTATATGATTGTTTTTTGGCCGAAGGATGGGTGCTCATGACCGCAGCTTGAAGATGAGATGTGTTAGCAAATTTTACAGCAAGAGTAGTGCCAAACAATTACCTTGATTACTGGGATCGACAATGGTCATCGACTGATATCGCAAGTTGAGAGCACTGGAGTTGTGTGGGCTTGGATTCCGCCTTGCGACAGATTTGAGGACTTGAGAATGAGGCTTGAAGGAAGAACTGGAGGAAGGACCCGGATCCGCAGATATAGCAGGAGGAGGCATGCAAGACTTGATCGACAAATTAGCCGTTTTATTAACAGGTGCTGCGTCACGTGTGACAGCAGGCATCTCGAATAAATGGCGAGTAAACGCCGGCGGCTTGTCCGTCATTCTTACGGGTTCATGAGGACGCAGTCCGATATCTTCCGTGAATCTTTTCCTAATTTCTACATATGGCTTGAAAGGACATCCAAACACTGCAAGCGACATGTGAAACTCCTGATACCCATCAGCTGTCTTCTCTCGAGTACCAAAATTTACTCACCAGTTTGCAAATGCGGGGAAGAATGCACTTTTCAGCTCCAAGTCGGCTTTTTAATCATACTGTCCAATTCTGCGTTTCATCATAGCGCACCACGTCGTGCCAACATTCCTTACGTTCTATAAATAGCTCCATGAATTGTTTCAGGGCAACCTCCACTACAGCGCCACAGCGGCGGCCGCTGGAAACCCAGGCCAGTCACCCTCGAGTTTGCCCATGAATGAACGAGGGAGGGCATGCCTTAACGGATCGTCTGTAAGTTTACGTTCATGCATAACACTCTGGAATAGATTGCAAGTGCCACAAACACTTATCCCACGTCTTTATTTTGGTTCTAATAGAGCCGAGTCGAGTCCTGAAACAGGTACAGAACGAACATTTGAAAAAGGAAAAAAAGTAGTACCTAGTTTATGCAGACGGTTTCTTGCTATATTCGGTCTCAGTGCTTGAGGGTCTCTGAGTGCATAGGATCTGAAAAACTTGTAAAAAGAATTTCTCTGTTTTTGCTCGGAATCTGATTGATGTATGGCCGCTTCGATCGCTTAGCCTCAAACGGAATCAAATGCCCCTTTGCAGCAAGGTAAATGAAAAGTCCATATGTTCCTTAATCCACTTGATTCAAGTGTTTATTTACCTTGAAACACATATTTTTCTGTATAACGGCAAAAATGGTCGAGTCAGATGACCAAGTGATGTAGTACTACTTGTCCAATCAATAATGATTTCTTTGACCCACTTTTCTCCGTTGCCGTTCAGTTTGAGCCATCACCCTATTTGGGGGTCTCGGAGAAATTGATGACCGGAGGTAACTCTTCCTGAGGTAAAACAAACCCTGATTATCTGGACAACGTGACACCTATTGCCGTCAGCGACAAATCGTGCGTAATCTCTCACCTTCAATTTTGATCAACAGTACGCGTCTTCCAAGGCATGCGGTCCCGAGAAAAAGGTTCCTGGCCAATTCATCAATCTGTAAAAATTCGTAACCTGTTGCCTTTGCTACTCCGAGAGACTTTAATGAGCAAACCCGCGTAGGGTGCCTCAATCGAATTCAAACAGTTCACTTCGAGTTGCAGGCTATTAAGCGCATTAATCGCATATCACTCTGGAAAAAATGTCTTGAAAAATCCGTCTTTCTCGGGTTTCAGCTTTTTTTGCCTGACTTCAGACTGTGCTCCTCAATGTGGCATGTTTTTGTGAAAGCCACTTCGTTCACGGATCATTGATGCTTTTGATCCGGACCTGATGGTACGGGTGCTGTCTTATTCGATTCATCTTTGCACGCCGTGATGGAAAGCTCATAATAAATGATAACTTCAGAAACATCCAACCGTATTTACGCTCTATGATTCTCATAACATCTTTTCTCGAGAAGGAAGATTTTTTCGTTATGTTTGGAACAATGTGCATCTATTAACAATGATCTATATTTATTATCATCTGTTGATTATTTGTCAATCAGCTTCTCATGATGGGTTGGGCTGGCTGTGCAGTTGACAATGGTAGTTTTTTTCGCTCTCAAGAAAAAATTGACAAGTCTTAGTAAGTTTGGCTAACAATGGTTTCTTGGATACGAGGCTGTTATAACCGCTTGTAACCCAATCTTGTTGCTGCTGTCGCTTTTTGATAGGGAGATGAACCTCTCGATCTGAACTGAGGGGTTTTCTGCCCCTATGTGGAACTGTCACCGCGGTTCCGATTCCTGCAGAGCATCGAAGATCAAACCATCCATCATCCGTGTCGGAACTCGCATGCTCATCGACCCACTAAACTTCCGGGTGAGTTGAATAATTACCTGACCCTAGATACTGTACCTGGAAAGACAGAGAGGGAAGGAGAAGGAGAAAAGAAAGCTGTGAACAATCCCCAAACAGTGTAAACGATCTCAATTAATTTAAGTACTTCGTGTTCCTGGAATAGCCCTTGTTAGAGTTTGAAAGGTTCTTGATGAAGAAAAAAGGTCATACGTGTACTGACTGAAAGTGACTGATCCGTGTCTAAAAGCCTGCTGATCATCGTTGTAACAACACCGTCACTATCACAGCCCCCTTGTCAATCCACTGCGATTAGTGACTCAATATGATTGAAGTTGACATAAAACGTTTTGATAGATGAATCGGAGCAACATAAAGAGCGATGGTTCATGGTCACCTGGTTTAAATTTGACGTTCAAATAGTAATTGGTTGTGGGAAACTAAATATTGAGCCAAAAGAATCAGAAGAGACTAGAGGGAAACTGATTTTGTGAAAAAAACAAGAAAAGTGTGATTGTATTTCGATCAGTGTTTCGAATATAAATTCTAGAGAGATTACTGCTGGGAGCAACATCATGACAATTTTGACAGGGTCTCGGGATCTCCCCAAATACCTTTTTCAGAGATGAAAGAAAAGTGTAACCGCAGATAACCTAGTTGGACACAATTAAACAGCAAGTCCTCAAAATAAACCAGGCACACTGTTTGAGAATTGAGAAATTGCTTTCACCTAGCAAGGTACGACCTCTCTGTAGAGTGTTTCATGGATACCCATAAGTGCACGACGACGTCATCTTCCAAGATTTTTCCGCGAGGTTCGGCGTATTCTGGTTATCCTGAGTATCAATCGATCAACTAGATAGAACGGTGCCTGGGACAATTTTAATAGAACATTAAGCATTACGAAAGGAGAATCTTGAATCCTTGTCCAGAGCTCAAGTACAGACAAATTTAGCCAGAAAGCACCAAATCTACTGAGGCTGAGTGTCTCGTATTGTAAAGCCAACGTTGCCAAAGATGATCATCGAAGCTGAATCGCAGTGATGCCCTGCCTCGCACCGGGGCTTTGGCCTACATGCATAACATGAAATGTATCTTGGAAAGCGACATCGAGGTCGCCTCCTCAATGGGTGATTGACAATATGTTGAGAGTTGTGGTCCTCGGATAGGGGACGATTCACGGAAAGTCGAGTTGTTTCCTATAGATAGCATTGCTTGCCCGTATGACTCCTGCCTCTACTTGTTGGTAGTACAAGTTGATCAAAGAAGTTTTAGAGCTGTCTGTTGAATGAACTCTGCCTTCACTGGATCTCCTGTCTTTTACGATGGTAATACGGATCAATCTAAATGACGCGTTGGACAAAAGTTTCGTCGAGGGTCGCGCTTGTAGTTGAAGTTGATCACAGAAGCTTTATCATGACCTTCCATGAGGAATGGTATAGAGTTGATAGGTCAGGACAGCTGCTAAAGGCAAAGGGGTCTGACATCTTAGTAATTGGTGCTCGGGTATTGGGCCTCAGGACTGTCCTGTTTTTATCACATGCTCCCTGAGGTCCTCCATATCTATCTACAAGTTCTGAGAAGCTTGGGAATATCTCTAACAGCACACGCAATTCACTGTTCTTCGCAAGGACAGAAATCAACCCAAGTGTTTGGGCTCAAATCAAAACTGACACAAAGGCTGAACTCGAGGATGGTAGAGAAAGGAATTTGGCGGGACAAGAGGCTCGTGGAGAAATTGAAAGAAATTGGGGTGGAGATGAGAGGCACATTATCAGTATCTCGGCTGTCACCTACGCTCTGATTCCGTTCAATAGGCATTCGCCCTGTCCCCATTGAGGAGCGCCAGGATACCCAATATTTCAAGATTTTTTTTGTTTGGTTCTCTGCAAATGTCAACATTTTATCATTCTCAGCTGGCACTCTTGGACCCGCAATCTTCGGCCTAGGTATCAGAGATTCATGCTTGACTATCTTGTTCTTTGAGCTTGTATTTTGTGCCATGCCTGCCTATGCGTACGTATTAACGTGATCTTATGAATATGCCATAACTCATCGAGTCATTATGGAAGCTCGACGTGGGGCCCCAAGTTGGGGATGAGACAAATGGTGATATCGAGATATGCTTTTGGGTATGCCTTCACTTCGTTTGATGGTCATTTAGATATGCTCATCCCTTTTTTTAGATACTACGGTGTCTTGCTGTGCTGTCTCTTGAATCTCATTGGGATGTGCGGGTTTTCCATTTTGAACTGCATACTGGGTGGTCAGGCGCTTGCAAGCGTTTCTAATCAAAATCTCAGTTGGACGTATGTTCTTCATAGTGCAACAGAAAGCGGAGTCGTTCATTGTGTCCATTGGGATTGTTTTTTTTCAGTGTTGGTATTGTGGTCATTGGGTTTTCGGGACTCCTTGTATCCTTTTGTGGATATGCTGCACTCAACTGGTATGAAAGAGCCGCTTGGTTCCCTGTACTTGTCACTTTCGCAATTGCACTCGGGGAGGGAGGCAAACATCTTGGAGAGCTTACCTTCAAACCCGCCACCGCACGAGGTGTCCTCAGCTTTGCATCCACCCTCGCTGGATTTACCGTCACCTGGACGCCTCTCAGTTCCGATTATACCACATATTTCAAGAAGGATGTCAAAAGGTCAGTGCCGAATCCTTGAGTTTGATGAGATAGTGCTTACATATCTGTTTGATAGCTGGAAAATATTTGTATGGACATATCTCGGATTCACTCTTTCGACTGTAACGTCGTCATTCCACCTCCCAAAGTTTTGGATCTTGACCTCCCTTCCTCCGAATAACATCTTTTCAGATACCTCTTCAATGTACAGGAGCAGCTGTGATTGCTTCCGCGACCTCCGTGCCGTTGTGGGAGCAATCATACATTAACGGGGATGTCGGGGGACTTCTCAAAGCGATGCTCGAACCTGCTCATGGGTTCGGGAAATTCCTTGTCATCCTCCTCAGCCTTTCTGTCGTTGGGAACATGGCGATGACATTTTACTCGATTTCACTAAACCTACAACTGTTTGTACCATTCTTTCTCAAGGTTCCAAGATATGTATTCTCGACGGTTGGCACTATACTGTACGTGTTCTTACTTGTGCTGCTCATTCCATCAACTCATTGGTTAAATAGTGTAGTTGCGCTTGCTATTGTTGGCCAACATCGCTTTTACGATACCCTGGTGAATTTCTTGGGCTTGATTGGATATTGGGCCGGTGCATACGTGATGGTCATCCTTCTTGAACACCTCTATTTTAGGAGAGGCAAATTCGAGCTCTATGATGATACTCAGTGGAATTCACCACTCCGATTACCAACGGGAATTGCGGCTGTTGCTGCGGTAGTTTTCTCTTTTGGCCCTGTAGTGCCTTGCATGGACCAGGTTTGGTATGTTGGTCCTATTGGAAAAACAACCGGGGATATCGGGTTTGAGATGGCCTTCATTATGAGTGCTATTTTTTATGTTCCCCTCAGATGGGGCGAGATCAAGTGGCGGGGACGGCTATAAAAAAGTCAGTCAGATCACGGCTGTTTAGTAGTCGGTAGTTAACCTTCCTCTACGTAGCCTGCCAAAACCATTCAAAATCTGGGTCAGAATGCCATAGAAATTTTCAGTTTCAGGGGCGATAAGAGGGGTGTATGACGGCCCTTGTAAATGTCTGGCTGATATCGTCAGGAAGATATGTTATTCTAGGTGGATGTACTGTGTTTCATTGGTAGAACCCACCTCTAGGGGAATCACGATGATGATGCCCACATTTAATATTGTGTTTCAAAAGCACCATATCTACTGAAGCAAGACGCTATTCCCAAAGTCGAATCAGATAATGGTAGGGTCATTGACGCGTGGGGTGCTGGGTCCATAACTGATGTGGCTCAACCGTTTTTCGTCTCTTCCATCATCCTCAATGATGGATTCGTACTTTCCTCATCGACTCTGTCACTGCTCATCAATTAACGATGGTGTCCAAGTGTTGCCATCAATGTAAGTACCCCCTTGCTCCGATGTTTCATACTCCCGCTGTTCGCAGCCTATAGGACCTCAGTCCAGGCTTGAGTAGTCAGTTCACTGGGACACAGTAGAATATGATTTGCTCATTGCCATACAGTCTGACGGCCTGCAAAACGCCACGCCGCCATCATCATAGTGATATCATGGCACTAGATTGGTGTGTTCCCATTCAATGTCATCAGAATACCTTTTATCAATCTAGAGCTGAGTGTTGCCTCCTTCCATTGAACAATTTATTTACTCTAGGCCAAGTCTCCATTCTCTGCCTTCCTATATCATTTGTGCGTTTGATTTTTCTTCTATTTCGAAGTTCTCCTTCTGGGCATTCCACTCTCACTTCTGCAATCGTGTCCCCATCTTTCCTTTCCGAACTACAAACCTTGAGGTATCTTTGCCTAGCCTACGGGTGACCATTACCTTCGGAGTGTCCTACATGGTTGCTGGACCCTGGTGTGGCGCGGCGCGTCTGGAATAGTCCAGGGCAGCAGATGCGTGATTGTACATTGTCCCGGGATGTGGGATCTGCTAGTGGTCTCACTGTTTTATATATATACTTCTTCAAAGTGTCAGCCTCATCTGACCCATATCACATTCTCAAGCGTCTGTCCGGCGGCATTACCATAACCTTTACAACCTCATCTATCAGATATAAATCTTGAATCTCTCGTAACTTGATGATTCGACAATTGTTCGTCTGCATTATCCATCCAACACTGTTGCATAATCTGCCAGATTCCCTCATTAGGTTCTAAATGTAAAAAAACTCATAATGTTGGTTTGATAGATCTAATTCACTGACTGACTCTAAAGACAACAGCGTTATTTCGTTTGGCTTCATGGAATGGACCTCGGTCAATAGGGAAAACATGCTCTTTCAGATAGAGATAGTAGTAAGACAAGGCAAACCTCATACAATTGCTTTGGTAGGGCAAGATGAATCACCGTCTTGAAGTTCAACCATGAGTTCAGGGACTTGCCATCTCCTTCACTCAGATTCTGGACAAAGCCGCCCCAACGAATTGACAAATACACTTTCCGGAAGAAACGAGAGATTGCTCATTTGAATATGAATATTGAGAAATGCCTAAAGATGCACCCCCTTGAGAGAATCAAATTATCATGTAATTATTTCAAACCCCTCCGAACATCGAAAATCTGAATCTAGCGGTTCATTCATGTTTCTCGGGATGTATCACGAGTTGCAATTGATTCCAGGCTTCCCATATACCAAGTCTTTGCATCCAAGATGTAACGTTTAATCGGATCGCCTTAATGGAAAATGCTGTAGAATGGAAGAACGTTCGGCTGGACGAGTTGACTCAATGTAAGAGCTTCCTTCATGACCTATTTCTTTTGAGTGGTTGATAGATAAAGAAAATCTTTGTTGTAGAACCTGATCTCGGAATCTTGGTGGATCTTATGCCAGTCGACTGCTTTAAAGACAATTCGTACTGACGAGGGCTTCTACCTGACTCTGATCATCAACGCATTAACTGAAAAATCTATAGGCAAATATCATAGTGTTGCCAAGATGTGAAACTACACAAGTCAGAGGGCGGCAGCCCGGTATCACCAAAAATTGACAGGTGCCTGTCGATATGTGCAATTCGAGGTCAGCTCATTTGGAATTCATTCACCAGAGTAAAGTTTCATACCTGATTCATTTTTCACCATTCTTATCACGCAAATTTTTCCTATTTTTTATTAGTTACAATTTAGTGGCAGCTATAGGAGAAGACTCACTTTTGTCTGTTGATTGTTTAGTCTCCCCGCCCTCTTGTCTTTACCTCCATCACCGGCGAAAGATTGTAATCAGCTCTGCCATAACACCGCAACACGACTGGCTTTGAAGGGTCAGTGATTATGATGGCCAGAAGAGAGCTGACAATGCAGCATCAATCTCTCAGTAACTTCCAGTTGTCAAGGGACCTCGAGAGCTGGAGATTTTGAATATGCCTCGTGTCTGCACATATGTTGACCCATTCTTATTGTCTTTCCCTCGAATTTCAGGTCCCTCATGCTACTTCGCCTCATGATCTTAGAGTAATCATCAATCCAGTCTACAAAGGATCAAGAGTAATTCGTATCAGAACACAACACAAAAATAACAACTCATTCAGAACTTGGCCTGTGCGAAGCCAAGACGTTGATTCTGAATGTCCCAGATGCTATACCAATGCTTCAGTAAACTACCACCAACAAGCTCCAGACCGTCGAAAGCATTGATAAGGGTTTGGCAGGTCGATGGATCATTTGCAAATGGCCCAACCGAAAGTTCGCTGCTAGGGATGGTCAAATTGAATGGTTCGCCATTTTGGGAGGTGAACGTGATGTCAATCACTGCGGGAAGAGACGAAATCCTGTCGCAGGAAATTCCGTATGTCCCTGGTTCACTGGGATTCGGTTTGATGTCTGGGGAAATGAGAGCGTAGATTGCCTGTGAATGCACATGAGCATGTGAAATCGAGCATATGTCAGCCTTCCAAACCTCTGCAGTGTCTGTGGAAAAAAGAACGTTGCTTGTCCCACTATCAAAGATGATGTCGCGTGACTGGGTCAGGATTGAGTTTGTCTTGCCGTTGACTGATAGCCCTGGGGAAGTGAGAGTCCAAGCTGAACTTCTGGAGGCCAATGAAGCATATTGAGGTGTCCCTAGAGGGATGGATTCAATCTTGAACGGGCATGATTTGAATGGTAGCCTACCGGTAAACTTGGTACAATCAATCCCTCCAAGTGTCAGCTCTGCATTTCCCGCCACCTGTGGAGTGAGATACATGCTAAAGAGGGCTGAACAGAGCAGAACATATATAAACCGAAGAAACGGCCCTAACCACTAGCATACGCACATGGTAAACCTTGGTCCACGAGGCTCAAGAAGAATCCTTGGGCGCGAGTACTCATGCCTGGTAATTATGAAATGATGATGATCAAAATCATTTGACGAAGTCTTTTGATATGGACAAAACCTTGAATTCCACTGAAAGGGTCGATATTGAAGGCAGGAGTTTGATCTGTGATTAGGAATAAGCTGGTATTGGGAGCAGTGAGGCCCCCAACCGAGACTGTGTCAACGGCACTGCGCAAGGTTAGGCGATAATTAGCCCCAACGACGGGATCTACACCAACACCAGTAGAAAACGTGATGCTATGTACTTGTCCTCCATCTCGGAATGTTGAGCTTCGATTGGGATCGAACAGGACCGGATTGGAACATGAGGCGCAGAGTGTACTTGCAAACTCCAATGTGGAACTTCCTGTGTCGAATACAACCTATTTTGTTTGGTCAACGACTCAGACCATGGCAGGCACTAAAGTGACGGCATACGGAAACATTTTGAGGTGGCGTACCAACTACGAAATTTCAACTGATGTATCGACGACCTTACTCCAAGAAATTTACCGGTCATATTGCCGAACCACCTATTTTGTAGAGATAAGTATCAGTGCTCTTGAGAGCTCTGCACGAGCGAGATACATACTGTAAGTCTGTACCCAAGAAGAAGTCTGCCAGCGGAACAGTAGCTGGACTTAATGCCCGCCGCTTCAGTGAGCTTCCTGGGGGAGCTACCCTCGATTGCAAATTGATTTGTACTTGTTCAGGAACAGCATGAACTCCTGCCAGTCCAAGAAGCCCCAAAGCTACTATCAGTGTTTTCAGCATGATTAGAGAAAACTGAAGGAAGTACAGCCCGTGTGATTCTGACTTTTATGAAGAAAGCGTGAGAAAGCAGAGTTAGAGAATTTCGAGGATGGAACACATTACTATCCCCTGTGGTACTATCCCATATAGTTTTAGTTTCAAGATCTTCATGCGTTTTAGGCATCAACAAACTTCAAACTCCGCATGAGATGAAACCAGTCCTTTTCGGAAGGATACTATCCCACAAACTGGTTTTGGCCACTTTCGAAGATAACAAGATTCAAAGTGCAGAACTCAATTCTGAGAGCAATAAATTTATACATATACTCTATGGTGTATTCTACATCTGAGTATATAACAATCTGTGCTTCAGGACAACGATCTTGTACAATCTGCTCTCACTACCCAATTTGGGCAGGGAGCTGACCAACGTCACACTTTGCTCTGAGTTTCAATTTGGTTGATCCCAATCAACGCATCGAGTATGGCCTCATTTAGCCTCGTTTCACTGCCCTGTTCAGCACTAGACGTCGCAAAGCACTCGTGCCAACACTAGCATTGGAGGGTGGCTTGATACAGAGTAATGCTTACTCCCACCCATCAGATCCAAGTCCACCTTCAGGGTATAATAATAATTTCTTTAGTAGTAAATAAATCTTTGCTGCCTTCCAAAAAGGACTGGCTGGTTTTATCATTGTGTCGATCCTTATGCGGAGTTCGAAGTTTGTTGATGCCTAAGGTGTGACTGGATGTGACTGGCCAAAACCAGTTTGTAGGATAGTATACACATTTTCTGCTGAAAAAAGCAGAAGATTCAATTAATATACTATTCTGGGTCTTCAGTAGCCTGTCGCTTGCATCGAGCCTGGTGAGCCAGGGGCGTGCTGAATGAGGCCATACTCGATGCGTTGATTGGGATCAACCAAATTGAAACTCAGGCGCGGTTTGAATGGCAAAGTGTGACGTTGGTCAGCTCCCTACCCAAAATTGGGTAGAGCAAATTGTACAAGATCGTTATCCTGGAGCACAAATTACTAGATATTTTCATATATTCAACTGTAGAATACATCAAAGAGTACATGTATAAAATTGTCGCACTCAGAAGTGACTTCTGCACTTTAAATGTCGTTATCTTTGAAAACACCGTGAGTGGCTTAAAGACTACCGCAGGAGATAAAAGCCCTGTGTCATG
>Ga0153942_1000108_pt1 | contig 28309 bp, 25 predicted proteins | sample TSNJ026MetaG_FD_104731 | JGI IMG/M metagenome (GOLD analysis project Ga0153942, IMG submission 104731) | Attine ant fungus gardens microbial communities from New Jersey, USA - TSNJ026 MetaG | ecosystem: Host-associated > Fungi > Mycelium > Unclassified | place: USA: New Jersey, Brendan T. Byrne... | reverse complement strand
GGCAGGTCAGTCTATGTTAGCACAGGCTAATCAGTCTAACCAGGGAGTATTATCCTTACTTGGCTAAGTATTTAAATGATGCAATGCAAAAAGAGTCCGGCGTTGCCGGATTCTTTTTCTGCATGATAAACCAGGTGTTTTCTACAGTGAAAAGAATAATTGATATAGAACAGGTGAACGGATGAAGAAAAATATAATACTTACAATTTCAATAATGGTTTCAGGAAGGGAGAAGACTACTCGAAAATGTCTTGATTCTCTGCAGGATTTAAGAGAGCTGATCCCTTGCGAATTGCTGTTAATTGATACCGGTTGTAAGAAAGAAATGAGAGAATGGTTGGAAGACTATGCCGACAGTGTCATTGATTTTACGTGGTGCGATGACTTTGCAGCTGCACGGAATAGGGGTGTAGCAGAGGCTCAAGGCGAATGGTTTATGTTCGTGGACGATGATGAATGGTTTGAGGACACTTCGAACATTATATCTTTCTTCCAAAGTGGTGAATATAAGCAGTACCAGACTGCCTTTTATAAAGCGAGAAACTATGCGGATTGGGACGGTCAGAAGTACCGTGACAGTTATGTATCTAGGATGGTGAAGATGCAGAAGGACACAAGGTTTATTTTTCCGATTCATGAAGTTTTGATGCCGGCATTACATCCTGTGAAATATTTGGATGATTTTGTACATCACTACGGATATGTATATGAATCTGCTGAGGAAGAAAAGGCAAAAACAGAAAGAAATATGCCTCTTCTATTGAAAGCTCATCAGGAGTCTCCCCACTGTTTAAGACATCATATGGAATTGGCAATTGAATACAACAGTGTGAAGGCCTATAGAAAATCAATTGAAATATCCTATAAAGGAATACAGAATTATGACAATTCATGGATCAGTAATCTTAAAGACATTAATATGCTATTTGCGAATATTGTAAGATGCTGCAACAGTATTGGTGAATATGAAAAGGCCTGTAAGGAAGCAGCAAGGTTTATTCAACAGGATGAAATTTCTGCATTGGCAGTGGCAACCATATGTGGTGATGTTACATATTCCTGTTACAAAACAGGTAATTATGAGAGGGGACTTCTGTACCTGGAGAAATATCTACAGTTGAAGGAAGTATTTGAGAAGGATAAGCAAACATACCTGGAGCAACAGACCATGATATTGGAGAGCTGTTTTGAGAAGGATTATTATCAATTTTATATGGCTACAGGTGCTGCTTTGGCAGCTGCCCAGGGAAATTGGAATAAATGGCAGGGAATCTTTCGGAGTGAACCGGTAAGATGGTGGGAAGAAGCTATTAATTTTTGGTGCAGTAAAGTTTCCTATATTGATATTGACAGTACTCGAAATGGCTTGGAATCAATGGTGAGTGCAGGTGATTTATATCAGCAGCATTTGCTTATTTGTATGGATACTTGGACTCTGATAAAAATGACCAGTCAGAAAAAGGAGGAGGAAGGAAACAGCTTTTCTGCTTATTTGAGAGTGCTGGGCAGTTACTCCCAAAGGGTAATACTATATTATAAAAACCTGTATCATATATCCATCTTTGAAGAATATCCGGAGTTACTTCCCAAGGAATATAGCCTGGCCAGGAAGTTTCAGATGGTATTGCAGAAAGTTAAACAGAAAGATTATGTCAATGCCTTAAGAGAATTAAAGAATGCAGCAGAGATGCAGACAGAATTTGGGGAGGTCATTAAGAAGTTTTCCGGTATGTTGTCAAAAAACTCGCGGGATCAATCGGAGTTTGCTAATCTGGCAAAGCAGGTTAAGAGGAAAGTATGGAAGATGATACGAGAAGGGGAAAATGAGTCAGCACGTGCAACATTAGAGCAGCTGCAGACATTGGTTCCTAATGATCCTGAGATTGAATTGCTTCATAAAAGAATAGGAGGATGATGATGGCTGATTTATCTTTGAGCGTTGGTATCATGTTGTGTGATATGCTTTGGATTAGAGCAGGGGGACAAGAATGTTTAATTGCTTGACGATTTTACTAATGTTGACGAGCAAAAATAATTATTTATCTAAATTCCATATATTTGCTCGTCAGAATTGTTTTATATAAATTGTGGTTAAAAATATATAATGAGTATAATAAAACCGATAATTCATCCGATATATTATAGCAGAACAGCAAAAGATTTTATAGTCTGCGTCACAAAACTCGCGGAGAATATAGGTATAGACTTTTTTAAATGGATAGTATATAATCATAATTAAACAATAGTTCATAAGTCACTATTCATATGGTGTTTAAAGTATATGTATCTTATTATATTAAAAGCCAAAAGCAATACACGGTTTAGACATGAGAACGTATATATTAAGTGATAAGTAAATAGGTTTGAAAAATATATGCAGTATATGTTGAATTAACTCAGGGATGCATGTATACTTTTAAATCTTTTTAAAATGAATTTGAGTCATATCAGATAAGGTGCGATTAGACGAAATGACGTGATGTTTTAATAAGTCTCATTTCGATTATCTATGATATCAGGAAGAAGGTAAGCTATGAGGAAATTTCAGCAGCGGCTGATATTAGATATGCTTCAAACGATTAAACAGACGCAGTCGGAGGGACAATACACGGATTGTCAAGCGGGTTCAATATCTGTTGGCGAGTTCATAGAGAGCATCGAAGGTGAGGGTACTCAGACAGTCGCATTATTGGAGGAATACTGTGAGCTCCTATTCAAAGCAGGTAATGGTGAGGTTAGTGAAGAATTACTAAAAGAGAGCTTATTTCAAATAGAAAACAGCGTAAATAGTGAACTATGTCCGAACAGGATTGAGATAGCTTTCTTGTCATATAATGCGAGTATGTCAGATTCAATTGAAAGCATTTATCATGCTGCGAAAGATGACCTGGACTGTGATGCTTACTGGATACCAATCCCGTTTTTTGAACGAAATCCTGATGGTACATTTGGAGAGATGCATTACGAAGGTTCGGATTGTTACGGTGAGAATATTGAATGTACAGACTGGTGGGATTATGATATTGAAGTTCGGCATCCAGATGTGATTTTTACCTTTGCACCTTATGACGCGGGCAATTATGTGACTAGCGTCCATCCTAGCTTCTACTGTGAGAGGCTGCGTGGACTGACGGATCTGTTGATCTATATACCATATTTCGTGTCTGGTGATAGTGTTGCAGAGCATTTCTGCACCGTTGCCGGATGTATGTATGCGCATAAGGTGATTGTCCAGTCAGAAAAGATATGTGATATATATATTCGCGTGTTCAAGAATACTTTTGGCAGCAGGTTTGGCAAGCCGGAGGATAAATTCATTGCTCTGGGGTCACCGAAATTTGATGCCGTGGTTAATGGAAAACGTGAGGATTATAGGTTGCCTGACGAGTGGGCAAGGATTATTGGAGATAAAAAGGTTGTACTTTATAATACATCGGTTGGTGCGATTTTACTGGACGGCGAGCAGTATTTAAAAAAACTACGCAATGTCTTGGAGGTGTTTCGGGAGCGTGATGATGTCGTGCTCTGGTGGCGTCCGCATCCGCTGACTGAGGCAACCCTTAAGGCAATGCGTCCACAATTGCTGAACGAGTATAGGTCTATCGTCGCGGAGTATAAGAGTGGTGTGAGTGGTATTAATGATGTCATTTCCAATTAGGGATGTACATGTAAAGCAGAGTGATGGAAAAGATACACGATGAATGCCACAATGTTGGAAAATACAGGGGGAGTTGGATTTGAAACGTGGAACTTTATCTACATCACGAGCACGGATGCGCACATTGCCATGGCTTGAAGTGATGCATTGGGTAAAATGCAACAATTAGGTGATATGTTATCACCTGTTGAGCCGACAATCACCTTATGTTACAATTTATTTCGAGATAAACAGATAGGAAAAAGTTATGACTGGGAAAAAATCTAAAGAAACTTATAAAAAATATAGCAACTTTATCTACGATGATACATCTAACCTGCACCGTGCCATAACTTGGAGTAATGCATATTATGGGGATTCATCAAGTGTAGTTCAGTTATATAAAGCGACTGAGAAACCTGTGATGATTCAAAATCCTGAAATTGTAAAATTCGGAGGTGTCATTGCTTCGTGTGGTTGTGTCTATAGAGAATATTTTTATTTTAATCCTTATGCAAGTACTGCGATATTTCGATTAAACTTACATACCCATGTTTCTGAGTGCTTAATGAAAGGTGAGTTGACACAGTATCATGTCTATGGAAATATGATTGTGGTTGACGATGTAATTTACTGTTCTCCACGGACTAGCGATTTTATTACTGCTTATAATCTTAAATCAAACGAAGTAAGCTTTATTCAAATAGATACTTCGATAACAAAAGACAATCGTTGTTATGATAAATATGCTAAATTTATGTGCTCATATTACTTAAATGGCAGAATATACCTAATACCATATACTTATCCTGCAATTATTTCTTTCTGCCCAAGAACACAAGAACTTGAGTATCATGCTGATTGCTGCCAAGCATATATTGATGACTGTAAGCTAATTTTTGTAGCTGCATGTGTGTCAGGAAGTAAAATTATAGCAGCTGGTGAAAGAAAGGAGATTATTATTTTTGACACAGAGACAAGTAAATTTGAAACTATACCTATTCCAACGAGTTGTACCGGCTTCTCATCTGTTGCATCAATTGATGCTCACATCTGGTTTTCTTCTTACTCGGATGGGACTATAATTAAATATGACACCATTTATAAAAATTGTACTGAATATTCTGTATTCCCAGAGGGCATCATTTTCTGCGATGCAATGTTTTGTTTATCTCAGATTGTAGGAGATGATCTGTGGCTATTTGCAAACAACACTAATATAAATGTATCTGTCAATCTGGAATCAGGTAAAATAATTGAGCAACGTAGATTTGAAGCTGATCCTGGTAGCTATTTTCAGCACAACTTTATATATGAAGCAGAAGGTTCCATTTATACTTCTTCTTGGAATGACGATGGGGTAATTGTTTACGACACGGACAATGGCGGTTATTCGAAAGTAACATTTAATGTTGAGTCCGACATAGGTAAGAATTTCTTTGTTGGCGATTTCATTGATTCGGTTTTAAATTCTAAAAACATGCCGTTCAAATGGGAGTATAAATACGGCATACAAAATAATTTATGTAATTTGTTGTCTGTTATCCAACATCAGAGCGAATGTTCCGTGCAGGCAATTGAAAATTATCAATCCGCAGGAATAAAAATATTTGAGTTCACAAAGGATATGTTAAAAGTATGATGAGAAATTTAATAGCATTTGCATCTGCGAATCGAACTGTATCTGAAGCGGCTGTTAGAAAGGTTGCTGGTAAGTTTGACGATATTTATTTACTTGTAACAGAGCCATCCAAAAACGAATATAACGATTTTGGGGTTAAGAATGTAAAAATTATAAGCGTTTCCTCTGAGCGATTCAATTTATTATCTGTGGAAAAAATAAAAGAAATTTACAGTAAAAAATTCGATTCTGCATTGATTATTTCAGGTACATTCGGCTTCATTAGGTTTTATAATATATTGGAGATAATATCAGAGTTGTCGGTTAATTCGATATTAATGATAAATATAGTAGGAAAAATACAGAGATTTAGTGTTCGGCAAGGATTACGAAAAAAAATTGATGCTATTATTATATCGATCTGTATCAGATGGTTCTTTATGGTCAGCAAAATTGAATTATTATGTGAAAGGATTGTGTGTAAATGTGTGGGATTGCTGGGTTTGTAAATAAGAGCGGTGATACCGCACAATTTGGAAAATTAAAAATTATGACCGATTCGATTGCCCATAGGGGGCCTGACGATGAAGGTCAGTATTGCATTGGTAATGTTGCATTGGGACACAGGCGTCTTTCAATCATCGATTTGTCACCTGCGGGTCATCAGCCTATGATGAGTCATGACGGGCGTTTCGTTATCACTTTTAACGGAGAGATATACAATTATCTTGAATTAAAACAGAAGCTTGTCAGACTCGGTGCAAAATTTCTTAGCAATACTGATACTGAGGTAATTATGGAGGCCTATCGCTATTGGGGTACGGAATCCTTTAATCGCTTTAACGGAATGTGGGCTTTTGCGATTATGGATAAAATAAATAATGTTATTGTACTATGCCGTGACAGATTTGCAGTAAAACCATTATACATTTTAAATCGTGTCGATTTATTCATGTTTGCTTCGGAAGCTAAGGCAATCATCAAAGCGGAGCCACAAGAAAACATCCCAGATTTTGTATCTATTCACAGGTTTCTGACAGCATCTGTGTCTGAGAATGTTGACGAGCATAGCTGGTATCGGAATATTAAGATATTTCCTTCAGCCTCATATGCGATGTTTGACTTAAATAAGAACGAGTATGAGACGAAGAAATACTGGTGTTACGAACCTGAGTTGTTTAAGAATAAATGGATATATGGCAAAGAACCAATTAAGACGCTAAAGGAACTATTTGACGATGCAGTTAGGATTCGCCTGCGTGCGGATGTTGAGGTGGGAACATGCCTATCTGGTGGACTTGATTCAAGTTCTATTGTGGGGTGCTGCGCAAAAAAATATGGTGTGCAAATGCAGACTTTTTCATCAAGGTTTGCTGATAAATCATGTGACGAGCGTGAGTATATTGATGCAGCTAATCGTTTTTCAGGTGCAAACGCACACCCAATACATCCAGGCGAAACATCTTCCCAATTCATAGATTCATTTAATGACATTATATACTATCACGATGGTCCTCCGGGAGGTGCTTCATTATACGCACAGTATAGTGTATTCAAGGAAGTTGGAAAGCACTTGAAAGTCGTTCTTGACGGGCAAGGTGCCGATGAGTTGTTTGGCGGTTATTCAGGATTTTTAAACCCTCATGTCCGAAAAATTGCTCAGACTAAAAAGAAAGCAAAAGCTATGAAAGTCGTCTGCAGCATACTATCTGAATATGACTTCTTTGATATGCAAAGCTTATCTGCAGATACAGCGGTTGCCCTCTTTGGAGTTGATAATGCTGTACGAATGAGTAAGGCAATGATGGGAGCAACTGGAATGACGAACGAATTAATTTCTTTGTTTCCGAAAATGACGGAAAACTTTAGTAAAATGGTTAATGACACTCCAATAAGGTCAATTCCTTGTGTCTCTGAGGATGAGATTAACATAATGTGCGTAAACCAGACCCTGCTTACTTCGATTCCACAGTTATGTCATAATGAAGACAGTAACTCGATGCAATTTTCCGTTGAAGTTAGGATGCCTTTCTTGGATTATCGTATTGTGGAATTTGCGCTTGCTCTTGGATCTGAATATAAGTTGAAAGGAAAATGGCAAAAATGGATTATGCGTGAGGCTTTTAAGAAATACTTGCCTATTTGTATAAAGAGACGAAGGAATAAAATGGGATACCCCGCTCCTTTTTTCAGATGGCTAAGAGAAGCAGAGGAAAGAGATGAGTTTAAAAAGATAATATACTCATTCGCTAAAAGGAATATTGTTCCCATGGAAACCATTGATATGTATTATAAGTCACATATGAGTGGAGAATACAATCTTGAGTCTGTCTTGTTTAAGTATCTTGTGCTGGAATTGTGGCTTAGGACCTGTCAATTTGAAAGGATAATGTAATAATGAATAAGGCAGTAATATTTGGCGCGGGAGAACGTGGTAAATATGCTTATCATAAGCTGAGCAGAGCTTTCGATATAGTTGCGTATTCCGACAACAAATCTATACTTTGGGGCAAAGAAGTTAACGGTGTAAAAGTAATTCCGCCAAACGAACTGCCTGAACTATCAGCATATGGAATGAAGGTGTTTATCTGTACAGCACAAATATATTATGACGATATAGCTGAACAACTAAACAGTATGAGTGTGCCATATCTAAAAGGCGACGGAGAATCATTCTTCGAAATCGAAGGGGAATTTGACTATCCAGTTTCTTTTTACAAAGAAGCACCATACAAAAAAGAAAGCGAGAGTGATTTTTCAGTCTTGTATGTTCAATCGAAGCCTTGCGCACGTACAATAAAAATAGCAAGTGCAATGAAATCAATTGGAGTAAAAACTTACAGTGCAGTTACGTTATCTGAAACTGATTCAGACGAATGCCCTTTCGAGAAAGAATATCTAATGTGGACGTTCGCTGACATATTGGAGTTCGTTAATGAAAGTCAATTTGATTTAGTCCACTGTTCGAACGCACCGGACATGCTAGTAAATGTCCTTCTTCACAGCAATAAGAGAGTAGTTCATGATTGCCATGATATGGTTACAATTGAGAGAAAAGGTGTCTTGCCTGAAGAAAGGGTTTTAGAATACATCGCAAACTCACAAGCAGATGGATGTATGTATCCCACTGAAGGACTTCGCGATGTAGCTGTTAAAAAATACGGAATAGATCCCAAAAAGACATTCGTAGTTGGAAATTATCCGCCGGATTCTTTCTTTAAAGTTAGAAGACTTCCGAAACTCAGTCAAAGAGATGGCGAAATTCATTTGGTCTACGAAGGAGGAATAGGGGATAAAGATTGCAAAATGACATATAGATACTTACAGCCCATATTTGAATTGATTGCATCGAAAAAAATACATGTGCATTTTTTTTCGCCGGCAGCTTTCGAGCTTTGCCAACGAATTGATTCGGTCAGTCCATACATCCATTATGAGGGGAATTACAAAGGAACATCTCTAATAGAACGTTTGACACAATATGATATTGGAAGTGCTTTGTTCAATCTGCAGAATGGGTTAACTCAATATCATACTGTTGCCTCTGCGAATAAAATATATGAGTACATTTGTGCGGGCTTGCCGGTAGTAAGCAATATCCCATGCTACACCGGTATGCTTAAAGATTGCGGAGCTGGAGGAGAACTCATGTTGAACGAAAACATTATCACTCAGATGAATTACTATAGGGAAATTGACATACCAAGAGATTTATTACAAAGGCATGGCATGACTATGGGAGGAAACTCGGAAAGAATTTTAGCGTTCTATAAATATATATGCAGTTGAAAGAATGATTATTCTTGTATTTAATCAATATGTATTTACGCAAAATTGAAAGGTGAAAAAATGATGTCAATATTACATTATCCGTTAATCCTATTTGACTTTCCAAAAAATATGGTCTGGCTTTAATAGTGAAAAAATCTTAGGAAATATAATGCAAAATAATATGTTAGCTATATGGCGAGATTTCTTTACGATGAACACACTACGAAATAATATGATAAGTGGCAGATTAGATAATACTTGTGGTCATTGTCCAAATGCGCAGTATTCTACTTTAAATATTTTGGCGGATAGAGACAAACTATATTTTGAAGGAGCAGATGATGATTGAAGAATTCACTTATAGGGCTTACGAAGAGTTATTATATGATATACTGAATGCTGGCTACGAAATTGCGAATTATCACAATTATGTTCAAGAAGATAATCCGTGCATATTGAGACATGATATAGATTTTTCGTTAGAAAGTGCTGCAAATATGGCGAAGTTGGAGTATGACATGCAACAGGGTATAAAAGCAACTTACTTTATATTGCTTCGTACCCCATTCTATAATGTATATTCTCGCGAGGCAAGAAAGATTATTGATACAATATTAAAATTGGGACATGAAATCGGATTGCATTTTGATGAGACGTATTATGATGGTATTTCCGCAGATTATATTGTAAAAGAAGCCAATATGTTAAGCGAGGCTGTCGGTCACAGAATATCCACCGTATCAATGCACAGACCATCTAATGCGATGCTTAAATCAGAATTAAGAATTGATGGTATCGTCAACAGCTATAGTAGGGAATTCTTTAACGAATTTATATATATATCTGATTCCAGGTGTGTTTGGCACAAGGATGTATCTAACATTGTGAAGTTGAAACAGTATGAAAAGCTGCACATTCTCGTTCATCCAATTTGGTATACAGATTCTGTTGAAAGTACAGCACAGAAACTGGTACGTTTTTGCAATAATCAAGCTATTGTAACTTATTATAATTTAAATAAAAATATTAAGAACATGGAAGAGTTCATAAAAATAGAGGATATTGTATGAAGATAAGTGATATTTTGTTATTCTTAAATCATACTGATACTGAGTATTCATTTACTGGAATTGATAGTATTGAAATTGTTGGTTACTCCATGCCTAATAACGCAAAATCTAATACTATTATATGGATTAAGAATTTAAATGAGTTTAACATTGACATGCTTGATACGCAAATGAATCTGCTTATTGTCTCTAACATGGCACATCAGGACTTTAACATAATAGTCTGCGTGAACCCCAAAGTAGTTTTTTTTGAAATATTAAAGCGGTTTTTCGTAGGAAAGTCAAAACCTTTTATTGCGCAAAACTCAATTATACTTACAAGAACAATTGGTAGTGATGTTTCAATTGGATACAATTGTTATATAGGCGAAAATGTAAAGGTCGGTAATAGAACAGTAATAAAGCATAATGTGGTAATCGAATGTCCGTGTACCCTGGGTGATGATTGCGTCATAGAATCTGGAGTTGTTATCGGAAACATGGGATTTGGATACTACGACAGCATTATTTCAAAGAACAACAAGGTTCCGGATCTCGGCGGTGTTAAAATAGGTAATAGAGTTGACATAGGGGCTAACAGTATTATTGTGAGAGGAACTTTAGGTGACACTATTATTGGAAATGATACAAAGATAGATACATTTGTTCATATTGCACATAATGTTCAAATTGGTGACAATTGTCTAATAATTTCACATTCTATGATTGCCGGCAGTACTATAATTAATAAGAATTCATACATAGCACCAGGAGCTATGGTTATGAATCAGAAAACCGTGGGTCAAAACGCAGTCATTGGGATGGGAGCGGTATCACTCTACGATGTAGGTGACTATGAAATTGTCCTAGGTAACCCTGCTCGTGTAGTAGGAAAGAATAAAAAAGAGTGATTTGATAGTAACATTAGTATAGTTTGCATTAAAGGAGAAATGTAATGAGTACAAGCGCTCACATTCATAGCAGCAGCATTATAGATGCAAATGTTATCATAGGTATTGGAACAAATATTTGGCATCTTTGTCATATACAAAGTAATGCTGAAATTGGGGATAATTGTGTAATTGGTCAAAATGTGAATATAGGAAGCAATGTTGTAATTGGTAATGGTTGCAAAATTCAAAATAATGTTTCTATTTATGAAGGCGTTATGTTAGAAAATTTCGTTTTTTGTGGTCCATCCTGTGTTTTTACGAATGATTTGACACCTAGAGCCAAATACCCTAAAGGAAAGCAAAATTATATAAAAACACTTGTACAGGAAGGCGCGACCATAGGCGCAAACGCGACAGTTGTATGTGGCCATAGAATCGGAAAGCATGCAATGATTGGTGCAGGTGCTGTAATAACTTCGGATGTAAAAGACTACGCGCTTATGTTAGGCGTTCCGGCCAGATTTTCTGGATGGGTCTGCGAGTGTGGCTGTAAACTCAGCAAGTCCCTCAGATGTCTTGAATGCAATAAAGAATATCATATGGATGGTGAGAATTTAAAATGCAATTCAGAGATTTAAAAAGACAATATGATGTTTTGAGATATGAGATAGATGGTGCAATTCAGAGTGTCCTGAGCACCTCAACTTTCATTGGAGGTGAACCGGTTGCTAAACTTGAGCAGGAGTTGCTTGAGTATGTCGGTATCGCGGAATGCATTACTTGTGCTAATGGAACAGATGCGCTTACACTTTCGATGAGGGCACATGGGATAGGTAAAGGAGATTTCGTGTTCGTCCCTGCCTTTTCCTATATTGCCTCTGCATCAACCATATCGCTTGTTGGTGCAATTCCCGTTTTCGTAGATGTGGATAAAAGAACTTTTAATATAGACTGTGATGCTTTGGAAAAAGCAATCCTAGATTTTCACAAATATAGCGATTTATCACCTAAAGCCATAATAGCGGTTGATTTGTTCGGCTTGCCGTTTGACTATGAAAGGTTAACGAAAATCGCTAAGCGAGAAAACTTGTTGATTATAGAAGATTGTGCCCAAGGATTCGGAGGAAGAATAAGGAACCGGAAAGCATGTTCGTTTGGTGACATTTCCACTACATCATTTTTTCCTGCAAAGCCACTCGGGTGTTATGGCGATGGTGGTGCTATCTTCACAAATGACAAGGAAATAGCGGATAGGATTCGTATGCTGAAATCGAACGGAGCGTCTCCAACGGACAAATATGACAATCTCATAATCGGGACAAACTCGCGATTAGATTCACTGCAGGCCGCCATCCTATCTATAAAACTCAGGGCATTTATTGATACTGAGATAGAAGCTGTCAATAAGGTTGCTCGTATGTATCTTGAAAGATTGAGTGGTAGTATGCAAGTTCCGGTTGTGCCAGATGGCTTTTACTCTGCATGGGCACAATTTACCATTGTTTTGAAAAATCATGAATTGCGGGACGGTTTAAAAAAACGCCTTGCGGATAGGGGTATCCCGTCAATGATTTATTACAAGAAACCACTTCATTTGCAAAAGGCATTTGAAGGGATAAAGCAGTTTAACAATAGCATGCAAATTTCTGAATTCTTAGCTGAGCGGGTTTTGTCATTGCCTATGCATCCGTATCTTACTGTGAAGGAAGTTGATCTTGTTTGCAATGAGATTCACAAATATATTAAAGGATTGAAGAGATGAATATACAACAAGAAAAACCGAAAGCGATTATTTTCGGTGCATCCAAACACGGCCAGAGAGCTTTTTATTCACTTTACGAATCATATGATATTATTGCGTACTCAGACAACAACCAAAATCTTTGGGGGCGCGAGTTAAATGGAATTTTAGTAATTTCGCCCGACCATATTACAGACTTCGGCAGGAATGTTACCATTTGTGTCTGCATTGCTAGGCATCTGGGTGATGTTGTAATTCAACTAAAAAAGTTGGGCATATCACTGATTAAACTTATGCCTTACGGAATAGAATATGAGTATTTGAATGAAAATCCAATACCGAAGATTGGTTTTAATAAAAGCTACATCAAAAAACAAAATTCTAATAATTTGGCGGTATTGTTCGTGCAGGATATACCGTGTGCTAGAACTAGGAAAATATCAACAGCATTGCAACATTACGGTGTTGAAACTTACATGATTTCCACATACTTAATAAATGACAGTGCTGCATTTATCAATGAATATGTTTTTAACTCGTTTACAGAGTTAATAGATTTTGTAAATAATAGTGAAATTGATATCGTGCACTCAAGTAATGAACCGAATGAATTTACGGCAGTATTGACAGGCGCAAATAAAGCATTAATACATGATGTCCATGATTTGGTAAGCATGCTGATTGACCCCAATATTGCTGAACTCAGTCTTGAATATATGTCAAATGTTTTATCTGATGGAGTGATGTGTACTACTAACGAGCTTGCAAAAATGCTTCAAAAAAAATATCAGATACAAGACGAAAAGCTTTTTGTCCTGGGAAATTACCCATTATCGACTTCGGCATTAGCAAAATACCCGAAATTTGAAAAGAAAGATGATGCAATACACCTTGCGTACTCGGGTTCTGTATTACAATCAGTACGTTATAGATTCGATAAGATATGGCCTAGTATCGTTTCACATGAGGTTCACATACACTTTTTTTCTAATTCTACTGAATCATCATGTAGTTATCTGGAAAGTATAAGTCCATACATACATTACGAAGGTAATTATTGTGACGATGAGTTAATACAAAGGCTCTCGAAATACGATTGCGGTTTGGTATACCCCAACTTGGAAGATGACAAGCAAACTGATTATATTAACATTGCATCTCCTAACAAGATGTACGAATACCTAGATGCCGGCTTACCTCTTGTTGTGGGTAATGCGCATATTCTCTTAGAGTTTGTTGAGAAATATAACTGTGGTGGGTATTTGGATATTAACTGTGAAATATATCCTCAGCTCAAAGCCATTTCAGCAATTAATATCTCTGTGGACTTTCTTGCAAAATATAAAATGACCATGGATTTGCAGGCAGAGAGAATTATCTCTTTCTATAAGAAAACACTAAGAGCTAGGAGTCAAGTGTGAATTTGTAACCTAAATTTGGGGTAACCCTGCTCTCGGAGGAACTGAAGGTTATTGATCAGATAAAGAACCACAGATTTCTGCTTTGGTGGATGGTGGCTTCGTAATCATCCGGATGAAAATCCTCATTGTTGGATAACATGTGATAAATGTTTGAGTGCTGCTATGTAGCGCGAAAAGGAAAGAAGAAAACCACAGCAGATTTTACGAAAGGTTATGAACAACCTAAAAAAGAAATATAGCAGGAGGAAATAACAAGCGAAAGACTGAGAGGGCTAGAAAAGTGTTTCATAACCCCATCGGTACCCTTCGCAGAAAGGCGGTCTATAAATATGAAAAAAACACTTCTTAAAAAAATAGAAAACCGCACAATTCGTGTTGGCGTGGTTGGGTTGGGTTATGTAGGGTTACCACTTGCCGTGGAGAAGGCTAAGATGGGTTTCCGTACAGTGGGCTTTGACGTACAGGATGAAAAGGTTGCCTTAGTTAATGCTGGCAAGAACTATATCGGGGATGTTGTGGATATGGAACTTGATTCGCTTGTTAGAATCAAAATGTTAAGTGCCACAACGGACTTTTCATTTATAAAGGATATTGACTTCATAGCGATTTGTGTTCCGACACCGCTCAATGTTCATCAGCAGCCTGATATTTCCTATGTCAGGGACTCTACGATTGCGATATCTAAATACTTGAAGAGGGAGACTATAGTGGTGCTAGAATCAACTACATATCCTGGAACCACCGAAGAGTTAATCAAACCTTTATTGGAGCAGGGCTCAGGATTGAAGTGCGGTGAGGATTTTTATCTCGGTTTTTCCCCAGAGCGTGTTGATCCCGGCAACTTGATTTATAAGACTAAGAATACCCCTAAAGTGGTTGGTGCAATCGGCGAAGATGCTACGGAAGTCATTGCAGAAATGTATCGTGCTGTCCTTTCGGGCGATGTGCATACTGTTTCTTCCCCGGCAGTAGCGGAGATGGAGAAGATACTTGAGAACACTTACAGAAATGTGAACATTGGACTCGTTAATGAACTTGCTATGCTCTGCGAGAGAATGGGCATCAGCCTTTGGGAAGTGATAGATGCTGCAAAGACGAAACCGTATGGGTTTCAGGCGTTTTATCCCGGTCCTGGTCTTGGTGGACATTGTATTCCACTTGATCCTTATTACTTAAGCTGGAAAGCGCGAGAGTATGGATTTCATACTTCTATGATAGAGTCTTCTATGATGATAAATGATCGCATGCCAGAATACTGCGTTGACAGAGCAATGAAAATTCTTAACCGTATTGGCAAAGCCATGAATGGGGCTAATATTCTCATTCTTGGGGTGGCATACAAACAGGATATTGATGATTATAGGGAAAGCCCTGCGCTTGCTGTTATTGATTGCCTTGAGAGGGAATATGGGGTCGTTAAATATTTTGACCCATACATTTCGGAATACAGACGACATGGAAAGACATTTGTTGGTCTAAATGAGTTGACAGATGAAGCTTTGTTGCAAGCAGATTTAGTGATGATAACAACTGCGCACTCAACTATAGATTATGAGTTTGTGCAGACAAATGCGAAAATGATATTTGATACGAAAAATGCTATGAAAGAAATTCCATTTAGAGAAAATATTGAAGTTTTATAATGAGGTAAGTTATGGCGCGTATTTGGTACAGAAGTATCTTTGATATTGTAGAAGAGTGTCGAATGAATGGACTTGTAATTTGTGGGACGGGATTTTGGGCAAAAAAGACCTATGACATTTTCAGACGATTCGGAATAACAGCGAAGGCATTTGTATGTTGGGAGTGCAATTCACCAGCAGATGATGTTACATCTTTATCTATATCCATAATCTCTGTTCGAGATGCTTTGATTAACAATTCTGACGCTTGTTATCTGCTGGGAGCGTCTTCAATAAGGTGTGCGGACAATATTGAACGAGTCAAAATGGGGGAGTATTTTCGACTGGAGGGTATTGACGAGAAGTATTTCGGATTCGACCCTTTGCGGTATTATTTTTTAGTTAGTTGCTGCGGCATAGATGGTATAGGTAGGCTTGAAGCAGAGTTATATAGTTCTGACTTTGACACAGACAAACATTTTACGATAAGCGATTTAAACAGCCTAGTATATCAAACCAACATTAACCGAAGCGGGTCTGTTTTGTTCGCGCAGCTTTGTGATGGGCATCCGAATTTGATTTCGCTCCCTCCGTATTGGTATTATAATGTTTTTATGTTTGCAACACCATATACATATCGCCTTAGATTTCTGTCTGGATTTAAGCTAGCCATCGAGATAATAGCTCAAATTCCCTACATTATAAATCAAGATATACACTGTACTTTAAACTCTCATATTGATGGGATAGATGGATACGAAGGCTATTTTGACTGTCAAGGACAATTGATAAAGGATGGAATATTAGTAAAACCAAAGGATATGTTAGCAAACATATATTATCAAATTAGATACCTATGCAAGTTCACATTTGGAGAACTTTTCAAAGGTTTGTTTGCAGCATATGCTAATGCGATAAACACGTCATATGATACACAAGAGAAATACTTTTTGTTCATGCATCCGCATGTATTTGGTGGTTATACATTAGGACTATTTAAATTTTTTGATGAAGTATTCTCTGTTTCGACAGTTCAAGAAAGTGTAAAGGCACTTGCTTCTTCAATTAATTCTCAACTTACTGCTGTAAATCCAGATAGTAAATATTTTGGAATTGCCTATCCCTTTAATGGCAAATTAGAAACAAAATTTATTGATGGTAAACAGTATGTTTTAGAAGCTACAAATGACGAAACTATGATTCAATATAGTGAATATCCATTAAATGGTTTGAGTAATGTGTTGGAATGTGCTAGGTATGCTTGTGTTGGGATAGAAAATTATCCGAATATTCCAAGCTATGTTGCACGGCTTGAGGATTTTAAAACTGACTCTGTTCGTGTTATGAATTCCTTTTGCGATAAATTGTTAATATCGTTTGATCCTATTTTATTACATGCTACTGTGAATAAAATTCCCGTCTTTGAATATAATTTTTTTTCCTATCGTGTTGGTTTGCCTGAACTTATGAATGAAAGTTACAAACCACATAACAAATATTATGAAATAGCTAAAAATATGCTGAGCGATTTTGACATCAGACGAATCAAACTTATTTTCAATGAGGTTAACGATTTATGCGGCTATAGCCAAGATAATGAATCCAACTTTTCAACTTTAAGCATTGGCGAAAAGAGAGAGTTATTGTCGCAATCATTTAAGTTCTGCGATGATATACAAAATGGAATAAATATTATTGATTCAAGCATTGATGTATATAGTTATCAAAATTTCTTTGCGGATTTATATTTCTTTTATTCTGAAGTTGAGATTGCTTTCCTAAGAATAGTAAAGCAATCCGCAGAAAAACGAGGGGAGGATTACATTTTATAATTATGCTATACTGGATAACAGGCCTTGCCGGTTCAGGCAAGACAACTATTGGAAACGCGCTATACTCTGAATTAAAGCCTAAGAACCCGGCAACAGTTCTGTTGGACGGCGACAGTCTAAGAGAGGTCGTGGGAGGACGTTTTGGCTATTCAGAAAGCGAGCGGCTGGAATGTTCGATGTTTTATGCCCGACTATGTAAACTGCTATCAGACCAAGGGGTAACAGTCATCTGTGCTGTTGTCGCGATGTTTGAGTCGGTGCGTGAATGGAACAGAGCAAGTACCCCAGGATACTGCGAAGTGTATCTGCGTGTTTCACCTAAAGTTCTCCGGCAGCGCGACCAAAAAGGTTTGTACAGCAGTTATGTTGAAAATCAGTCAGAATATGTGACGGGACTGTCAAAAGAATACGAAGAGCCGAAAAACGCAGATATTGTAATTGATAATAATGGCAAATTTACTCCTGCTGAAATAGTGAAGAAAATATTGGAGCTGAAAAATGAAAATTGACAAGCTATTTGAAGTCACCGATACCACAAAGGGTGACTGTCTTTCCCATGAGAAGGGAGGTATTGCGGCATGAAACATGGTGATTTTACGGAACTGGCGAAGCATTATGTCAACAGACCCGGATATTCAGAAACGGTTCTGGAAGTAATTAAGAGTTATGTTAGTGAAATGTCAGGAAACCCGGATATTATAATAGCCGATGTCGGCGCGGGTACCGGAAAGCTGACAGAATGCCTGATAAAGATAGGGTTAAAAGGTGTTGCTGTCGAGCCGAACGATGCCATGCGCGAAGAGGGAATAAAATATCTATCAGCAATAAATGACGGAGAAGGTTTTACTTGGCAAAAAGGAACCGCTGAAGAGACAGGTTTGGAAAGCGGAAAATTCGACTGGGTGTTGATGGGGAGTTCATTCCATTGGACCCGGGCGGGAGATGCCTTAGCAGAGTTCCATAGGATTCTGAAGCGCAACGGCATATTTACCGCCATATATAACCCGCGGGATGTTGACAATAGTGAGCTTAACTCATCGATTGAGAGGAAGATAAAAGAAATTGTTCCTGAACTAAATCGCGTGTCCAGTGGTTCAAAGGACAATATGCGCGATATGGAAAGCATGATCCTTGGCTCGCCATATTATGATAATTTGTTTTTCATGGAGGCATCCCATACGGAAGTCATGACACGCGAACGCTATCTTGGAGTTTGGCTGTCGGTGAATGATATTCAGGTACAAGCCGGCGAAAAACGTTGGGAGCAGATTATTGAAATGATACGACAGGAAATATCTTCAACTGTTAAGATTGAGATTCCGTATAAAACGAGGGCATGGACTGTCAGGAGGGAGAGGTAATCAGTATTATGTTATCTTTTTCAACAAAAGCGCAAACATTAAAAAAGTTGTCACGGCATTTGAAACTTGCGAAGATACTGCCGCAGGCTGTCATAAAGGTTGGTGAGTTGAGTGATGTCGCTAATCTTGATATCATAAGGCGAGTAGCAGATGGTATTGGCGGATGTGAAAAAATAATAGTCAGGTCATCGGCATTGAGTGAAGACGGATGCGAGTCTTCCAACGCAGGTGTTTTTCTGAGTCTTAAAGATATTGTCGCAGACGATTCTGACGGAATTCTTAATGCGGTCAGAAAAGTAGCAGAATCCTATCCGGAATGCAACCCTGAAAATGAAATTCTAATTCAGCCACAGCTTGAAAACATCACTCTTTGCGGTGTTGCCTTTTCAATCGACCCGAATAACGGCGGTAATTACTATGTTATTAACTATGATTACAGCGGAAATATCGATTCCGTTACAGGAGGTTACGGCGACCATTTACGAACATATTACTGTTTCAGAGGGTATGAGAAGTTCGCAGATGGTAATATGGAGAAGGTGATTGCCGCCGTTAGTGAAATAGAAATACTATTTGCGACGGATAAAGTGGATGTTGAATTCGCGTTTAACAGTGATGGGGAACTCTTCGTATTTCAAGCAAGGCCTCTTGTTGTCCGCGTAGATGTCGCTGATCTTGAAACACAGACAGAAGCACTGCATCAAGTGGAAGCGTTCTTGCAACGTTCAATGGTACCGATGCCTTATGTCAAAGGAAAGTCCGCAATTTACAGCGTGATGGCTGACTGGAATCCAGCTGAGATGATTGGCATTCTTCCGAAACCACTCGCGCTTTCCTTGTACAAAAGACTGATTACCGATAGTATTTGGGCATATCAACGGGACAATTATGGGTATAGGAATTTGCGAAGCATACCTCTGATGACGGATTTCTACGGACTTCCGTACATAGACGTAAGGGCAAGCTTTAACTCATTTATACCGAAAATGCTGCCGGACGAACTGTGTGAAAAACTCGCAGACTATTATCTTGATAGATTTCGTTTAGCTCCTGAGAATCACGACAAGGTTGAGTTTGAAATCATATTTTCCTGCTTCACATTTGATATTTATGAACGTATTAAGATTCTTTCAGATAGTGGCTTCACCCAAGCTGAAATAGATGAGTTTACCGAAGCGTTAAAAAAATTGACAAATGGTATTATCAATGCTCAAAATGGTTTGTGGAAAACGGATATTTCTAAAATAGAGAAGCTTGAACACCACTATGAATATATAGTAAACGGGGACTTTGATGATGTGACAAAAATATACTGGATGCTTGAAAATTGCGCCCGCTATGGGACTCTGCCGTTTGCGGGCTTGGCTCGCGCCGGTTTTGTCGCAGTTGAGCTGTTGAAGAGCCTGGTGTCTGTCGGTATCATCAATGAAACTGATTATTATGACTATATGGCTGAACTCAACACGGTTGGCTCACAGATGACGGTAGATAAACAGTCCTTGTCACAACAGAAATTCATAGAAAAATACGGTCATCTTCGCCCCGGCACTTATGATATTCTGTCACCCCGATATGATTCAATGCCTGAGATGTATTTTACCGATGCCAGTCTTATCCTGACAGAGAACCTTACTGATAAAGTGTTCCAACATTCGACGAAGAAGGAACCATTTAAGCTCTCCATCCGTCAATATGACACCCTTTCCGTGAAAATGAAAGAACTCGGATTTGTGGGTGATGTTCTGGACTTGTTCACTTTCATCAAGGAGGGGATAGAAGGCAGAGAATATTCAAAGTTTGTTTTCACAAAAACACTCTCGCAAATAATAGAGTTATTTAAAAGAATTACAGAGAATTGCGGCATATCAACCGAAGACGCCGCGTTCGCGGACATTAGAACAATCGACAAGCTGTATCAGTCGGTCGGGTTAAGTCCATCAGACTTATTTACACAATCCATCATAGAAGATAAAGCGAAATATTCCGTTGCAAAGAACTTGAAATTGCCCACCGTAATATGCCGGCCCTCAGATATTTATGCGTTTCATACGCTTGCTACATTGCCGAACTTTATTACAATGGAATCTTGTACCGGCGATGTTGTTTCTTCAGATTTTATAAATAGAAAAATAAAAGGGAAGGTTCTGCTGATTGAATCCGCAGATCCCGGCTACGACTGGATATTCCAAAACAAAATAGCCGGATTCATAACGGCATGGGGAGGAGCAAACTCGCATATGGCAATCCGGGCCGGTGAGCTCGGCATACCGGCAGTAATCGGGGTGGGCGAGCCGGCTTATGCAAAATACAAGGACACCAAGCGTCTGCACATAGACTGTGCAAGTAAAAAGGTTGAGATATTGAAATGAAAACAATTTTAGTAACACAGCGAGTTGATATGATTGAAAGCTATGGCGAACGCCGGGATGCGTTAGACCAAAACTGGGTAAAATTCCTGGCGTTGGCTGAATGCGTTGCCTTGCCCGTGCCTAATAACGAAACCGCGCTGAAACATATTATCAACACAGTCCGATTTGATGGTATTCTTTTGTCCGGCGGCAATTCAAGCACTGAATACGGGGGAAATGCTCCCGAACGCGATGCCACGGATGAACTGCTTATAAAGTACGCTGAGGAAAACCATATTCCGCTCATCGGAGTATGCCGTGGGTTTCAGTCGTTGATTACTCATTATGGAGGAAGACTGACTAAAATCAAGGGACACGCCGGAACTCGCCACAAGGCAACAACTTCTGATGGCAAGTCATTTACAGTTAACAGCTATCACAATCTCGCCCTGCTTATGGAAAACCTGCCGGAATGTTTAGAAGCTACTATCACAGCAACGAATGAGACTAAAAGTGGTGGGGTTATTTCTGTTGAAGGCGCTTGCCTTAATACTTTGCCATTTATCGGAATTATGTTTCACCCCGAACGCGAAAAATGCAATGACGGTTTTGATTCAGGATTAATTTCAATATTCAAAAAACACTATTCAGTATAGGAGGTAATAACTGTGAAGCACATCATTTTAGCAGCGGGGCGCGGTTCCCGGATGGGTGATAAGACTTCAGGCATGCCAAAGTGTCTGCTTGTGTTAGGTGGCAAAACTTTACTGCAACGCAACATAGAAACGCTTGAAGCTGTAGGAGCCAGCAGAGCTGACATTGGGATTGTAACCGGATATCGCTCGGATATGATAGCAGAACCGGGTGTTCGCTATTTTCATAACGACGAATGGGAAACAACGAATATGTTTGTGTCGTTGACAAAAGCGCGGGAATGGTTGATTAATGACGTTTGCACAATGATTTATGCCGATATCTTGTATTCGCCCAAAGTCATTGATAGGTTGGAACAGGCAGCCGGGGATATTGTAGTCCCGTATTACACAAAGTACATGGAGCTTTGGACGCAGAGGCTTGAGAATCCCCTTGACGATTTGGAAACATTTAAGTTTGTCGATGACCGCCTTACGGAAATTGGAAAGAAGCCTAAGGCTGTTGAAGAGGTCCAGGGGCAGTATATGGGTATTATCCGCCTTAGTCCGACATCGTGGAAAAGCATTGAGGAAGCCGTCAAGCTACCCATGCCCAAACCGTTAAGCAGACTTGACATGACAACCTTGCTTCAGCATTTGATAACCCTTGGCGAGGAAGTCAGAGTGTTTCCCAATGACGAACTGTGGCTTGAATGTGATACTGAGCAAGATGCGAGGGTTAATGAAAAGCTAATTGAAAAAGTAAAGAGGTGCTGTATATGAAATATGCTTTAATTGGATGCGGACGAATTTCTTCGAATCATATTGCGGCTGCAAAAGCCAGTGGTCTGGAATTTACCGCTTTGTGCGACACGGACGAAAACGCTATGCGGGAGAAGGTAATAAAGTTCGGACTGCCTGCGGACCTGCCTTGTTTTGCGGATTATAAGGAAATGCTTTCAAAAGTCAGCATTGATCTGATTGCCATAGCGACGGAAAGCGGGAAACACGCTAAAATCGCACTTGACTGCATAGAAGCCGGCATCAGCCTGATTATAGAAAAACCGATAGCTCTGTCTATTGCCGATGCAGATGTGATTATCAAAAGCGCAAAAGAAAAAGGTGTAAAGGTATGTGCGTGCCATCAGAACAGGTTCAATAAATCCATAGCTTATATCCGTGAAGCGCTGGAAAAGAAACGCTTCGGGCGGATGTTTTACGGAACCGCCCATATTCGTTGGAATAGGGCGCGGGAATATTACAGCCAGGCAAAGTGGCGCGGCACATGGGAGCAGGACGGTGGGGCTTTGATGAATCAGTGCATTCATAACATCGACCTGCTTGCATGGATGATGGGTGAGCCGATTGAAGTATTTGCGTATACTGACAAGCTGAACCATGATTATATTGAAGCTGAAGACTTAGGGATTGCTTTGCTGCGTTTCAAGAATGGCTCATATGGAATCATTGAAGGGACAACGGACATTTACCCGGCGAATCTGGAGGAGACTTTGTATTTATTTGGTGAAAAGGGCACGGTAAAAGCCGGAGGTCAGTCTGTGAATATTATTGAAGAGTGGCGGTTTGCTGACCTGCTTGATAACGCAGAGGAAGTAAAACAGACTTATCATGAAAATCCCCCCAATGTTTATGGCTATGGGCATATTCCTTTGTATGCGGATGTGATTGCAGCTATTGAAAACAACCGCGAACCATATGTCACAGCCGAAGATGGGAAACGTGCATTGGAAATCGTGCTTGCAATATACCAATCGGCGGCTATCGGACAGCCCATAAAGCTTCCGCTGAAAGAGTGCGCCATTGTTGATTTTAAGGACAGATTTATTCAATTGGGGGCAGCAGATAAGTGAAACCTTTACAATATCGTCACACAAAACTGATAGAGAAGCCAATCGTTATATTTGGAATAGATGATTTCGGTGCAGTGGCTCTTAGAAGCCTGAAGTCATACGGAGTCAGGCCGGTTTCATTTTGTATTGCCGATGAAGAGAAGAAAATAGCCGGATTTAAAGGTTTTCCGGTTAATAATCTCTCAAATGTCATAATGGAATACGGACTGGGTAATTGCTGCTTTTTGGTGAGCACACCAATTAACTACAATTCAATTTGTAGCATATTAGTATCTGCTGGTATCGATGAAACCGATATTTTTAGCCCTAACATCGAAGATAATTTTTCTGAGAATCTACCTATGCCTTTTGTACTTTCAGACAAGCAGCTTATAGAATTACAGAGTTGCCTCCTTGAACTTATGCAAGTGACTCACGACATTTGTGAGAAATACGGAATCACATACTACCTTGACGGTGGGACTTTACTGGGAGCAGTACGGCATAAAGGTTTTATCCCTTGGGATGACGATGTTGACCTGTATATACCGCGTAAAGAGTTTAAGAAGTTTTTTCAGATTTGTGATACTGAATTGCATGAGGTATATAACGGAAAATACACAACAGATTTCCATGACAATGAACATAACATTTCAATGCTGCATCTTAAGAAAAGCGGAACTGTTATGCGGAGGTTCGGAAGCAGCAAGAGATTGACAGTAGGCATAGACATCGCGCCGCTTGATAATGTATATGGTGCGGACAGCATTTCATGGTGGCTTCAGAATAGAGTTAAATATTTCATATTTGTTGTTCGGAGATATAAGCTCTTAAAGGTTCCGACACTGTTGATAGCAAAAATGGCAAGTTATGTTTTTCCGCTACAGATGCTTAATTTTTTTGCCGATGCTGTCAGTTCGATGTATATGAATCATAATGCGCCTTACAGATATAATTTTTTTGCTGGAAGGTTCAAGAAGAACCTTGTGTTTCCTAAAGAGTGGTTTGAAAAAAGGGTAATCTTGGATTTTGAAGGGCATAAATTTTATGCGCCAAAAGAGAACGGCAATATACTGACGGCAATATATGGGGACTATATGAAACTGCCGCCTGTCAGTGAGCAAGTAGCCAACCATACATGGGTCGAATTTGATTTAGGAAAGAATAAATAATATTATAGTAGGTGATCAAATGCCACAGCAGAAACGAATTATTTTCTCCGCATCGATGATGTGCGCCGATTATGGGCATCTCGAACGGGAAGTCAAGACTTTAGAAGACGCAGATATAGATGCATTCCACATTGACATCATGGACGGTCATTTTGTCCATAATTTTGGAATGGGCATTCACGATTTGCGCTACATAAGGGCGGCAACGAAAAAATCGGTCGAATGTCACTTGATGATTACGGAGCCGCGGGCGTTCATCGATATGTTCGAGCGAATTGGTGTGGATGTTTTGTATGTCCATCCGGAAAGTGAATACCAGTGTTCCACAACGCTTGAAAAAATTATTAAGGCGGGAATAACTCCGGGAATAGCAATCAATCCGGGAACATCAGTGGAAACAGTGCTGGAGTTGCTCCATATTGCCAAAAGAGTCTTGGTAATGAGTGTCAATCCGGGGAATGCGGGGCAAGTCATGATTCCCCATATCGGTAAAAAGATTGAGAAGCTCTTGAAACTACGCGATGAGTATGATTTTGAAGTCTTTTGGGACGGTCATGGTTCTGTCGAAAACGTGCAGAAATATGCTCCGCTCGGACTAAGCGGATTCGTGCTTGGAACGGCGGCATTATTTAATAAGAACCGTTCATATAAAGAGATACTGACGGAGTTGTGGGAATGTACAAAGTGAAGACAGCAGCGATTATCCTGGCCGGCGGGAGGTCGGAGAGGCTTGCAACGGACAGACCAAAGCAGTTCTTGGAGGTAGGAGGAAAACCCCTCATATCCTATGCTTTAGAACAGTTTGAAAAGCATTTTGGAATAGGCAAAATCGTAATTGTTGTGAATGAAGAATGGCGTGGCCATTTCAAATTATATGACAAATTTTTTGGCTTTGCCGAACCGGGCATAACAAGACAAGAATCAATATTGAATGCGCTTAAGGTGATAAATGAATCCGGTTTGGGATGCGACAGAGTGATAATCCACGATGCCGCAAGGCCCTTGATAACCCAGCAGGACATAACAGACTGCCTATCAAATATGAACGGTTATGACGGCGCGACTCCTTATTTAGAAGTAACGGATACAGTTTATCAATCTGAGGATGGGCAGACAATTTCAGGTTTACTAAACCGTGATTCCCTATATGCTGGGCAGACGCCTGAGTGTTATGGCTTTCATAAATACCTCAAAGCTCACGGGAATGTGGATTTATCCAAGGTGCGTGGAAGCTCGGAGATTGCTTTTCAGGCGGGAATGAGGATCCATATCTATCCCGGGAATAAGAAAAATTTCAAGATAACAACAAAACCCGATCTAGACTATTTTACTTACCTGCTGGACAAGGAGGGATAAGAATTGAAAACTAAGAAAGCGATGAAAGCCTGGGTCTTGCACGGGATAAATGATATAAGGCTTGATGATGTTCCCGCTCCTGTCATAAAACCTAATGAAGCCTTGATAAGAGTGAAATGCGCCAGTATATGCACCTCTGACCTCCTAAGAGTTTATTCAGCAGGAGCTTATCATTACCCCTTGATATTAGGCCATGAGGTTTCTGGGGTCGTTGAGGAATGTGCTCAAAGCGAATGGATAGGAAAAAGAGTATCGATATTTCCACTCATCCCCTGTTTTTCGTGTGAAAGCTGCAAAGAGGGGCATTTTGAAACGTGTTTTCATTACTCATATATAGGTTCCCGCCAAGACGGCGGGTTTGCGGAGTTTGTCGCTGTACCTATCTGGAATCTCTGTCCCATTCCTGACATTGTAAGCTTTGAAGAGGCGGCGTTATTTGAACCAGCCGCTGTGGCACTCCATGCAGCAAAGATGCTCACTCATTTTGATGTAGCAGAAAATGTAGCCGTAATTGGCAACGGAGTGATTGGGCTGCTTGTTGCTCGCTGGCTTTATATGCTTGGAGTCAAGAATGCTCAAGTGTATGGAAGAGATACTATCTTCAAAGATAATTATGCGGCATGTTTCGAGGCTGTTGGCAGTATGGAGAGTATGGAGACCTGCATTGACATCACAAAACCGAATGGGCAGTTAATTCTGGTAGGCAATCCGGAAGAGAATTTCAGCATGGACAGAAATGTGTACTGGAAGATACTGAGAAAACAGCTCACGATCAGGGGCTCGTGGAATAGCTGTAAACAGACCGACTGGAATGATGTTGTTGAAGGTATCGCAAAGCTTGAACTTGAAAACCTGATATCTCATCGCTATAAGCTTACTGACTTAGATAAGGCACTTAAGATGATGTACGAGGGCAAAGAGAAGCGATATAAGGTAGTTGTGAATAACTTCTGCTGAAGCGGAACACGGTTTAACCCATCTCATGAACCGGTTGATTTATACCGGCTCAGACCAAACCCGAAAATAGCATAGATGGGCAGCAGAAACAGCAGTCCCAGAACCGGCGTGAGCATATAAAGTACGCTTTGCTCCCTACCCAGCAAGTATAATAATGGGTAATACTGGAACAGTGCCAGCTGATCACATAGGTGAGAAATCTTAAAACCTCCTTGCCGTACACCAAGAATGGATAACGCCCGAACTGGCGCCCCAGTAGGTAAAGATATTAAAAAATTCCAGGACTTCGACAGTAAAGAACGAAAATGCTGCGTATATGAGGAATAACCCCAAAAAACTTCGATTACATAGCCCTATGAATAAATATTGCAATAGTGCTCCTTTTCCGTCTTTCGAAACACCGTTTCAGAAAAAGATGCGCATGTTGTCCGAAAACCGTGCAGTTGCTGCTTTTAGTCATCCGGTGGAATCCCTATGCCATAGTATTGCATGATATTTTTAAGCTGCTGTATCCGGTCTCTGAGACTTTGGTTTTCGTCCCTCATTTCTTCGTAGACTTCGTACGCTTCATTTACAGTTTCTGTCTTTCCATATATACCGGAAGGCAGGAGCGAGGTTTTCCGGATCGATGATAAACTATTCATTGGTATTAACAAAATTAGGTTTTATGCCGATATAATTCACATGTGCCTTGTATAGAGGCAAGTATGGCGCAGGAGGAAAAAATATGATCATAAGTCACAACTTAATGGCCATGAATACCAAACGTCAGCTTGGAATAACGAATAAATCGAAAGCAAAATCCACGGAAAAATTATCTTCCGGATATAAAATTAATCGTGCTGCAGATGATGCGGCAGGTCTTGCCATCTCTGAAAAAATGAGACGCCAGATAAGGGGATTGCGGCAGGCGTCGTCAAATGCGCAGGATGGTATTTCATTAGTACAGATTGCTGACGGGGCGATGTCAGAGATACATGATATGCTGCACAGGGGGACAGAGCTAAGTATCAAGGCAGCCAATGGAACTTTATCGGATGATGATC